>Ga0209755_10008607_pt1 | contig 10885 bp, 5 predicted proteins | sample TergutCo191P1_FD_187301 | JGI IMG/M metagenome (GOLD analysis project Ga0209755, IMG submission 187301) | Cornitermes sp. P1 segment gut microbial communities from Petit-Saut dam, French Guiana - Co191P1 (SPAdes) (version 2) | ecosystem: Host-associated > Arthropoda: Insects > Digestive system >... | reverse complement strand
TGAGTGCATGGTTAACGAATGAGTTTGTGAGTGGTTGGCATATTTGCATAGAACTAGATTTGTTGCAGACAGTTATCTGATACCCTTTTATCTCAGATCAGTAAGTGTATGGTTGTACAATTATTCGTACTGTGCATTATTTAATAAACTATTTTATAATAACCAACCAAATACACAATATATCAGTGTAAGTTTATATTTAAATTAAAAACATATCTCCAACATGTTTGACTATGAGTTATCATCAGGGAGGACACATGTCAGTTAGATGTGCCTAGTAAGCTGTAATGTATCTGGTGACTCTGTGCTGCTCAAGACACCAAGTTTCACTACAGCTTACTAGTATAATGTTTTTTTAAAAAAAAAACCTCAGTTTGATTTCATGTTTTGTGCATACCTAATTGATATATGTTCTCCTTGATGACTCATAAAGAGTTGAAAAATGTTGGACATGTTATGTTTTCAATTTTAAATGTAAACTTACATTAATATATTGTGCATTTGATTTGTTGTTATAAGGCAGTTTATTGTTGTCCATTTGGTACCATGTTTTCCATCTCATCATCCCATAGTGCTCAGTTGCCTGTCATTTTGTTACTCCTTGGGATCGTGACATTTTTGGAGATAAGATGCCAGTTTCTTGTCTGCAGATTCCCAGATTTAGTTCCAAACCAAGTAAGGGTATAGGTTTTAAAATTTTATGGTTCAGTGCCAGAATGCTAGATCTCAGACTTATTAGATATGGACAATGCCACCATGGTTTGTAGCTTACATTAAGCTGCTGATCCACATGTCAGGCATACATTCCCACTACTAAAATGTTAATGGTGAGCAACAGGATACATCACACAAGTACTGATGACCTAGTAATGAATTATTTCCCACGTGGGATGTGAAGTAGTGACATGTCTGACTCAGTCTGGGAGTTACACAATTTGTGTCACATTCTGGAACCACCTAGCTTTTCATGATTTACTTCAGCCTGCCAGGTGTATGCCAACTTATTCACAAACCTATCACGTCTCGTACATCGCTAAGTAAATGCAGTAGTTTGTAAAAATATCCCACACAATTATCCTCACACACTTTTCCCTATTTGTCTGCAGCCATATTTTCATGTATAATTCAGTGCTGCATAAATGCAGTAATTGATAAATTATTTCATAATTATTTCCCCATTGCAGCATTTGATAAAACATTTTATGTGCTGCCTACTACATACTTCCCTTCTTATCCCATTCATTACTAAGCAACTGCAGCAGTTGATCAGTTGATAAAGCTTTTTTATGACTATTTCCACTTGCAGTTATCCTTTCCTCACATATTCATCACTATGCAACCTGTGAATATGAACCAGTGTTATAGGATAATGAAGTGGCGAATGCAGTGCCACTGGGTATAACAGACTGGAAGCATTATTAAGACCATAACTCAGTATTTACCAGAAATGAATGTGGTGTTAACTTTGTTGTCTTCTGAGTGTAGCAGCATGACAGCGATTTGAAATACTATGCATAGAGCAGTAAGACCCTTTGCGTGCTCATGCAAGGTGAGAGTGACTGACGAAGGTAGCAGGTTCTACCAGAATGGTAACATTATGTTTATAATTGGATCCATTTCTGTTCCCCAGACAACCAGAAGAAGAGTTACAACAATTTTTTGTTTCAGGACACAGAGAATAATGAGAAGCTTCAAGTTGAAAGGCCAGTTACCTTCAGTCACATGTACACTGCACTGCCATCACGACTCCCTTCAAAATTAGCAGAGAATTTAAGTGCACCCTTAGCAATTGTTGCTTTGTTGCATCTTGCCAATGAAAAGACACTTGACATAGTGGGAAATGGAAATCTTAGTGACCTGATCATTACACAAGCTTAAAAATGTGCAATGAATGACATTTTGAGACTGCCTTACTATCATGTGATTTCCAGTACAATGTTCTCCAGAGAGAAATAGGGGTATGTCACTGAATGTTTGTTTTTGCTAAAAGCCATTGAATTAATTTTATAATAATTTTATGAAATATATTTAGAAGCATTCAGAGTAATTAAAAACACCTAAAGAAGTAACTCTGTGACAACAGATCATCTCTGAAACAGCTCGATAAGATATTCCCTGCTTTTATGGCACCTAAAATGTGTCAGTATTTTCACAAATTTTCACCCTGTGCCACACCCATAAATGCTATCCGCACCTTCAGTCCCAGTTTCAGGTGAAAATTTATCCTCTCATCTGTGCATTGTAGTTATAACTGTCTTTTTTAACCAGATTGTTTTAAGCATTTCTCCCTCACTTGGATAACCCATAATACAACCAATACCAATAACAACAATAACATTCTGGAGATAGGATGTGTTTGGGTCTGGCTGCAGCCCTGGTTCTTGGGGCTTTGATCGAGAATATTGTTATACTGGGCCTTGTGAGGCTTACAGCACGTGCATTCTGTGCAGTTGATGCAGTCAAGAAACAGTAAAAATGGATTGATGACATACCCTCTCACACTACACCTCTCATGATTTCCACAAAGATTGCTTTCATGTTTCTTTATATTGCTAGCCTTTAGTACAGAAAAACAGGGCCTTCTTTCCATGCTGATTCTTTCAAGCCTATTCCCTTGGCAGTGGTTTTGCTAGATGCTGCATGTGGACAGTGAGACTCGTAATCCTTTCGTGTGCCTCATTAATTAATCTTTAAAGCACCAGAGAATGAAATCCCAAAGCAGCAGATGACAGCCAGGGTACTGGTTGCTCTAAATGCCCCTTTTTGCACCTGCTGATGTTATCCATCGTATTCTGAAGCTAGTAACTTCAAATATAAAGTGCACACCTAAGTATGAATCCCTCTACCCATTCTGCAAGTTTAAAGAAAATCCATGTATTATTTTTATGCAGTCGAATGTTATTTTTATATTGCTTGTTTTTCACTGTAATTTTAATTTTTTACGTTCATTCTTCTCAAATAGCTTTTACTGTAAGTGGAGACCCTGCGCTTAAATTTGGAGCAGACTGTACATGTCATTGTATATCCTCAGATGTTGTTTAGCTTTCAGTCTTATAAGGATATTTAGTTTTGTGGAAGTTTAGGCTTGTCTGTGGGTACTGTGGTGAATGAGTTTGTTTGCAATCAATACAAGTGGAAAGGAATGCATACGGACATTTATTTCTCGGTTTAGTGCAGTATGGGACCACAGGCAAATGTCCTTCTTTCTGCTGTAAGGATTTCTTCATGGCCTTTTTTTTTAACTACATACGTATGTCTATTTCCAACTCATCAGTTAAGTCCATTCCCTGTCAGAACAAGAACATGCAATACAGTGGATAGTGCAGATGTTTGAATCATGATCAGAGTCACAAGGTGTTGGGTTTGTCATGTGCTGTATTGTGTCGAAGTGCATCAACTGACACTAAAATGGAAAAGTGGAAAACACAAATGTCAGTAAATATTACCATTGTAATTACTGAACTGATATTTTACAGTAGCATTTTCTTGATGAAATAATGGGGGTGTAGGGGGTGTGGGTTTTGCAGTTGAGACTTTATGAAAGAACAGAGACTTGTCAGAAGGGCCTTTGTGTGTGTGTGTATTTCCTTCACTTCACCTGAATGAGGAAATATTAATAAACACTGCCTGGAGATGTCTGTAAATAATTTGTGAATTCTAGAGAAGTTGAAAGGCTGTTAATAAGGAAAATTAAAACTTATTAGTGACAAGTTTAACTAGAATTAAATTTCACACAATTTTCTATGCGTGTACAAGCCTTGAAGACAAATACTTTTAAAAAAGAAATGTGTAAATATAAATGCAGAAGATATTACAAATGACATGGTGTTGTAGGATAGTGTTTCCTCATTTGGCTGTTGAGGGCATTTAATTAGAGGGACACTGTTTTTCCGTTCAGCCATAAGGGGTTTATGGTGAGGCATTTGGTTATTATTTGCAGTCTGTGACTGCCACAGGAACTAAAAACATCTCCAGCAAAGGAAACACTGGGAGCTTGCATGGACTTCCATGATTTTACCCAGGATGACCAATAAAAAAAACAGTAATAATAATTATTATATGAAGAAATGAAGGGATAATTAGTAGTGTAATAAATAATAGAAATTATGCATTATATAGAACGGGAAATTAGACTCCAGTGGCACTGCTGTTGTCATTTATAAAGGAAACTGTCTAAGTGTTGTAAGAATCCTGTAACAGGGTTCTTCACAAGTAGTAGATCCTTATCAGTTGGCAATAAGAAGTTGGTTGGCCATAAGGAACCTCCAGTGGGATGTCTGCCTTGTCTTACTTGTCAGTAAGCTCATCAACCCTGTGCCTCAATGGGGCCACATGGCTTGTGCCCCACTGCATGATTCGCTTCCCAGGTGAGTGAATGGCAACAGTGTATTTCTAGTTATACTCTCATCCTGACTCACATATGAGGTATAGTAGCATTTATTTCATAATCCAAGTTACAATATAAATTCCAGTTTCACTGAAGGTTGTGTGACACATGTATATTAGGGCAGTGTTTCCCAAACCTTTTTGCTGGTGGACGCCTTTTGGCTTCGAAAAATAATCACAGGTCATAACATCCTTGCTCACAAATATATAGAGTGTCCAGATGACAGGTATCCAAAATTAAAAATTTATATCTTAGAACTAATTTTAGATAGGTACTAATACATAACCAGTAACATTCATAACAATGCATTACATGATTTGAACTTAGTTAAAATTACTTACTCATTTTGTGGGTACAGGAAGTTTCTTAATTAGATATTCTAATAGTCATTTGAAAAAAAATCACCAGTTACAGCAGCTCTGCATTATTTTTAACAAAACATTGTTCCTTTAATTTAAAAAAAAAATAAGTAAACTTTAAAGTAGCCATTACAGAAATGTATCAACAGATCCCTTGGAATCTGCAGAGTACACTTTTGGAACCACTGTATCAGGACAATCATACATCTTTTCCCTTGACTTGCCCTCATTTTTAACCCCAAAATTTCCATTTGGACAGGTTTTTTTAAATCTGTCAAAATGCCTGGGTTTTTGACTATTTGATATTTCATAAAATTTTTGCATATTGTAATGGCAGTATAAAGCAGAAATAAATAAATATATATTTTGAAAGAAACATATTGTCACTGTCCAAGTCAAAAAAAAAAATCAGCAGTTGACCTTCAAAATGTCTAGTCAAACTTAAGCAATATTTGTGACCCATTATTTCATCCTTGTGCAAGATTACATCGGTCAGCTGGGAATGACAAGTCTGGGTATAATAGAGAAAAACGATGTATGAATGGGGCCATAAGAAGGGGGGTGACTTAGAGAACTGGTGACAGGTTGTGTGCGAAGTGTACACAGTATACAGATTTAAATAATTTGTGTTTTTAGTTCTGTATTTATTCTTTGAAATTGTAACATTTTCAGTATATAAAATAATGACTGTGTCCTATTCTTAATCTCTTTTCTGTGATATGCCCTCTGCTTCATGGTTAAGTGAGAAGTATCTCTTTCTTGTGTTGGGTGTATTTAACCCTAGTATATATAAATACATGAACTTGAAATATACAACATGATACAATAATGCACCTCATAGTATCTTCAGTTTTAAAGAAAAAATGTAACATGCCAGTGATATTGCACCCATCAGTTTTCATATTTACCAGCTTGTGGTTTCCCATAGCAAATGTCATGTGACTCTCAAGGGTTATAGGTTGAGCATTTCCATAACGTTGAAAGTAATAATAATGAGTATTTACAAGAGTTTTGCTGCTGAATTACTAATAAATGTTCAGTCACCACCCTTAGTTTAAGTGCACATTCTGGCATGTATTGGAACTAAGTGTGTAGCTCTATTTATGAGTTATAGAAAATGTATGCTATGTTTATATAGGAACAGTCAGGAGATTTCACATGGTAAAGCATGTTGCAGTAGGCGTATTTCAGCTTGATTAGACTATGTCGTTTTTATTCAAAGGATATTGTCGAATTTTTGCCTTATGTTTTTTGTTTGAGTAATGTGATAGCAGTTCAACCTGTTCACACATATTCATTTTTCGCCAGAGAGAAGCAAGTGCTTCTGCAATATTGGGTGCTGCTATGGCCCTCTAAGTGCTCGCTGGCCAGGAAACATGAACCTTCAAGACTTCGCGAAACCTACCATTTTCCAGACAATTCGTGCTACAAGTGACAGTGTGCGCTTTAGATGCGCAATAGATGGCAGTACCGTCGTGACCACAGCGTCCAGTCATAAGTAGTAATCTGTGGTCCAGAACACACGACTTTGTAAAAATCTGTCTCGAAACAGCTGATCGGATTGGTCAAAAGGAGCACGTAGAGATGATGTGTGGTACGTAGGGTAGTTGTTCGAAAGTTGTTGGTGTTGTGTTTTGCATTAGAACGGACAAGTGTAATTTTATACCATATCGTTAAAATTACTCAATGCACAAATTATAATGTTATGTAGCACTCCATCGTTCAGTTGCGACGTAGAATTTGGTGAAGATGAACGTAATGGTCCGAAGAGGAATCTAACCTAGTTGGGCGATACGGAGCGGGTGATATGCAGAGTGTGTAATACTGTTTTATATTGTTCTGTACCGTCTCCTGTTCGAAATTTTTTTTTCATTGATACATTCGTAAAGTAATGTTGGTTTTCTAATGTCCTGTTAATCAACCACGCCGTCACATTTTCATATCTCATGCCCTATCCCAGAGGGGATAGCGCAGTCGGTATAATGTGTAGGCTACGGTATGGATGATCTGCCCTGGGGCCCATCGCGGAAGTAAACTGATAGAATCGTGAGCATGACTAGTCGACTTGGGAACTTCTTCCAGTTTTGTTAAAAACTCTTGTTTTTCTGGAACCATTTTGGGGTGAATGCATCATGTTTTAAATTTTATACCTTGTAAAGTTATTTATTTATTCTTTCAGAATGCAGTGATACAGCACACCCCACTGCATAACATTTGTTAATATTACTAAACTGCAACAGCATGGCAGAATTTATTGCTGAGAATAACCCCTGTGGACAGAGTATCCTTCGTCTTGTCTCAAGAGGGAATGCGATTATTGCTGAACTTCTGCGCCTCAAAGATTACATTCCACCAGTTTTCAGGTAAATTTCCATGTGTTCCTTGCATGAAGTCTGTCTTACCACATGTTTCACAAATGAAACTGTTCCGTAGACCTGTGTTTTAATTGATTGTGATGCAGGAGGTCTATATCGCATTAGTAGAACAGATTTCTATCAGTCTGACACATATTCCACTTTGTATGAAGCCTGGATTGATCATGCTCAATTTTAGCTGAAGTGGGCACTCATAAAAGAAACTGGTGCATGAAATAAAACACAGAGGTCATGAAGGCCTACAACATCTGTGGGCAGTATTTTTTAATATGATGAATATTTGAAAAAATAATACTTCTTTGTAGGTATAAGTGACTTTTACCGGGTTCTGTGTTATGACATGTTGGTATTCATTTCAGCTATAGAATTTGATAAGTGATAAATAAGATTTAAGAAATTAAGACATTTATTTGTATCTGTAGTAATGGATGTTATGATTGCAGAGAAATGCTGATTTTCAGAGAAGATTTTAGTAAATTGTTTATGGCCCTGAGTAATATAATTTCATTATTGTTCTGGTTTGAACTTCTTACCAGTTAGGTAAAATTTATACATTTTTATGGTAAGTTCAATGGTAACAAGTTCTAAAGCAGTGCATTCTGAAGTATATTCCTGTAACTACTATTTTGGAGAGACAGGCTTGTATATATTGTGTTAATTATTGGTGTATCTGAGTTATTATAATCACTGTGTGCAGACTAAGGTTATGTACACACCATTGGAGTTGATTTGACTTGACTTGAATGTGCTGGTCTTTGTGAGTCTGATCCAGCTTGATTCAACTCAGATATACTGGTGAGTATGCACCCTAAACAGTCAGGAATTTTATTCCCAAGAGGTGCAAGGATTTTTTGTTTATCCTGCCATTTCCAGACGGGCTTTGAAGTTAACCTGGCCTCCTACCATACTGGTATTCACTGAAATTGCTTTTGTTTTTAGGTAAAGTGGCTGGAGTGTGAACCTGGAACCCATATGCACTCCATGTAGTGCCATTGATGTGAATACCTGGATTTTTACTTCTACATTTGTGCATGTTTCTTGCATGGTGTGCAGCCACAGGAGCCATTTTACCTTTCGCCATTACTGTTTTTATGATGTGTACTGTGTGATGTTAGAATATTTTATCATTTTTAGATTGGAAACAAAGCCAGATCAGCAGAAGTATGGAGAAATCATCTCGGATTTTAGCTACTTCAAAATGTCTGATGAGTTTGATCACAAAATAGACAATAATCCTGTAAGTACTGGGTTATTTGTAATACAGATGTTTAAGTGGAGTTGCAAATTTAACCCTTTGGCATGTGAAGTCTAGTGTACCAATCACACACTTTGACCCTTAAGACAGCCATGTCGGTTGTAGATGTTTGCCATTTGGTGGCCTTCCTTATACAGCTTTCGTTTAACTTTTCTTCTTCTGCATTTCACACTGGGCATTTAATTCTGCCACTGAAGGGTTAAAGGAAAGCTGAAGACTGGTTACTTTCTTTTTCTCAGCACATGACAGCATGCTAGCCCCACCCATGGTATTACCAACTAGAATATGATGTGTTCTGTTGAATTTATACAATTTCTAGTCTTATTCAAATTAATATGAAGTTGTGAGATTTGAGGTTCCCACAGCATCGTTGGTGATAGTTCATGTCTCCTGGGATGTTGCGCTGTTTCTATTGGTGAATATTTATGCACATCTTGGAAGAGTTCAATGCCTCCAACCTGAGGACAGGCAGTCAAAAAAGAGTAATGTGAAGTTTATATGTATCTAGCACGAAGGTGACTAGACTGTAGTGAGAACTGCATTAGTAAACAGCATTAGGATTATGAAGGTAGATGGGGGAGTGAAAACAATGATTAAAATAAAGTAAATGAACCTTATCAATTTAAAATAATGTTTAGATATTACACTGTGCCATTGTAAGTCATACATGATGATACCTTCCTTTAGTGCTTCTTGTGGTGCTTTGTACATGTCATTCTGACAACTATGGTTACTGTACGGAGTATATTTTATTATGTTCTCGAGTACTATAGCTGATACAGAAGTACTGCATAGGATGTCTCCATTGGCCAAGAATTTAGGGTTCACTTTCCCTTTCAGTTTCTTACCCAAGTAAATGGAACTATCTCAAAAGTACCAACTTCCTTCTGCTGTGTTAACACAAGGAATAAGTATGATATATATAGACCAGTTACCAATATCTCATGTGTTTGGAAAAGTGCTTACTGTGTTCATATCAATATCTGCCATAGCCTCAGAAGTGTGATGAATGAAGTGGGTCATTTTGAGGTATCATTAAATGGATAATTTAAGTACTTGCTCATCCTTAATTGGTTGATGAATTCTTAACACTTAAAGATAGTTGATAATCCTTTTTAGAGGTAACAGATTTATGTAGTATACATCGATAGTATGCCTTAACTGTTGTACGTATAAGAATTTAATGGAACATTTAACTTAATAATACTTTGAATTGTACTCTTGTTCTGTATTTTATGTTGTATTTTACATCCTACAGTTGTTCTGTCTGACTTCTGGACGCATGGAATATGTATAAATGTGTGTAATAAGTTGAGTTCAGAGTTTCGCAACGTCTTTGCTACAACCAAAGATCTGTCCAAGTGTAAGTTCCTGTGTAAGTTTCATCAACACATATTTGGGTAGTCACATCCAGGAGGGTGAGATTGGAAAATCTTGTTTTAAGTACAGGGGAGGAGGGAAATGCATGTATTTGTAAGAAAACCTGATGGTAAGAGACCACTAGGAAAATGTGGGTATGGATGGGAGGAAAATGTAAAGATGGATTTTAAATACACAGGATGGGAGCGTTTCATCTGGATTCATTTGGATCATGATAGGCACAGGTGGCAGGCTGTTATGAATACAGTAATGAACCTTCATACTCCATACATTGTGGGAAATTTCTTGACTAGTGAAGGAACTAGCAGCTTTTCAAGAAGGACTGTTCTGTATGTAGTTGGATTAATGTGCTGCAACCACTGACTGCCTATGAACTGGGTTTTCAGCTTAATGCATCAGGTGCCAAGTTCTTGTACTCCAAAGGGATTATAGGTGAAAAATTTTTTAAATAATTCAACCCTCTTGATGTCCCCACATGATGTGGATTCCAACATTCTCACGAGACACGCAGAGGCCAGCCTGCTGGCTCTAGATGTTCTATCTATGTGTGTGATAACTTCATAATCCATTGAGTATGCTAAATCGTGCCTTCCCATTAAGAATAGTTAATAAATATTGTGCATTCACTTACAGCAACTACAAGACTTAGATGAAGAATTCAGAGAAAATTACATTGACATTCTTAGGCGTTTCTACCTTGTATTTGAGAGTTTGCATAAATATATTACGGACTTGAATCGTTTCCTGGATGACTTGGAGGAAGGCCTGTTCATCCAGCAGACTTTGGAGAGTATGCTTCTCAACGAGGAGGGCAAGCAGTTGCTGGTATGTTCATTAATGTTCTGTTGTTTCAAATGCAGTGGAAATGTACAAAGATACAGTTTTTTATATATTTTGTGGATGAGGGCAGAATACTCCCGCAGTGTAAGATATGAGATTCTTACACTATTGCTCATGAAGATTTCCATCACCTTGGATGTTACCCTGTTTCAACTGGTAAATGGTTATGGACATTTTGAAGGGGGTATAATGCCTTCATCTTCAGGGCCTGACAGTTGGATTGCTTGACCCATAAGTAACTACTTACCAGTCAACTTGGCATGAGATTCCAGAAGACTTGAATATTCAC
>Ga0209755_10008606_pt1 | contig 10885 bp, 6 predicted proteins | sample TergutCo191P1_FD_187301 | JGI IMG/M metagenome (GOLD analysis project Ga0209755, IMG submission 187301) | Cornitermes sp. P1 segment gut microbial communities from Petit-Saut dam, French Guiana - Co191P1 (SPAdes) (version 2) | ecosystem: Host-associated > Arthropoda: Insects > Digestive system >... | reverse complement strand
GGTTTTCACTTGATTTCGCGCAGGTTTTGATTATCTTGTTTGTATATGCGCGAAGGCGCCAACCAAGCGAGACTTGGCCGGCGCGCCTCGCCATAGAGACGGCGCGGGGACGCGCAATGCAAGGAGGCAAGCGATGGCTTTCAAAACTTTGGGCAAAATCGGCTTGCAGGTTAAAATCGTGGGGCTGGCTTCCATAGTCACGGTGCTGGCGATTCTGGTAACGCAAATCATAGGCGTCTTCGGGATGCGGCAGCTTAGCGTCAACACCGCACTCACGATGGGGGCGAGGGCGCTCAACGGCGACAAGGAGCTTTTTAACAGCATTATGAAGCGAGAGCACGGAACGCTGCGCCTGGACGGCGGTCACCTGGTGGACGAGCGCGGCAACTCCATCCACGGGGACTCCAGGCTGGCGGACGAGGTGTACGCGACGGTGGGCACGCAAGTCACCATCTTCGTGCGCGAGGGCAACGATTTCAAGCGCATAAGCACCAGCCTCGTGGACGAACACGGCAACCGCGCAGTCAACACCTGGATGGGGACGGACCATCCCGCGCTCGAGTCAATGCTGGCCGGCAGGGTGTTCCAGGACAGGGCGCACGTTTTCGGCAAGGAGTACTTCACGCTGTATCGCCCGATTTTCGCGGAGGACGGCAGGTACGTCATCGGCGCGACGTTCGTCGGGACCGAGATGGAATCGATTTACGACCTCATAAACGACGGCATCCAGCTCCGGCTTACGGAGACGGCCATCGTCTCCGTGATCATCCTGGCTTTCGCGATCCTGCTTTTGACCCTCACCTGCAAGATAATGCTGATAAAGCCAATTTCCAGCGCCGTGGCGATGCTCAAGGAAATTTCCGAGGGGGAGGGAGACCTGACGAAAAAGCTCGCCGTTTCCGGCGAGGACGAGGTCGGCAAGATGGCGCTCTATTTCAACATGACGCTTGACAGGATAAAAAGCCTGGTCATCAGCATCAGGGCGCAGGCCTTCTCGCTGTCCGAAATAGGCACGGATCTCGCCGCGAACATGAACCAGACCGCCGCCGCGGTGAACCAGATCGCCGCGAACACGCAGAGCATCAAGGGGCGAGTCCTGGGCCAGAGCGCGAGCGTCTCCGAGACGAACGCGACGATGAAAGAGGTCACCGCGAACATCGGAAAGGTGAACGGGCACATCGAGAAGCAGGCGGACGCGGTTTCCCAGTCCTCCGCCGCCATCGAGGAGATGATCGCGAACATACAGTCGGTCACAAGCACCCTTTCGCGGAACGCCAAGAACGTGAAGGAGCTTGAGGCGGCCTCGGACGTGGGGCGCGCGGGCCTCAGCGAGGTGGCCGCCGACATACAGGAGATCGCGCGCGAGTCGGCGTCGCTGCTGGAGATCAACTCGGTGATGGAAAACATCGCGAGCCAGACGAACCTGCTCTCGATGAACGCCGCGATCGAGGCCGCGCACGCCGGCGAGACCGGGCGCGGCTTCGCGGTCGTCGCGGACGAGATCCGCAAGCTCGCGGAGTCCTCCAGCGACCAGTCCAAGACGATAAGCGCGGTTCTGAAGAAAATCAAGGGCTCCATCGACAAGATAATGAGATCGACGGACAACGTCCTGCACGAGTTCGAGGCGATCGACGGCGGGGTCAAGACCGTCGCGGAGCAGGAAAACAGCATCCTGAACGCGATGGAGGAGCAGGCGCAGGGAAGCAAGCAGGTGCTGCAGGCGATCGGCCTCGTGAGCGGCATAACCGACCAGGTGAAGGCCGGCTCGCACCAGATGCTGGAGGGCAGCAGGGAGGTCATCGCAGAAAGCCAGAACCTCGAGAAGGTGACGCAGGAGATAGCCGGCGGCATGAACGAGATGGCGGCCGGCGCGGACCAGATCAACACCGCGGTAACGCGCGTAAACGACCTGAGCGGGAAGAACCGCGAGAACATCGAGACGCTGCTAGCGGAGGTCTCCCGGTTCAAGGTGGAATAGCGGCGGCGGGCGCGCAGGCAGGCGCGCCCCGCTCGGGTGGTCTTTACCCCTTTTTAGGGAAAACATCGTTAAGCGGTCTCACAAAACGGAAGACCGCTGAGCTGTACCGCGAGCCCCTGTCCGAGCGGAAGATCAGCGCGGGCAGGGGCGATCGGTTCCTGCCCGCCATCCCCAGCGCGGGGACGAGCGTCCGCTCGGCCTCCATCCAGTCGCTGAGCGCCCAGCCGATGACCTTGCGGTCGAACAGGTCCAATGCCACAGTCAGGCGCATCCAGCCGCCGGACACGCGCAGGCACGTGACGTCGGATACCCATTTTCGCCCGGGCCTTTCGGCGCGGAAACCACGGCCCGGCGCGTTTTCGCGCGCGTCAAGACCGCGCCCGCAGCTCGTGGTCTTCACCCGGCTTTCCTGGCTATGCGACTGCAACGGCGCTGCGCATGGCGCAACTCTGCGGGGGCTGTGCTCGCTGGTTTTTCGGATTCTATTCTCTGGCGCGTTCAATACGAACCAATACGCAAAAAGGCAAAACGCGCATCCTCAAACGCCCTACCCCGCGCGCCCCAGCGTCTCCCGCAGCAGCGCGATGAAGTCCGCGCGGCTCATCTCCTCGCCGCCGAGGGAGCGCAGGTGCGGCGTCGGGATCTGGCAGTCGATGAACGCGACGCCCTGCGCGAAAAGGCGCTCGGCGAGGGTCAGGAACGCGGCTTTGGAGGCGTTGGGCTTGCGGGCGAACATGGACTCGCCGAAGAAAGCCCCGCCGAGCCAAAGCCCGTAGCAGCCGCCGGCAAGCTCGCCGTCCAGGTACGCCTCTGCGGAGTGCGCCCAGCCGAGCCTGCGCATCTCGGCGTAGGCGGCGGTTATGTCCGCGTCGATCCATGTGCCGTCCTGATCCGGGCGGTAGATCTCGGCGCAGCCGCGCATGACCGCCTCGAAGTCGCGGTTTATGGCGATTTCGAAAACGCCCCTGTCGAGCGTCCTGCGCATGGACTTCGACACATGCAGCCTGTCCGGGAAAATCACCATGCGCGGGTCAGGCGACTGCCACAGGATCGGGTCGCCGGGATTGTACCAGGGGAAAATGCCCTGCTCGTAGGCTGACAGGAGCATCCCCGGGGAAAGGTTCCCGCCGACGGCTACAATGTCGTCCTTCCATTCGTGCGGCGGCGGGAAATCGTAGCGATCCCCCTCGCCAAGATAGGGGAAAGACGGGTCGGGTCCGGAAACGGGGCGGGAGCGCATCGGCGATCGATCCCTACAGCGGCAGCGTCAGGCGCTCCCCCTTCCTGCGGGATGCGTCCGCGCCCTCGCCGTCCGCGGTCTCCGCCGCGCCGGCGCCGGTCGCGGACTCCGTCGAGGCGGACTCCGCAAGCGCGCCCTGCGCGATATCGACGCGGTAGCCCTCGCCCTCGCGCCAGTCCACGGTCGCGTCCCCGCCGGACGAAAGCCGCCCGAAAAGAACCTCGTCCACGAAGAAGCTCTTGATCTTGTCCTCGATGATCCTGCCGACGTTGCGCGCGCCGAACTCGCGGCTGTAGCCTTCCTCCGCGAGCTTGTCCACGCAGCCCGGCGCGACGGCGAGGCGCACTTTCTTCTCGGCGAGCTGCGCCGCGAAAAGGTCGATCTCCTTGCGCACGATCGACGACATTATCTCCCGCGAGAGGTGCCCGAAGCGAACCACCGCGTCAAGCCGGTTTCTGAATTCCGGCGTGAAAATCTTCTCGACGGCGCTGTCAACCGCGGTCGCGTCCTGCACGCGCTCCCCGAAGCCGATCAGCTCGCGCCCGATCTCGCGCGCGCCGGCGTTGCTCGTCATTATCAAAATGACGTTGCGGAAATCCGCCTTGCGCCCCTGGTTGTCGGTGAGCGTGGCGTAGTCCATGATCTGCAAAAGGACGTTGTAAATGTCCGAGTGCGCCTTCTCGATCTCGTCGAGCAGCACCACCGCGTGCGGCTGCTTGCGCACCGCCTCGGTAAGCTGCCCGCCGTCCTCGTAGCCGACGTAGCCGGGCGACGAGCCGATGAGCCGCGACACCGTGTACTTTTCCTGGAACTCGCTCATGTCGAAGCGCAGCATCGCGACGCCGAGCGTCTCGGCGAGCTGGCGCGCGAGCTCCGTCTTGCCCACGCCGGTCGGACCCGCGAACAGGAAGTTCGCCACCGGTCTGCCCTCGGCGCGGAAGCCCGCGCGCGACTGCTTGACGGCGCGCGCCACCGCCGCGACCGCGGGATCCTGCCCGAAGACTTTCGCCCGCAGGTTTTCCTCCAGCGACCGAAGCTTGTCCTTCTCGTTCTCGCCCACCGCGCGATCCGGGATCCGCGCGATCTTCGACACGACCGTCTCTATTAATGGAAGACCGATGTCGATCTTCTCGACCACCTTGTCCGCCTCCGCGGTGGTGGTGGCGTTGTCGCTCTTCTCCGCGACCTTCGCGGCGACCGCGCCCGCGGCTTCCTCCTCCGGCGCGCCCGCGCTCTGCGCGCTAGCCGAGATGCGCGCGAAGGCGCCGGCTTCGTCGATCACGTCGATCGCCTTGTCCGGGAGCCGGCGCTCCGTTATGAACTGCGCGGAAAGCCGCACGGCGCCCTCGATGGCGCCGGCGCTGTAGCGCACCTGATGGAACTCCTCGTACTTCGACTTGAGCCCGTTGAGGATAGCGACCGCGTCCGCCTCGGAAGGCTCGTGGATGTCGATCTTCTGGAAGCGCCTTGACAGCGCGCGGTCCTTCTCGAAAAACTTCGCGTATTCCTCGTGCGTGGTCGAGCCGATGCAGCGCAGCCGCCCCGACGCGAGCGCCGGCTTGAGCATGTTCGACGCGTCCATCGCGCCGCCGGAAACCGCGCCCGCGCCCACCATCGTGTGGATCTCGTCGATGAAAAGGATCGCCTTGTCCTTCTTGAGCGTCTCGTCGATCACCCGCTTGACGCGCTCCTCGAAGTCGCCGCGGTACTTCGTGCCCGCGATGAGCGAGCCCATGTCAAGCGAGAAAATGCGGCAGTCCCGGAGCGCCGGCGGCACCTTGCCGGCGATGACGCGCTGCGCCAGCCCCTCGGTGACCGCGGTCTTCCCCACGCCGGAATCGCCCACATGGATCGGGTTGTTCTTGAGCCTGCGGCACAGCACCTGCACCGTGCGGTCGAGCTCGTCTTCCCTTCCTATAAAAGGCTCCAGCTTGCCGTCGCGCGCGAGCGCCGTCAGGTCCGTGGCGAAGCGCTCCAGCGCGGACTTCTTGTTCGCGCCTTTCGCCTTCTGCCCCGGCTCCGCGGCGTCGTCCTCGCCCGGCAGGGCGAACTTGCCGTCTTCGGCGCTCTGCCCGTGCGAAAGCGCCTCCAGAAGCGTCAGGCGCTTGATTCCCGCCTTCCGCATGAAATAGCCCGAGTGGTTGCGCTCCTCCTCGAACAGCGATACCAGTATGTCCGCGACGTCTATCGCGCCCTTCTGCGCCGACCGGCTCTGGATCGCGGCGCGCTCGATGACGAACTGAAATCCCACCGTCTGGATCGGCTCCACTTTCGGATGGATGACATTGATCCTCTCCGCGAAATACGTCTCGATCTCGCCTTTCATCGCGGCGGCTTCAGCCCCGCAGGAAGTAAAAACCACCTGCACTTCTTCGAACGCAAGCGCCGCATAGAGCAAATGCTCCGGCGTGAGGTACTCGTGGTTGCGCAGCCTCGCCTCGTTGTACGCCGCGCTGATTATCGCTTGCACGTTGCCCGAAAGTTTCATGTTTACCCCCTGTCAGGCTGGCTCCAGAACGCAGCGCAGCGGGAACTCGCTTTCCCGCGCCGCGATATGCACTTGCTCCACCTTGGTAGCCGCTATGTCCCACGGATAATGCCCGACGACCCCTTTGCCTTTCAGGTGCACGTCCATCATTATCTTATCCGCATCCTCCAGCTTCTTATGGAAGATGACCATCAGCACCTCCACCACGAAGTCCATCGTGGTGAAGTCGTCGTTGAGCAGCACCACCTTGAAGTCTTCCGGCGGCTTGAGCTTCGTCGTTGATTTCTCGTTCGTCTTGGTCAAGAATTTGCTGTCCATAAAGCTCGTCCCCTATAATAGAATAAACCATTGGAAGCTCGCGCGCAAGGGCACGCGCTTGCGTCGCCGTGATGTTTTGTCGCGCGCGGATGCAAAATCTCGGAGACAGAACTTTTTCCGCCAGCCTCACTGCGCGCGCCGCACGATCGCGTCATGCCGCAAGCGCGTCTCTAAACCCTGGCCTTGTTATCACCCGCGCCAATTTTTAGCGCGCAGTATCCTCATGCAAGCGCAAAAGAACCCATTTTTCGCGCAAGCGCGCGCCATCGTTGCGCAAAGGCCACGCGACTACCTACCCCTTGCCGTACCTGACGCGCGGGTCGATCAGGGCGACCATAATGTCCGCGGCGAGAGCGCAAAGCGCAATCACGGCGCCCACTATGAAAACAACCACCATCATGAGATTGCTGTCCCAGTGGAAAGTGGCGCGGCTGATCACCAGCCCAATGCCGGGAAAGCTGAATATTACTTCCAGCATCAAAGTGCCGTTCAGGAGGACGACCGCCTGCATGACGCCCAGGTTCGCGAGAGGGCCAAGCGCGTTGCGCAGCGCGTGCCTGAAAAGAATCCTGCGCTCGCTGAAGCCGCGCGAGCGCAGGGCAACAATGTACGGCTGCCCAATCTGGTCGAGCATGAACATTTTCGCCATGCGCTGGCTGTATCCGAAGGTGAAAATAAAATTCGCAAGCACGAGCAGGAAAATGTGATGGAGATACATTAACACGAAAGCCGCGAGGTTAGGCGCCATCGTTGGAACGGGGACGCCGGACACGGGGAAAAGCCAGGTGCGGAAAGCGAAAAGCTGCAAGCCCAGAAGAACCGCGAGAGGCGGCAGCGAGTGCAGGAAAACCGCGAAGGAAGTCACCGCCAAGTCCGCCTTGGAGCCGGCCCGCGCCGAAAAGAAAACGCCAAGCGCCACCGCCGCGCTCATGCTGACGGCAAGGGAAATCGACATCAGAAGAATCGTGTTGCGAAGCCTGGGCATGACAAGCGCGCGAACGCAGTCGCGGCCCGCGAGCGTCACGCCGAAATCGCCCCGCAGGACGCGCCCAAGCCAGCGAACGTATTGCGCGTGCCACGGCCTGTCCACGCCAAGGTGAACGCGCAAGTACGCCAATTGCTCGGAGCTAAGGGTGTAATGCTCCCCAATCGCCTCCGCCTCGGCCAGCATTATGTCTATTATGTCATGCTCCGACAAAGCCATCGCGCCGAAAAACACGAAGCCGATAAGAAACATCATCAGCGCCGTCAGCAAGACGCGGTTTGCGATATAGACGGCAAGCGGGAGGCGCCTTCTCAGGCGCAGGAACGGGCTGGCTGCAAGCGCCAGCATTGACATTACGCGATTCATTGCAATGCCCCCTTTCGCAAATCATAAAGCCGCGCCGCGCGGCATGCGCCGCAAAACCTCACAGAGGCAACGCGCGAACAAAGTCGATGAGAAGCGAGCGACAAAGCATGAAGAAAAGCGCCTCTCTGCTGAGACAGGGCACCTCCCTTCCGCGATTATACCACGCCCGGTAATATCGCGCAAGCGATTTCTTGCATTTTCCTGAAAAAAGCCATTCGCAACCGCGACGCTCCGGAAGCGCGGCGCCGGAGCGAGCCGGCAGACTTCCCCTTGCCGAGCCTGGCGCGCGGGTCGATAACGGCAACAGAATATCCGCAGCCAGCATGCAAAGCGCTATCACCGCGCCTGAAAAGAACCCTGCGCTTGCTGAAACCCAAGCCAGCGGCGGGCGCGCGAAACGCGCGGGAACGCGCCCGCAATCACTGCTTATGGGACACCCACCTTTTTTAAGATATGAACATGCCGAGACCAGCCGAATGCTCGGTCGGGGCCAAGAAGCCCAGGCAGATTCGCGCGCTTCATGTCGGCTCGCTCACGCTCCCGGCTTCTCCTTCCGGCAGGCCGCAGGGCTTTAATTTGCGCGCGTGGGCTTTCCGCGCGGGCTTCGAGCTTTTTTCCGGCTCCGGGCTGGGCGGAAGACGCGTTTCTTCCCTATCGCTCGATATTCGTCAGCGAATTTTGCGCAACTTGGGCCCTTGACAATGCAGGCTGCGAGCATTATGCTCTAAAACGAGCGGACAAACAATCGCCAAAAGCGCATCGCCAGAAACTTGCGTGTTTTGCGAAAAATAAAAACATTTTTCATATTTGTCAAGCAGCCTGAGGGAAAATGAGAAAATCACATGAAACCTCGGAAGGCACTTGACACAACCCCTAATATATGGCTTCCTTATTACAAGCGGCTTTGGCGAAATCGCCACAGGCGCGAAATGTTTGAGCGAGTCTGGCGCTAAAATAGGCATGCGCCAGGCCGCGAGGGGGTCCGTGAAAAAATGACAATTTCTCCTGCTTACCTGCAAAGACACGCATTGCACTGCGGCGGTGGAGCCTGCAAAACAAACTCCGCGCTCAAAACCTCAATAGGCAGTTTTGAGCGCGGCAGACAGCAGGTTACAGAGCCGCCTCGATCCATACTTACAAATATTGCGCGATAAAGACGGCGTTGCCGTTAAGAAAACGGGGGTACGTATCTTCCGCATATAATCATCTGGGTGTTACGCAAGAGCGGACAAAGAAAAGTAGCCCTTTCAAGTCGAGGAAGCGTTTAAGGGAGCATCGTAATGAAGTTAAAATTGCGGACAAGAATTGTCGGAGGTTTGTCGTGTGTTTTTGTGTTGACGCTGATAATTGGGGCGGGAAGCTTCCATACCATTACCCGCGTAACCAACATAAAGATTGACGCTTTCCAACTGACGGAATTAAGCGACACGGTTAACGACTTGGTGGAAGCGCACCATGTGTGGCGCTACAACCTGGCATGGGCGTTCTTGTATGATCGGCCCTTTGTCGGGGGCCTTGACCCGCATACGTGCATATACGGCAGATGGCTCGAAGGCCCAATGCCCCACATGATTGACGACCCGCAGATTTTTGCACTCATAGACGCCATTTATCAGCCGCATTACGACTTGCACGTCCAGGGCGGGGTTGCCCTTAGGCTCAGGGAAGAGGGGCGCATGGACGAAGCCATGGCGCTGCTTTACAATGTCGTTTTCCCCGCAGGCATTGAGTCCACGACGCGAATAAACGCGCTAAGAGACCGCTATGTGGTATTAAGAAATTTCCATATGGAAGACATGGAGGGGCTCATAGCGCTCGCCACCATGATACTTCTTATTATTTTTGCGGTATCCCTTGTGACTTTCCTTGTGTTAGGCTTCTTCATCACCAGAAGCATATTGGTGCCCGTCCGCGGCATAGAGCATGTTGCAAGCGCGCTGTCCAAAATGGACTTCACCATCGACATACAAAAAACGGAAGTCGATGAAATCGGGGACATGCAGGAAGCGATGATAACAATCCGCGACAACCTCAAGAAGAGTATCGATGACATGAAAACATCCCACGATGTCAACATGCGAATGGTGAAGGAGGAGCAAGAGGCGTTCAAGGAAAGGACGCACGCCATACTGGACGCCTCGCCAATGGTCTGCGCCATCTACAACGAAAACGGCGACATTGTGGACGTGAACAAGGAAGTCGAAAACATGCTGGGAATTCCCGACCAGAAAATGTTCATTACCGACAACAAAAGGTTTTTGCCAAAGTCCCAGCCGGATGGCTCCGATTCGATCGCAAAAGCCACTGAGATGATAAGAAAAGTCCTGCGCGAGGGCAGCGCTCGTTACGAGTATTCATACCTGCACAGCGACGGATCGCCGGTTCCCACCGAGGAAATAGTGCATCGCATAAACGTGGACGGCAAGCCTCATGTCATTGCCTATAGTCGCGACTTGCGCGATTACTACAGGGAAAGGGAAAGAGAGCGGGTCGTGCAGGGGAAAATGCAGGCGATGATGGAACAGCTTAACGAGCATGTGGAAGAGCAAGCGTCCTCCGTTTCCGCATCCTCCGCAGCTACCGAGGAAATGATCGCAAACATCCAGTCCGTTACCGACACCCTGTCCAAGAACACGCAGAACGTGGAGGAGCTGCAGGAAGCGTCCGTGGCCGGACACGCGAGCCTCAGCGAGGTCGTCACCGACATCCAGGGAATCGCGCGCGAGTCCGAGTCCCTGCTTGAGATCAACGCGGTGATGCAGAACATCGCAAGCCAGACGAACCTGCTCTCGATGAACGCGTCGATCGAGGCGGCGCACGCAGGAGACTCCGGGCGCGGCTTCGCGGTGGTCGCGGACGAGATACGCAAGCTCGCGGAATCATCCAGCAAGCAGTCCAAGACCATCGGCGGAGTGCTGAAAAGCATCAAGGGATCCATTGACAAGATAACCAAATCAACGGACGCCGTTATGGGCAAGTTCAACGCGATAGAAGACGGGGTGAAAACCGTGGCGATACAGGAAAGCAGCATCCTGGGCGCCATGGAAGAGCAGGGGCAAGGGAGCAAGCAAATCCTGCAGGCCGTAGGCACCGTGAACGAGATTACCCACAAGGTAAAGGAAGCAGCGCGCCGGATGGTCGAAACAAGCAAGGAAAAGATGCATAAAACCAGCGACTCCGAAGCGCAAGCCTTCACCGACGAGCTTACGGGAGTCCGCAACAGGGAATACTTTGCGGAGAACGCGGAACGGGAGCTGCGCTATTGCGTTGACGAAGACCGCGACTTTAATCTTGTCATGTTCAGCGTTGACAACTTGGGGCAGATCGTTGGCGCGCATGGCAGCGGCGTGCGAGACGACGTGTTGAAGGTATTAACGCAGCGCGTCCGCAACGGCTTGAAGCAGGGCACGCTTGTGGCAAGGTACAGCGACGAGGAATTCGTTATCACGCTCCCCAATGTCAGGCACGGAACCGCGGTGAAACTTGCCGAGCAAGCGCAGAAGAAGGTCA
>Ga0209755_10008605_pt1 | contig 10886 bp, 9 predicted proteins | sample TergutCo191P1_FD_187301 | JGI IMG/M metagenome (GOLD analysis project Ga0209755, IMG submission 187301) | Cornitermes sp. P1 segment gut microbial communities from Petit-Saut dam, French Guiana - Co191P1 (SPAdes) (version 2) | ecosystem: Host-associated > Arthropoda: Insects > Digestive system >... | reverse complement strand
TGCAAAGTCGTCACTAGATAGTAGGTCACGATAATTATTGATAAACTTGTACTCTGAATGCGGGCAAAACAATGGTATTTTGGTATAGAATGTACCTTGATATTTCACTCCTTCCAACTCGCATTTGCGTTCATTTAGAGTCTCAATTTCTTGGGTAATCACAGAGCGGACATTTTCGCTCATATTATCCAATGCTTTTATAAGGTTATCAATCGTAGAGTCTATTTGTTTTATTTCCTCTATGATTTCGGGGTCGGGCTTTCCTCTGCCGTTAGTGGAGTTAATGTGCCTATTTATAAAGTTGATTAGCTTTGAGTGTTCTTTTTCTAATAAAAGTTTTTTAAGATAGTCCAAAACATAATCATCTAGTGTAGACACCTTTAAGTCTCCAATTCCGCAGGATTGACCCTTAGTGCGTCCGCTAATGCAACGATAGGAAAAAATCTGACATTTCTTGTTTGGCTTTGTATAACGCATAGCCCCTGCAATAGCATAGCCACAGCCACATCTGATTTTTCCACTCAAAAGATACTTTGTCCTCATATTTACCCCTTGCCTTGTGCCTAGTATTTCTTGTACTCGCTCAAATGTAAGCTCGTCAATAATTCTAGGCACACCATTAGGAATACGGATAATCTCATTGTCGGGATTATCCAGTCGGTTGTTTTTCTTTACACCGCCATATTTGTATTTGGGTCTGCGGTTGTATTGAAAAACACCATTATAGAAAACATTTTTAAGCATATCATGGAACACTGGGGCAAAAGGCTTTCCTCTATTCGTAATGCCACTGTCTGCCAAATGCCGTGATATTTCTCGTGCATTATAGCCGTCTAAGTACATTTTGAATATGAGTCTAACCACTTCTGCCTCGCTTTCCTCAATTACATACTTTTTTGTGTCTGGGCAAACCTTGAACCCGTACAAAATCCGTCCGCCCATAAACTTGCAGGTCTTTGCGTCTGCAAGAGCGGCGTTCTTGGTTGTGCGGGATAGGTTGTCGCTGTAATACTGATTGATAGATAGCTGGACATTTGAAAACAGAGTGCCTTCGGGCGTGGTCTCATCGTAATTCTCAAAAACACTAATTATTTTTACTCCCCATTGAGCTAACTTGTTTTTATAAGTTAGGTGCTGATATAGGTTTCTAAATAGCCTAGAGAAATTAAGAATGACGATAATATCAAACAAACCTTTTTCTGCATCCTCAATCATTTTCTTAAACGATTTGCGGTCATCGTTTTTGCCAGTCTTTGCCTCGTCAACATATTCTTGCACCAATAGAAGTCCACTGTTTTTGATGTGTCTATTGATTTGTGATTGTTGTTCGTGTATAGATTCAACACGCTGATTGTCGCTAGAGTAGCGGGAATAACTAACAGCCCGCTTGCCTTTAATTTTAGTATCGTTGCCATTAGCGTACATTAGTTTTACCTCCTTATAGTTTTTTTTGTGTTGACCAAAATTAGCTTTAGCCCGCATAAAGCTTCTCTTAGTCACTATTAGGATATATTCGCAAAAAAATAAACAGCGTAGATTCTTGTCTGCTGTTTCCTTATCCCACCCATTTAATTTCTCCCTAGTAATATTTATAGTAAATATCAATTAACCCCTTTCGGGGGACTACCTACAAGCCGACAGTTAGTAGCAATAAAGGAACACAAAAAAACCGATTGTGCAATCTACAATCGGTCTAAATTAGGATATATTCACACTCACAAAAAAATAGAAACGATATCGTTAGGGCGAAAAAATTAACTAAATGCGGTGTTAGGCTGTGCACAATGGCTGCTTCGGGGGTCGCAACCAAAGGCACACAACTTTTCTATGTCCAAAAGCTGATAAACCCAAGTTAATATGCAGTGATGGGACACTCCGCAAAAGGCTGTGCCTGTAAGTTGAGACGCCCCCCCGCAACCAAATTTAGACTCAACTTATACAATGTTAAGTTGAGTCTTTTACTTTGTGGCGAGGGTAGATGTTTTGTACTGTAATACTTCAATCAAATTTACTTGTTTAATAAGGCTTATTTATGATATAATAAATCTATGAGAAAAAGAATTGATTTTTTAAAAGAGGATATTGCAAATGAACGACCTAATAACTATGGTGGACTTTGCCTTGCATTTTCGCTAATTGATGCTTGTGCAAAGATAGAATACCCGAAAGAAAAAGTAGGTACGAGATATAGGAAGTGGTTAACTAATTACTATATAAATGTGCAAGAACCAGAACCAAAACCAATAAAGCGACCAAAACTTACAGAAGAAGAATTTTACTCAACCCGTTGTGATTTTTTGCACGAGTCTAAAATAGATGAAAGCGATAAGTTTAAGGGTAAAGATAACAAAAGAAGAGTAGTTTTTAATGACGATAAAATAAGCATTGGCGAGGGCATTTTTTATGGAAATAACTCTAAAGTTAAACAAGCTGCTCATCTTAATGTAAATAGATTTCTTAAGGACATTGTATTTTGCATTGAACAATGGATGAAAACTAAAAGCGATGAAGAACTAACGATGTTTGATATATCAAGCAGTACTTGGAAAACTTTAGGGATTGGCAATATTATAGGAGTTGACAATAGTAAAATAAAAATAGGCAGTAGTGGAACTAAAAATTCCTAGTGTAAGCATTTAGTAATCATCGCACACTACCTTAACATACATAAATAGTCCAAATCCAAAACACCAATCCCAACATTCAGCACTCCAAAGGGAGTGCCACAATTATGGCTCGCCCCCCCTGCAACCAACATTAGACACTTTTTCTTAATTTTAGAAAGAGTGCCTTTTTTATAAACACAAATGCTTTAAAAAAACGCTTGCTTTTTGTCTAAATTTGTTACATAATAGTCTAGTTAAATTTTGGGTAACCTAATTTTAACCAAAATTGTAATTTGTTTAAGAGGTACTTAAATTATGGATAATAATCAACAAATCATTTTAAATGTAGAGTCACTCGACAATAACGATGGCGGCATTAGCTTAAAAAGGATTTGGGCGTTTACAAAGCTTGCCTTTGTGCGGGCTGTTCTTTTTATGGCGGTTGCAGCTATTTTAGCAACGGGTGTTGTGCTAGTTTTAAACCAAATCTCAGCACGCCGCACCAATGTTGTTGCTGGCGTAGTGTTTGTTTATGACGGCATAGAGCAGGGGCTACTGCCTAATAATGATTCTGGCTTATTTAACCCCGCTAACATTATTACCACTAGCACAATTTACGATGCTAGAGAAACGCTTTTAGCTAAAGAAGAAATATCTGAACTTCCTACTGTGGCTCAGTTGAATAATGCTTTATCTTTTACTCCTATTTTAAGTCCTGCCCGTCAGCAACTTGAATACCGTGCGGCAAATGGCGACCAAGCGGCAATAAATGAGCTTAACACTAATCCGTTTTTTGCAACTACTTTTACCCTTAGTTTAAATGAACCCGCTAACATTGGTTTAAGTAACGATACTGCTGTGTTGTTTGTAGACACTCTTATGCAAGTGGCTTTTAGTAATTTTATTACTGAGTATGTAGTCGCCGACCCTATTAACTATAACTTTGTTCCTGCTGTGAATGGCGTTAGTCACTATTTAGCACATGCTACCCTTTTTGAAAACTACCTAAATTCAATAATACAAACTCTACAAAACAAAGCTAGCATTAGGTCTTCTACTAGCACTAGTTTTGCAAAACTAGTAAATAGGGGCAATGCTTTGCGTAAAAACAATCTTTTTGTTTATCGTGCTTTTGTAGCCACAAATAGTATTGTATCTGACCCATATTTAGAGCTTGTTAATATTAACTATGCAAGAAACACTCTTTTAGATAGACAAGCCTTTGTGCAAAATAGCATTGGCGTTTTAGAAGATTTGTTAGATAACCGAAGTTTAGTAAACACAAATATTATAATTCTACCAAACGGCGAAGAAAGAATCGTAACTGTCCCAACTGCACAATATTTAGAATTTACTGCAAGGCTTGCCGAGCTTAACAAAGAGCTTATTGTAATAAATGCCGAACTAGCACAGCTACAATTACAGCAAGATACAATAGAAGACTTTTTATACGATGCAGCTTCTTTAGCGAGATTAGTCGCTTTACAAAGCGAAGCACAAGACAAACTAAACAATTTAAGCGAATTACTAATTGCTTTTGTTGACGATGCAAATAGTTTAATAACTGAATTTAATAGCCGCTATGTTTATAATTCTATTGTTAGAGTCAGCCAAAACGCCCTAGTAAGCGTAAACCAAGACCGCTTAGGTAATACTATGACTATTATAATTTACGGTGCACTTATATTAGTAGGCTTGTTAGCCGCCCTATTTTTAACTCATTTAAAAAAGAAAAAAGCATTGAGCTTAGCAGCCACACAGGCAGAGAATGCAGAAAATGATAAACCGGAAGAATCTATCACTGAAGGTGTAGCTAGTGAAAACACTGAAAGTGCTGACACAACTAAAGCTAAATAATAATTAAAAATTAAAAATGTCGGTTAAAAAATTTATAATTTATCCGACATTTTTTATTTGTAGGGGCGGCACCGTGCCGCTCTACGGAAAACAAAAGCCCCTGCATACCTTTTTAAAACATGCAGGGACTTTTAATCAAATAATAAATTTTTTAATTAGTAGTTCATAATTCTACTAAATTTATTCCACAGAATAATTACTAAGCGTGTACGAAAACTGAAAAATTCTTGTACCGTAGATGTTGTACATAGAATAAAAATAACCTAGTATCAAACGGCTTGTGTGTATTTGTCCGTTTGCAAATCTAACATTTGGTGCTGTTAAAATAAAGTTATGGCTAGGGCCAGCAGGGTCAGCTGCTAAATTCATGGTTACGGGCATAATGGGAATAATTGTGCTATATTCGCCCTCTATTGGCTGATTAGTTTCTTCGTCCATTCTAGCAACTCTTTGATAACCATAATCTAAAAGGTTTTGTAAAAAATAAACTGACTCGGCATCGTCACCCTCGCCTACTGTATAATAATAGTCTGCAATATTTACGGCTGAGCCTACGCCACCAGTGTTAAATGTAATACCCGTTGTAGTAACAGCGTTTCTGCGTTGACTATTTGTGGTGGCTCGCTCAAACCTAATGTAGTTTTCTACTGCGTTAAAGGTTGGTACACTAATACCAGAACCGGGGTTAACGGCTTGCAAGCCTCTTATTAAATAGTGGAGTTGCTCGTTACTAAATAAAACAGTGTCAGGTAAGCTTTGTGCTTGTGGAGTTGTATTTAACCATGCTGTGTTAGCTAGGTTTCTACGCACTTGAACCAAACTTGTACGGGCTGGAACTTCTACGCCGTCTATAACCCTTGCATAATGCTCGTAATTAGTTTTTATAAGTTGAGAATTGTTAAACGCTGGGTTGCCGTCATACTCTGGTCTTGTTTGTGCCATTAAGTGTCTTGTGCTGGTTAGCGGTCTTAGGCTTGCTCTTTCAAAGCTTACACTGCTATACAAAACATCTGTTAGGTTACGATTTGCACCAGCGTTTTCGTGGTTGTTCCATCTAAGTTCTTGCCTAGTTGTAATATGCAAATGATAGCCTCTTGTGCTATGATTACATAAACTGCCATAGCTAGAACCATCGCATCCTGTCAAAGTTTGCACTAGTTCGCCCTCTGCCAATCTAGTTAGATTCCCATCTGCATCTGAGGGAGTTTGCGAACACCAGACAATAATATCAAAGGTTTTAATCTCTGTAATTAAAGCAGCATCGCCACCCCAAGGTAAATTTGGGTGAACACCAAAAACAATGCCGCCGCCAGGACAACCAGTAAAGGCAAACAAAACAAAGGATAAAGCCAATATAACGCCCAAACTTTTTAGGGCAGATTTTCTAATTCTATTCATACAAGGGTTAGTCTAACATTTGTAAAATATTATGTAAAGCGTTTTTTATTAACTACAAACTGCTGTTTGCTTACTGCTTACTAGACTACAACTAACAAATTGTTATGGGCTAATTTTAAAAATGTACAAATTTTTAAACTTGTACATTTTTAAAATCACTTAACAGAATTTTGTAAGTTGTAGTTTGTAGTTACTTTTATGCAAAGGTGAATTTTCTCTTTATCTCTGCATAAAGGTTGCACAGACGGCGTCTTGTGTTAAATCGCCTAGTACTGTTATTCCATTTGCATTGCAAACTTCTTCTTTGTTGAAAATGCAATCGGCGGTACAGTGAACGGCGGTGTCTACATCGTAGTTGCGTTTTACAAAATCCTCGCCTGCCTCAAATAGGTTTTTGCGTTTGTTTGCGTTTGCAGCAAATGTTTTGCAACCAGCACTACCCGACACATCAATAGTTTTAGCACAACAGCAATATGCTTGGTTAAATTCGCACTCTGCTAGTGCACATTTTAAATCTTTCATTTTTTTGCCTCCAAAGGGGTTTACTTTTATTTTAGTTTAAGATATAGTTATTATGGCAAATAAATGCCGACATTATACCTTAATAACTTTTAAATGCATAATTCAGCATTAAAAAGGGAGTTTTTTACATGAAAGTAATTTTACTAAAAGATGTTCCTAGTCAAGGGAAAAAAGGCGAGCTTATAAATGTGTCTGATGGCTATGCTAAAAACTATTTGTTTAAAAATGGATTAGCTAAAGAGGCTACAAGCCAAGCTATAAATGCACTTAATACGCAGGCAGAGGCTGCGGCTCACCATAAAAAAGTAGAGAAAGATGCTGCCATTGCACTAGCTAAGCAAATAGAAAATACTCCTGTAAGTTTAAAAGTAAAAGTGGGAGCTTCTGGCAAATTGTTTGGAGCGTTAAATACTCAAAACATATCAGATGCCCTAAAAAAGGCAGGACTAGAATTAGACAAAAAGAAAATAGTCTTAAAAGAGCCAATTAAAACTTTAGGCGTTTTTAAACTAACCGTTAAACCTTATGCAGATGTAAGTAGTGTGTTGACACTAACTGTAGAAGCAGAATAATTTTTTAATTTTAAAAAAATTAAAAAATTATTAGTGTACAGTTTACAGTGTACAGTTTACAAATTTGGTATTTATTTAGCATTTGTAATTTGCTTGCTGTAATTTATCTGCCCGAATTTGTAAACTGTAAACTGTAAACTGTAATTTGACTACATTTGTACACTGTACACTGTAAACTGTACACTAGTCTAAAGCCACCTAGCTTTAGACTAAACCAGCTCCTTAATGTACTCATCTAATAACCCCATATCCTTCATGTGGCTTAGTATTGTAAACTTGTCTTTTAAATCTGGCGCTAAGCTTATACTTAAAGCGGTGTCGCTTGTGTCTAATGCTTTTGTTAGCCAAAAGCCATCATCATCATACAGCCTTTTAAAAATTGCAAAAGCCCTTTTTAGACGCATTATGTTTAGCGTGGATATATTAAAAAGTTCTATGCGGTTTTCGTTAAGTCTAAACTCTCTTAATTCGCTCGCAGAATGTTCTACTATAGGGCGAATTTTTTTTATTGTTTGACTTTGCTCTAAGCCTAAAAATTCTTCTATTTGCTCTAGGCGCATGTTGTTGTCTGGTGGTGGCGTAAAAAACTTTTTATTCATGCCTAAAAATCGTTGATAAATGCAAGCCACAGCCCTAGCTAAAATAAATTCTGCCTCTCCCCTGTTTAGCTTCTCTCGCTCCTCTCTACATAGCAAAATGCTAAGGGCATGTGCCGATTGACTTTCTGCCCCGCTAAAAAGCCTAGAATTGCCCATAATTTGAGTAATAGCACTAAACTTTAATCCCACTGCTATTATGTCGGCAATGCTAGCTTTACCCTTAATTTCTATTTTTTTTAAGCCGTTATCTAAAATTAGCTGTGCTTGGCGTAAAAGGATTTGGCAGAGCGGTTCTTTTTGGAGAATGTTAGCAGCACTGTAATCTAGTAGAGCCACAAATTTAGAAAAGGTTTCGCCAAAGCTAGCGGCTAATTTTGTGGAATTAGCAGAATTTGCATTAGATAAAAGATTTGTATCGCAAATTAAGAATTTAAAGGCTGGCGTTTTATATGTTTCTTCTATGCAGTCCTTTATTAAAAGACTACTTGGTGCTAGGCTACGAGTGGCGGCTGTTGGGCAAGTTAGAATAAAGCCCGTATCTAAGTTTTCTTTTGCACCAACATATTTTGTAATGTCACAAATCTCACTACCGCCAATGCCGATTATAAATTTTGTCGCTTCGTTTATTTCTACGCTGTCTGCTTCTTCTACTGTGCTTCTTAGTTGTTTGCTAAAAGTAAAAATGCTGACCCTATATTTTAGTCTTATTAAGCGTTTTTCTAATTCTCTTAAAGCCCCATTATCGCTTGCTTGTTTGTCGCTAACAATTAGCACGCTAGCAAGCTCTGGCACAAGTTCGCCCATACACTCGCCTAATTTATCAAGTGCCATAAACTTAAATGCAATTTTTTGAGTTTCAAATACATGCTTTACCCCGCAATCACAATTAAATTCATGGGGGTAAAAATCGTTTATGTCTAGTAGGTGTAGAGCCTTTAAATCCATATATGGTTAAATTAACATATATAGCGTACAACTTTTTGTCGAATTTTTAACCTTTTTGAGTTTTGTTGTAGAATGTTGTTTTAACTATTTTAGCTTTCATAAACACAGATTACAAATACAGATTACAAATTTTACACATACTATTTATATGAAAAACCAAGATTATTTAAGTGAATTTGCCGCCGACACCTTAGAAGTAGAACAATACAGCGTTTTAGAAAACAAACGCATGTACACCATGATTGCTGACCCATTTGACGATATGCAAGACACAGTAGTTGACACAAGCAGTAGCTAGATAGTAGTATACTATCTATGCAAGCTGTAAAAATAAAGTCTTATGCTAAAATAAACCTATCCTTAAATGTGACGGGTATTTTAGACAATCTACACACGCTAGACATGGTTTTAGCTAGCATTGATTTAGCGGACGATATTCTTTTAATTTTTAATGATGGCTTAAAACAGAATGTTGCGTATTCTAATAAAAACATACCCGTTGGCAATGATTCTGTTTCTAAAGCTTTGGGTTTATTTACTGAACTTTATGGCGATTTTGGCGTAGATGTTTTTGTTAAAAAAAACATCCCGATTGCTAGCGGTTTAGGTGGTAGCGGAGCAAATGCCGCCACTGTTTTAAATTACCTGCAAAAGCATTTTAATACTAATTTTGACCTTGTAGAAATGGCAAAAAAAATAGGTAGCGATATTGTTTATCAGCTAACTGGCGGTTTTGCAAGAGTAGAAGGCGTGGGCGATAAAATCACATTTTTTAAACCAAACCCAAATTTAAAACTTTTTGCTGTTATCGCTATGGGTAATAGCGGAGTAGAAAGTAAAGACGCATACAGTGCTTTTGATACAATTTATCCCACAAAAGAAAAGCTAGTTAGTGACAATGACGAGCTTATAAAAAGGTTAACCACAAAGTCGACTTTTGATAAAACCGACTTTGCCTTTTTAGCTAACGCACTTACTAAGCCTTCTATTTATTTAAACAACACAATTGTCGACACCCTATCTAGTCTTTATGACGCAGGCAGTATACACGCCATTATGAGCGGCTCTGGCGGAGCATGCGTTGGATTTTTTAATTCTAAACAAGAAACAAAGGTTGCAGTGATGGGTCTAAAAGCAAAAGGCTTATTTGCAAAAGCAGTGAGTTTGAGTTGATATTTAATGGAGAATGGAGAATTGAGAATGTCGGTTAGATATTTAGAGCAAGACAAGGCTTTAGTCTTAAATAGAAACAATAATTCTCCATTCTCAATTAACTAATCCAGTCCGCCATTTTTAAGTTTTAAGTATTAAAATAGTTGCGTTACGACTATTTTAATGTTAAACTACATAAATACCCATGAAAATTTTAGTTAGTACACTTTGTAAAATAGGTGGTCGTGATTATAATCAGGATTATTTAGCACATAGCGTAGGCGAAAAAGCGTCTTGCTTTGTTGTTTGTGACGGATTAGGTAGCTATGCCGGCAGTGAGTTTGCAAGCGAGCTTTGTGCTACTCATATTATTGACGATTTTGAGCAAGTTAGAGAAATTGACTCTGCCCGTGCCGTTCGCAAGGCTTTTTGTGAAGCATATGTGGAAAATTCTCATAACCATGTTGTTGCCTATAAAGACCGCAACCCCTCTATCTCTACTAGTTGCACAACTGTAGCCATGGCCGTAACAAACGGCAATGCTACTACTTTTGCACATATTGGTGACTCTAGGGTTTACTTTTTTAGAAACCATAAGTTAATTTACCAAAGTAAAGACCATTCTTTAAGCCAATTAGCGGTAGAAATGGGTCAAATTAAATTAAGAGATATTCGCACCCATAAAGACCAAAATAAACTAACTAGAGTTTTAGGTAGCGACTATTTTGTCCCACCAGATGTTGAATCTTTAAAAGACCCAATAGGGCCTGGCGACAGTTTTATTTTATGTACAGATGGCTTTTGGGAATATGTATTCGAAGAAGAAATGGAAGAAGATTTAAGTTCTAGTGCCACCCCCACAGAAGCCCTAGAAAAAATGGAAAACCGCCTACTAGGCCGCATCTGCAAATACAACGACAACTACAGCGTAATAGTAGCAATGGTAGTAAACGAAGATAAAAATGAGGCAAATGAGAAATAAGGCAAATAAGGCAAATTATTGTGGAGTAACATTAAATATTGGCTAGCATAAAAGCTTTTGCAAAATTTATTATACACACACTAAATATTAACGCACATAAAATAATGTGATTAAAAACTTATTACTGTACTTATATTATCCTTAATTTGCCTCATTTGCCTTATTTCTCATTTGCCTTATTTTGCGCACCTTCGGTGCGAAAAAAAACATGCCTAGAGTTAGAACTAATAAAAATATCTGCTTAAATTGCTTT
>Ga0209755_10008604_pt1 | contig 10889 bp, 8 predicted proteins | sample TergutCo191P1_FD_187301 | JGI IMG/M metagenome (GOLD analysis project Ga0209755, IMG submission 187301) | Cornitermes sp. P1 segment gut microbial communities from Petit-Saut dam, French Guiana - Co191P1 (SPAdes) (version 2) | ecosystem: Host-associated > Arthropoda: Insects > Digestive system >... | reverse complement strand
ACTCCTGATGATTGGCGCTTGACGCCTGAAACATGTAGAGTGATTCTGCAGAAATAAAACCTGCACAGTGTTGCATCAAGTTGGTGTTTTATTTGACTTTGTGAGCTGTTGCTTGGAAGATTAAAGCAGGAATAAGCTGGCAATACTAAGATTAACATTAAAAAGGTAAACTTATACCTGGCACGTCATGAATGGGTATGGGGGGAGGACAAATGTAGCTCCACTCACTCTTAATCTTTGCACTAAACGAATAGCAATCAGTGATTATAGGAATGTTGAAAGAGCTCAGGTTAGAATCTAGAAGTTTGCTTGAAAACGAAGGGAATTTCTTGACCTAGTCAACGAAAGCCATGTATTTAAACAGGCAATTAATATTGTGTACACACTACATTTATAAATTTTTTTATCTCTTGTTGTGTTGCAGTGGCTTTTATGCAAGTTCTGTAACGAGCAACGACCAACTAACTGTAAGAGCCTCTCGGTTCACTTAATGACATTTGCGTTCTCACCTCGTGATCTGAAAGGCAAAACACAAACACTGACGTAAGTTTGCCTGCGAAACTTTAGGGACCCTACGTTATCATGTTTTCTACTCGCCATGACCTTCCACAAATATCGTAACCTTGCAAAACCAATAAAGAGGGCTTTGCACTTGACCGAATTACGCATCTGGCCTTCTGTCGCCCTATGCAGCCATACTCTGCCACGTGTCGTACCCTCCGCATATTCTTTTGTCCAGAAGTGCAACACACTGAAAACAACTGCCATTCGATGTGTAAAAGTAACAATAAAATTGTGCCCGTGCACGCCATGATGGCATATGGAGGAACGGTGGTATAGTACCACCTATTCTTAACCTCGAAAATAGATGGGGGGCAGTCAGCTTCAAGCACCGGCAGCTTTACCCCAGGAGCAAAAACGTCGGTGCTCATTAAATTGGAGGCCAGGTGGACCCCAGTGCCGGTCTGGACACTCTTGAGGAAGGGATCTCTCGCACCTGACAGGAATCGAACTACGATTCCTCGGACGTTCATCCCGTAGCAATGCCGTTATGTACGGGTATGAACAAAACATTATTTCACGTTATTTCTAATTCTTCAGTCAGTGTTCTGCATGAAGTGGCCCTATTTGCTATAAAGCTCACCCTGCACTTAATTAAACTCCACTACATGAAGGCATGTGGGGGAATGGAAGTATGGCTGCACACATTCTTAATCTTGGATACAAATGGACATTTTATGCTTGGTAAAAGTGACAAGGTTGGGACATGCTTATGTAGTATATAATCCAGCTTTTCACTGCCATTGTTCATCAAAGCAGCAAGTTGCAAGGATTAGGCACAGTCTTGACACCCAGCATCCTGCTACCTGACCAGTATTACCTGAAGGTCTGTAGTCTTTTGGGATGTTATGCCATGTAGTTAGGTTTGTTTGAAAAACTGTCCCTATTTATAAAATTACACTGCATAACAGGATGAACAGAGCTGAATGTGGGACTTTTAGATAAATCTTGGCATCAACAAATAACCAATGAATCAAACACACTTAGTCTACCACATGTTCACTTCAAGTGTGCTTTTCTTCTTCCATATTGGCTACCACATATTCTGCAATGATTTTCCTTTATGCCGACTGTACAAAAGAAATTAGCATAACAAGAAACACTTACAAGATTATGAAATTCAGCATTGTGTAACATTTTGTAACATGTTTATTTCTTCACAGTGAGCTCTTAGTTCCCCTGTCTGCTACCTAAAATCACAAAGTTCAAAATACACAGATCAATAACTTTGCCTGTTGTTTTGTATGGATGTGAAAATTTGTCTCTGATATTTGGGGACAAATACATGTTGAGTGTGTCTGAGAACAGTGGTTAGGAAGATATTGGCCCTAAGAGGGAAAAAGTAACAGTAGAATGGAAAAGGTCGAATAATGAGGAGTTTCACAATCTATACTACTTGTGAAATATTGTTAGTGTGTCACATCAAGGAGGATGATATGGGCAAGGCATGTGGCACATAACAAGGGAGAAGGGAAAGGCATTTTAGGTTTCGAAGGGGAAACCTGAAGGAAAGAGACCACTTTGAAGACCTAAGTTTAGAGGGTAGTTGATCTTAAAATGTATCTTCAAGAAACAGGAAGAGAGGGCATGGACTAAATAAATCTGGCTCAGGATAGGGACAGTGGCTTTATCAATTGTTTTATTTTCATCTTAAAATACACATGGGATTTACACACAATTATCGTAACACTTTCTTTTTCAGCAGCTTCCATGAATATTACATTCTTGGCCAAAACGCAGTATAGAAAACAAAAAGACAAACACAATTCATGCCTGATAAATCAACTTAGTCTCAGAATACACAGACAGCAAATTTCATTGGTGGATAAAACCTTCAAGGTTCTTGCACCTGCCTTGTGCTTAATTTGTCTCAGCTAACAAAAATGTTTTGTTTCAAAAACATGATCCACCAACTCAAAATTTTGCATGCTTTTTGACTGTTCTTTCTTTGGTCAGGTACCTCTGGCAATATTATAGGATTCTGATTTATACAAGTTTCACTTTAAAGTTTTTTTACAAAAGTTCTTTCTACTGAGTGAATTTAGGCAAATTCTCAGTTAAGCAACCTCCATTTGTAACATTACAAGTATCAAGGGAATCAAAAGATACCTGTGAACTGGTACTAATCTTACAACTAGGGAAATAAAGTACAAAGCTCAACTAAAATGCAGCTGCAGTCCAGTCCAGCTATCAAAAGTGTAGATGCAGTAGTATTAATTACACATGAGAATCTCCTACCTCAAATTCTAGACATAAACCTTATATTTTTTATTACTAATACAACCCATGTGGGCACAACATTGTGACCAGTGCTGTTTTACTGTTGGAGAGGCTACACAATATTAGTCCCTTGACATGCAATGTTCTTGTTTTCCCCATACATAACCAATGTTTGAACTAATGAAGGCATCGTTATGTGGCGCCCTCTGTGCTGTTGCAATGTTATAATATTTTTAGATATACTATGGTACATACTGATAAATGAAGCAAATTATTTAGTAACTGAAAAAATGCAAAACCACGTAAAGCTGTCATATGACGATGATAAGACAAAACACGGGCACAAAGCAAAAACGTTGCAAGGTCTCAGAAAACTCATGTGGTTACTTGGATAGAACCACCAACACCAATCTGATAAACTATCAAAGTTACAAAAGGCCCAACTGCAAGGGTAGTCTGCTGAATTTCCAGTCACATCTCAGAGTCTGGAAATGGTTCTTCACTGTTCCTTTACTGTCACAGTCATTTTTACAAGAATGTACTCTATCCGTCATTCAACCAGCTGATAACCATATCACTTATTTATCATCCTAAAAGCAAACATAAAATTACACCTCATGTACATTAAAACCAACTGAGTACCAGTAACAAGGTGGATTAATCGAAAGAATAAAAGGACCAAAAGATACCCCATGACTCTGATATTGATATCTGTACCCTGCCAGACCATTTCAACAGATAATATATGCTGTGCCCTTTAAACAAATGCTGGCCAATTTATGTTACACACTGGTTCTGTGCAGTTCAATACAACTGGTGTGTAATCATAGTTCAAGATGGTACAGCTTACATTTCTGCTGATCGAAGGGTTAACAGAGCACCACAGAAGACACGGGTGGTGGCTGAGGCACAACTTGCAATCTGCCTGAAAGTCCAGGTACCACACCCAACAGCATATTTTCCTCACAACTTTACTACAAAATTCCTGACACATGAAAAATTCTAAACAGTGGATTCAGTTGGTACCTGAGGGCAATGGCAACAAGATACAGGACAGGGACTCATCATGTCTCATAATATCAATTCCATAACTCTTCATTAATTTATTATTTTTACCAAATAATTAGCATTAATCTTCATTATTAAATTTTAATGGTTGTTATTTGCTAAAATTTAAGATATGTAGGACTGGCATGCCAGAATATATCTTAGTATTTTAGCTATTTCATTATGAAAATATGTTTGTGTTGCTTTCACTTAGGATCATTTTCCACAATCCTAATCCAGAAAGCAGTTGGCATTGTTGTAATTTTCAGTAAATCACATCAAAATTTGCTGTACATATTTATCACATTATCATCCATATCCCTCACTCAGCCTTACCCAATCATGACACATGTTAAAAAAAAAAGTATTGAAAAACAGTTGGTAATCCACAACCTATATTAAAAATTAATAAACATGAAAAACAGAAAGTATCCAGAATCACACTCCAAGAGTATGTGTTCTTGCAACCTCTCTTCTGACAACAACAGATATTTCTGCATCAGCATCACTGGAAGCCAAACAGCTGTTGTCAAAATCACCATCAAGGTTCAGGGCACTATTGACTTTCACATTTGGAGTGCGAGGACTGGATATCACTTTCACACGGCCTGCAAGAACATGCATTTCTCTTTGTAATGAAAATGTTGAAATGCTGGCAGAATAAATAAAAATTTTACCCTTCACCTAATATGGTTCAGGCACTTCAACAAGAAAAGATTAAGCACACAGATAAATTGACATTATTTATGCAGGATATGGAACACAGAAAATGTACATACAGCACTCTTCTGAAAATCCTGAAAAGGAACGTACCACAGGTTAGTGCTTTACATAAATGGGAGAATATTAAAATAGCTCTTCAAGAAATAAGCTCTGAAGTCTGGACATGGAATGAACTGACTGAAGACAGAGTCCAGCAATGGGTTTCTGCAAACAATGTAATAAACAATGATGTTGCACAAAAAATACTAAAAGATTCAGTGCTGAGACAATACCCAATATGTGGAGTGTCTGGTACAAATGACACTGACATTTTACTCTACATAGGACAAGACACCCACATACAGAGAGTATGGTACGTACAGCCACTGGCATTATGCATAATGGCAACCAAGGACAAGAAGCAGGTTTTAAGTCATCGTATGTCCCACACCAGTGCTTAACAAAGTGACAGAAGTGGCTTCCTAGGGTTCATAAGGCTTTCATATGAACTGATAACAATGATGCAGAATTAATTTTGATGTTAAATAAACAACAACTGACAAATATTATGTTGAATTGCTGCATGTTCATCTGATTTGTCAGTAACTCATTTACTACATGACACAGCTTAACATCCCACAAGACTTGAGCTGCTGGAATCTCAGATCACATATTATTTCCACAGGGTAGGGGCCTAGAGACGTCTTCACATTGAAGAAGCTTTAAACTAAGAGCTTTGGAACACTGTATACACAACGATATCTCAGAACTGTGTTATTCTGGGTCATTAAGCAGCAAGTAGTGGTAATAGCCCAGAAAGGTGCAGTTCTCATCTACTTTGCAGTGGATGCCTGAAATCACACAATGCTATCTCAGTTGCACAACTTCATGTTGCAAGTACTGTGTGCTGAAGATGACACAAATGTAATGTCACATGTTATCAATCAACATCAAAGAGAATAAGCTTCAATCACATCACATCATAAAACTGGAATTTTTAAAATAAAATTTCACACTGAATGTGTCTTCAGACTGAAAGATAACATGGACCCCAAAATTATTTCACAAAGATTCAACCATCACACAACACTGGAAGAATAGTGCCACAATTCTCATTGACTTCTAAGAATATTGAGATAGAAAAGACAGAATGTATGCCTCATAAAAACTAACATTAAACAAACAGAAAATTAGTTGAAGTATGAAGGGTACAAAATGAAAGTTCTCCTACAAAATTATGGAGATAAAAGCAATATGCACATGACACAGAGGTACAGTCAGGTAAATATGAAAAGATGCTATTCAGAACATACCAAGACGCAGCAGAACATAAGTGAATAATGCGGCGGGGGGAAGCAACTGTAGAAGTGGAATACCATACACTTATAACTTACCTTCATGCCGGACAACGTGAGGTTTTTGGGTATTCACTAGCTTCTTCATTCTCTCATTCAAATGAGGCATTTTCTCCTGCTGTGACTGCTCCTAGAATAAACCACCACAGCCATGTAAATGTTTTTACAGACACATTCATGTTGGACCTTGCAGCATACTCCAATTGCTCTGAGCACAGAACGTAACTAACTCACTACAGATGATTCCATAAGACACACAGCAAGCAATATTAAAGTTGCATGCTTTCTTAACCTTGGCACTAGATGGAGGTGAAAGACTAACTTCACTCCCCAGCCACCTTCCAAAGTACGCAACAGTAATTGGGTCTTACCAGTTTTACTGATGGCACACTTTTATATGACACAACAGGTAGAAGAGGTTGGATGTTATTGGTGTCCACATTCTCTCTTCCCTTCTGTTCCATTAAATGTGGGCTCTGGAAACAAGAGGTACATCATAAAATGCAGAGGAAATTTGGGTTAATAGGCCAGATCCAACCCAAGTGTTAACATCAAATTGTGTGATAGTCAGTGCTTTATAGAATGGTAAATCACATCATGAGCCCCACAAAGAGGTGCAAAAAAAACATGACAAATATAGAAAGCAAAAAGATATACTCCAGTTTAAGCAGCAGTTCCAAAATTTGTTCTTTGTAGTGTTTCTTCATTGTATTTTGTTAAATGTAAACAACACTAAAAAATGAATGAAATAAAACCTTCAGAACCTAATGAAATCTATACTTCCTACAATGTATCAACTTCTTGTATCTTAAGCCATGTAATGACACTACTGTCATCCAAACGAGAAATTATGGTGGGGCAAAGCAGCACAAATCCAACTCACCTACCAACTTTTGGTGCGTATTTCTCATTTAAACATTTCTACTTTGTAACCAGCTGCCAAATTAAATGCGGAAGACACAATGACACGCTGCCTGGCTAAAGCTATCATGCATTGACAGGTGAGTTTTGCTGTAGTAAAATGACAATTACCAGGGAAAAGCTAATTAAAAAAAAATCTCATAGTAAACCCTGCTGCAGGGCCACTTCTGCCGCCACAATTCTACTGCAAAGGCACCTCGGTTTGAAGCCAACAACCTGCAGTGAGAAGCTCACATCTAATTATAAGAGTTGTGACAGAATCTTTGTACTCTTCACCCAATTATTTTGGGTGATAAAACTGAGAAGAATGAGATGGGCGGGGCATGTAGCATGTATGGTGGAGAGGAGAGGCATATACAGGGTTTGGATAGGGAAACCTGAAGGAAAGAGACCACTTGGGAGATCCAGGCTTAGATGGGATAATATTAAGATGGATCTTCAGGAAGTGGGATATGGGGGTATGAACTGGATCGAGCTGGCTCAGGATAGGGACAGGTCCCGGGCAATTGTGACTGTGGTAATGAACCTTTGGGTTCCATAAAATGTGGGTAATTTCTTGACTAGCTGAAAACCTGTTAGCTTCTGAAGAAGGACTCTGCTCCATGAAGTAAGTAAGTACGTAAGTGGCAGAATCTTAGATCTTTCCACAGTCTGTTACCTGGGTTGTGCAATGAAAGCAAAATTACAGAAAGCTGGATACTTAAGAAGGCTTGTTATTTATGTACATGTCCCCCATTCAAACTTATATCATACAACTTCTATGCATAAAAGTGGGAAAATCTTGTGTGCAACAAATACTTTTGAATGTTGTACAGGTTGCAAGGAATGCAAATGGATTAAACAGGCTCAAAACTGAACCAAATGGTATAATTAGGTACTATCAATAGTGCTGAATGATGAAGTCATTTTACAGTCTACCGGTTCTTCACCTGGCATATGGCTGGTTTCCATTTCAATATCAGGACATGGATAAGAAGGTAAAATTTAAAACAGGAATAACAGTAAAATAAGAAATTAAAGTTTGCTCATGTAACTGAAACAGGCAGGTGGACAATGAAGAATTGAATTATAACCAAAAATACAACGGCAACATTTGCCCACTGCTTTGCTGACAGCCGTGTTTACCACACACATCAGCAAGAGAATGGGACAATTTTACTCACACACACACACACACACTTTAACAGCTACTAACAGGAATATAACACCACCCTTTAAACACACCTTCTCAATCCTAGACATGGCAGCAGGTCTTGACATCACTGCAGCGTCTCTATCCACCATCATTCTCTTTGGTGTTCCTGTATGAACCAGGATTGGTTTCACAGTGGTGATTAGTGATGGAGTTGGAGTGTTATGAATGTATGCTCCCACAGGGCTCACAATCTTCTTATAATTCAAAGGTCTTTTACCAGGTGTCACAATTGTAGTAGGTTTTAATGAACATTTCTTGTCACCTCTGACAGCAGTCAGTTTTGGAATAGAAGAAGCATGAGACACAGACTTCACTGGAATCTTGAAAGGACTTGCTTTATCATTCCTGACAGTCTGACAAAGTTTCACATTCACCGTAGGTGACACGACAGCTTTTAGTTTACTGTGGAACTTCCCAAAAGGCACACTCTGTGGTTTCACACACAAATTGTCATGGGCCTCACCTACCGATGCAGTTTTAACATTATCAAAGACCACACCACAAGAGGATGGTTCAGGATTCTTTTGTGATACAGCCGAGGTAGAAGTCTCAGGTCTCGCACAACCACCAACGTGATTCTCACTGCAGGTCTCAGTATCATCTGTAACACGATGGTTCTCACCCTCATTAATTCCCTCCCAAAAATCTTCAAACTCTGACATCTCACATAGTGGCTTGTGACCAAGAGTCTGGTTGTCTGTCATGTCGGGGCACTCTTTGTCATTACCTCTGAGAGGGTAATCCTTCCCATACTTCCACAGCATTTCCACCTCCTCTAGTGTATCATTGAACCCTTCTGCAGAACACCACTGCTGGTTCTTCATATCCTCAATGTCCCTCCTGTCATTATCATTGAGATCATTCCTGGCATCCATTTCTCGACAGAATGATCCCCCATTTGAGTGTGTGCTACCATCAATCACAGAGCCCTCTTGAATACCAGATAACAAACTATGGTCATCTTCCTCAACATCTGCATTTCTCAGATCCCTACCAAGGGACTCCTCATGTTCTTGAACCTTCTCTTCAAATTCACCACAAGCTTCTTCTGGTAAGTGATGAAATACCACTTTCTTCTCCATATCATCACATTCATTGTGCACCAACAGAAGAGCATGTGAAAATGTGCACTGCAACTTCTCCTGGGCATTTTTAGAACAAATATCATTGTTTTCTCTTAGTCCTACATTATTACTACTACTGTCAAAGTGATCACCACTTGTGTGTTTCAAAGACGCATGATAAAGAGCAGCTGCAGATAGAATAGACAGAAATCCTCCATCCTCATCAGCACTGACTGTGGCATTCCCTACAGTAGCACAATTTCCATCAGGTGCTTCTATTATGTCCTTATCCCTTGATGCCTCCAAAGAGTCCTCAGGTTCAGAAATCAGTGAATATTCACCTGCAATGTAACTATATGACACATTACTGGGCAGGAAGACTTTCTGTTCTGGCACTTCAATATCAAACTCTGGTGAGGGTGGTCTAGCAGGAGCCATAAAAGACACATCAACCAGCTTATGATTATGGATGGTACCACCCTTGCTTGCCTCAAAGGGCACAGAAACAAGTGCCTGATCAGTCATTTGTTTACCAAAACAACATCCAAGATCACCGACAGAAATGCTCTGACTCAACATGTCATCATGATATCCCACTGATCCTACAAATGGAGAAGTAAAATGCTTATCATCTATCGCCCCTGAAAAGTGAAGACTTCCTGACCTCTCACTTGGAGTATCAGGTACCAGTGGCTGAAAATCCTTACCAATTGATTCAAAGCCATTGGAAATGATGTCTAAAGCATCTTTGTTCAAAAATTGTTCATTTTCATTGGCAGGAATATCCTCATCCAATGAAAAGTCTTCCTGATCATCATTCAAAGTTATTAAACCATCACTTGTGGTTCCAGGTACTAATGTTTGCTTACAAAATCCAGAGACACCAGAAACCTGTTTCTTGAATCGTCTCAGCTGTTGTGTTTGTGCCTCATGCTGCTCCATTTTCTCAATCAATAAGCTTCGTGCCTTCCTGTCCTCATCTGACATATGCTGCCTTTCACCTGGAAATGCACAAGGTTCCATAGCCTCTTTGGAAGTTGTCATTGGCGCTAGAGACATTTTTGATGTATCTTCCACCAAGCTCTCATCCAAGTTTGACAATATTGACAGTGACTCATTTGATCCCTCAGAGTAATCTGAGTGAATGCTCATGATTTCCCAGTGTCCAGACTGTTCCAGATCTGAATACCTGGGAAATGAAGCGTGTACTGGTGTGCTCTGCATGTCCATCCCATCAGCACGCCCTTCTTCTTCTGCAATTCTCTTGAGGCCACTATGCAACTGCTGATGGGTACAGTTTGGAGTGGGGTACGGAGAACCATTGTACCTACTTAACTCTGGACTAGGTGGTGGTGCTGGTGTTTCTGCTTCTCTGCTGTCATCATTCACATCACAATCCAACAGTACATCGAAACTTCTATTTTTCTGTGCCTGTGTCAGAGATTCTTTGCAACTGGGCATTTTTGCAGGCAAGGTGAGGTTCTGCCATGTATCTTCTTTTCCTGTAATGACATTTACAATGTAATTTGACGTTCATAAGCTGAACTTCAATGATGATAGATACACACAGTGATACTGCCTTGCATGTCACTGGACAAAACAAACCTTCAACATAAGCAGATTACACCATTGTTTCTATGAGTTTTCTAAGACAGAACACTGTAAATGTAAAATCCAGTAAATTTACATTCTCAAGTCAAAAGAATGAAATGCAAATTCAGAAAACCTTCAATTTTGGAAAATTAATAAATTTGGTTAAAATATGTCCACACAAAATCCAGATAAATGTATAATGCAGAAATGCAAGAAAGAGTTTTATTGCAT
>Ga0209755_10008603_pt1 | contig 10889 bp, 8 predicted proteins | sample TergutCo191P1_FD_187301 | JGI IMG/M metagenome (GOLD analysis project Ga0209755, IMG submission 187301) | Cornitermes sp. P1 segment gut microbial communities from Petit-Saut dam, French Guiana - Co191P1 (SPAdes) (version 2) | ecosystem: Host-associated > Arthropoda: Insects > Digestive system >... | reverse complement strand
TAACGAACATCTCTTTGCAACCAAATATAAACTGTATCTTCCCACTGAAGAAGAGTTGCGAATTGAAATCGAGAGAGAGAAAGAATTTATCCGATTGCAGTTAGAAGACAGTAAAAATTAAGTTGTACCAAACCTAATCAATAATCTTCCTCCGTGATTTTCCCTTTGATACTTCTATAAATCCATAAAAAACTCATATTGATTCCCTCGAATGTTCTTATACTTTTATTAGCACTACGGAGGAATCTAATGGCTTATGAACTAAAAGTGCGTATGCTTGCGAGGCGGGAAGTTAAGCAGTTACTCGATGTAAGAGACGTTTTAAAAACTGTCGAAGAAACTTTTAGGGCAATGGGAGAGGGCAAGGTTTTTCATCCTGTAAAAGAGCCGATGTGGCTTAATGAGGCAAAAACAAATATGTTACTCGCCATGCCAGCTTTTATTCAGGATAAAAACCTTGCGGGTGTTAAGTGGGTTAGCATGTTTAAAGAACAAGCGCCCGGTTTTCCTACATGCGCGGGAACCTTACTTGTTCTAAGCAGCAGCGAAAACGGACAGCCATATGCTATTTTAGAAGCGACAGATATTACCGCGATGCGGACAGCAGGCGGACACGGCGCAGTTGCAGCAAAATATTTAGCGAAGAAATATTCCAAAACTTTAGCGGTAATCGGCTGCGGCGAAGAAGCAAAAGCCGGTGTGGATGCTTTATTATCTTTGTTTTCGCTGAATAAAATTGAAATTTTTGACATTAATAAAACCGCGATGCAAACCTTAAAAGATTATACAGGCAAAAGATCAAACGTTGTATTTGCACAAACGCCGGAAGAAGCCGTTAAAAATTCCGACATTGTTTTAATCGTAACAACATCACGCAAGCCTGTTGTAATGTTTGGATGGCTGCCAAAAGGATGCACTGTTTTGGGTCTTTATTCATTTTATGATTTGGACCCAAGTTGTTCAAAAAAAGCGGATAAATGGGTATTGGGCTCAAAAAATACTGATAACCATCAGATTATTTTTGATCCATTACTAAAGGAACACAATTTGTCAATGGATGATGTTTACGCCGACTTAGGCGAGATTGTCTGCGGCAAAGCAAAGGGGCGTGAGAATGATGATGAGATTATTGTTTTTTCATGTTTGGGAATGGGAGCGCTTGATACGGCGGTAGGTGAAACTTTATATAAAAGAGCGGTAGAACAAAATGTCGGTACGGTTATCGACCTATCTTAATTTATAAAAGGAAAAAATTATGGCAAGAAAATATTTTGACGCTGGTACTACTCAGCACACAAGGGCGCTTAGCGAATATGCCGCTAATCTTCGTTACGAGAATATTCCGCCTGAGGTAATAGAACGCGTAAAACTTATGACGCTTCATACGCTGGGCGTTTCGCTTGCGGCAAAACCGGTAGATTTAAGCGCTAAAGTAATTGAATGCGGCTTGATTATGAACGGCGGCGAAGGTGGTAAGGCAACAAGCTGGGTTGGAGGACATAAGCTAAGCGCCGCGAATGCCGCTTTTGTTAATGGAACATTAGCTGACATGCTCGATTGGGAAGACTGCTCATGGGCAGGACACCCAAGCGCTGGAACTTTTCCGGCAGCAATCGCTGTAGCTGAGGAGTTAGGCGCAAACGGTAAACAGTATTTGGAATCTGTTGTTGCCGGTTTAGAAGTATATTTAAGAGTCGCGATGTCCGTGCAGCCGCCAAGGGATTTTAATCACAACCAGGGCTGGGGATTAACATCGTGGCAGTCATTCGCCGCCGCTGTACCTGCCGCGAAATTAATGGGCTTAGATGCAGATAAAATTAATCAGGCTTACGGCATGACATCGATTTATACAACCATTTCGAGTAACTTGTCGCAGGCAACCATGTCCAACGCCTACCATTACGAGCATGGTCATTGCGCGATTAGCGGCGTTATGGCGGCTTATTGCGCGAAACTTGGCATAGATAATCTTCACGGCGGATTAGATGTCCCATACGCGTTTGTAGAAAAACTAACAACTGAGCCAAAGCGCAACTGGATGTCAAAGGATTTAGATAAATATTTTTTAATGAATATTTTAATCAAGCATTGGCCAGCCAATATGTGGGTGCAAACGCCTGTAGAAATTGTAAATGAGCTTGCGTTAAAACATAATATAAATCCTGATGAAATCGAAGAAATTTTAGTTGATCCTCCTACGCAATTTAGAATGCATTATTACAAAGAAGGATTTTCTTCGCTGATGGAAGCGCAGTTCAGTATGCCCTATGTAATTGCGGCAATTTTAATAGACCCACAGCCAGGCGCGAATTGGTACACGCGCGAGATGATGTCCAATCCAAGATTGTTGGCAATAGCGGATAAAGTAAAATCGGGAAAGAGCGAAGAGCATACTCTTCAGGGTTCTTTTAATATGTATGTGGACGGAAGCTTCCCGGAGAAGAAAGTTATTATCACCATGAAGGATGGGAGAAAATATATTGGGATAAAAGCAGGCCATAAAGGACACCCAAAAGATATGTTGTCCAGGGAGGAATTCTGCGAGCTTTTTAAGCACAATGCGCTTGCCGCCGTTTCTGCCGAAAAAGCCGACGCTCTTATTGATTATATTTTGAACATAGAAAAGCAGGAAGACTTTTCCAGCTTTGGTTCGCTTTTGCGGCAGGATGGAAATTAAAAAATGAAAACAATTGCTGTTCTTGGCGGAGGCGGAACCGGCAGCACAATCTCGGCGGACAACACATTGCGCGGTAATACTGTGCGTCTCTGGGATGATGAACAGCATTGGAATGAAAATCTTGCCGGTGTGCAGGAAGAAGGCGGCATACACATTACAGGTAACGCAATCACAGGTTTCGCTAAAAATATTAAGCTTTGTAAAAATATGGCGGAAGCGCTTGAAGGAGCGCAAATTATTTTAATCACCGCGCTTGCTTCCCGTCATGAGGCAATTTTTAAAGAATTGGCACCATTGCTGCGTCCCGGGCAAACTGTCTGCGTTTCAGCTGGCTGCGGCAGCGTAATTCTTTTGCGCAATATGTTAGGTGATAAACCAAATATTATTACAGGCGAAATGAGCGGAAATGTTTACCCTTGCCGCATGGACGGTAAAGCAAAAGTGATTGTTGCCCTTCCTTACAAGGTAAAAAACGCCGCTGCCTTTCCAGCAAAAGATACAGATAAATTTATTAGCGAGCTAAAAGATGTGTACGAGTGTAAGGCGGTAAAAAATATATTAGAAGGCGCTTTAAACGCGCCTAATCTTTCCATTCATCTTGCGGCCTCTCTTTTGAATGTCTGCGGCATAGATAAAAACCCCGATTTTCGTCTTTACGCTGAGGGCTTGTCTGAAAATGTGCTGCGCGTAATAGAGACAGTAGAATTGGAAAAATTAAAATTATTAACAGTTTTGGGTTACGAATGCGTTTTACACGCGTCTTTTATGCGTCAGCTTATGCAATATGACTCGTTCCCTGAGTTTGATATTTTTAGAAATCTTTTGGGTCCTTCGGGAATGAAGCATCGGTACATTACAGAAGACGCCGCTTTTGGTCAGATTCTTTTTTATTCACTCGCTGAGCATTTTAATATTGAAGCGCCGTGTACAAGAGCGCTCATTCATCTTGCAGGCGTAATTAATAATACCGATTATTTTTCATTAGGGCAGACGATTAAAAAACTTGGTATGGGAGACATGAGCGTTAGTCAAATTAACGAATACCTGTCAACCGGCGTTGCCGGTTAAGAATAAAAATTTTACTTTAGGAGATTAAAATGAAAAAGTTTATTTCTTTATTTGTCATTATTGTTATGCTAATCGCCGTAATGACAGGATGCAGAGGACGGGACGGAAGTGGAACTTATCCAACATCCGATAAACCAATTAAATTAAAATTGGGTTATGATCCGCCTCCAAACGAAATTACAGATCTTGCAGCGAAAGAATTTAAACGGATGGTAGAAGAACGAACAAACGGCGCTGTTATTATCGAACTATACCCGGCGAATCAACTTGGATCCATGAAGCAAATGATGGACGGCGTGCTTTCGGGAACTATCGAAATGACTTTGAATCCGTGGAACATGCTCACAACCGTTATGCCTGAATTCAATGCGATGATTCTTCCGTTTAATATCGATTCTATCGAACTTTATTGGAAGGTTGTAACCGGACAGGAATTCAGAGATAAGGTAAATGAACTGGTAAACAAAAAAGGTCTTGTGTTCCTTGGTGTGCCTAACGGCGTTTTGCGCGGTTTTATTTCCAAGAAGCCGATTAGAAATCCCGCGGACCTTAAAGGAATTAAAGTGCGCGTAATGGACGGCCCTATTTATACGGATATGTTCAATGCGTGGGGAGCGGGGACAGCGGTTATTTCTTTTGCCGAGTGTTATACCGCCTTGCAGCAGGGTGTTATTGAATCGATCGATAACAATCCCGAGATGGGCGTGCTTATGAAATTTTTTGAGGTAGCGAAATATTATTCACCTACAAACCATGTTGTTCACGGCTGCCCGATGTTTATAAATGAACAGTACTGGGACATGCTTTCGCCCGAGCAGCAGGAAATTATGAAGCAGGCAGCGAGAGAGATGGAAGAATTTTCGTATAAAACCTATATGCCTATTGGCAGCGGATTTGATGAAATCGCGGTAAATGAATTCGGCGTAACCTTCCTGGAAATTAATGAAGAAACACGCCAAAAATTTATCAACATGGCTCTGCCTGTTTACAAAAAATACCGCGCTGTAATTGGCGAACAGTTTTTTGACTGGTTCATGACTTATGTTGACAATTTAAGATAAAAAAACGGGGGCAGCAATTTGAAAAAAGCGATTGAGATTCTTAAAACAGCGGAAAGAGTAATCTTGAGCTTCCCGTTTTTATTTCTTTCTATAGCGATTGTTGTGAATGTTTTTATGCGAAAAATTTTCTCCGCTAATATTTTTTGGCTGGAAGAATTTTCCCGCTATTTATTTGTGTTCTCAACATTTCTTGGAGCGAGTATTGCTGTCACCATGAACAAGCATCCTAAAATGTCCGCGGTGCAGGACGTGTTAGGAAAGAGAAGAGCAAAATGGCTTATATTACTTTCGGACATTATATGCACGGGTATTTCAGCTTACCTGTGCGTATATGCCGTAAGACAGGTAATGAATTTGATTCGTTTAGAGACCATAACAAGCGCTATGAGTATGCCTTTATGGATAGTGTACGTCATTATTCCCATCAGTATGATCGGCATGGTGATTCGATTTTTCCTTTTAATTGCCGGGGATATTAACGCGGTTACTTGCAAAGAGGAGAATCCATGATAGTTCTAATTGTTTTTTTTATATTGCTGCTGCTTGGTGTGCCAATGGCATTTGTCGTTCTTGGAGCGGCAATAACCGGAATTTTAATCTATACAAATACCAGTATGCTGATAGTTGTTCAGCAAATGTTCGGCGGGCTTGATAACTTTGTAATGCTCGCTATTCCTTTATTTATAATCGGCGGAAATATAGCAGCCAAAGGAAAAACTTCTGTGCATTTAATTAATGTTATGAACGTAATCTTTGGACGCGTTAAGGGCGGCTCTGTTATCGCTACGATCGCGGCGTGTACATTTTTTTCCGCTATTTCTGGTTCCGGTCTCGCGACAATTGTGGCAATCGGAACAATAATGATTCCAAGCCTTGTAAAAGAAGGTTATCCGCAAAAAATGGCGATGGGGTCTGTATGCACTACAGGTTCTCTTGGCATTTTACTGCCGCCAAGCACGCCGATGATTTTATTTTGCGTCGCTATGGGAACGTCTGTGGGAAAACAATTTATGGCAGGCTTTGTTCCAGGTATTATACTCGCAATTTGCTGGATGGTTTATCTATATATTGTTTGCAGAAATAAAGATTACGGAAACAGGGTTACATACACAATAAAGGAAGCCGCGCTTATTATTTTTAAGGCGACACCTGCTTTAATTTTTCCGCTTATAGTTTTAGGTTCTATTTATACAGGCTGGGCGACGCCGACAGAAGCAGCCGCACTTTCTGTTGTTTATGTTTTGTTACTCGAGGTTTTTGTATATAAAACAATAAAGCCGCAAAAAATGTTTTCCGCTTTTTTTGAAGGTATAATAAATTCTTCTACGCTGGTCTTGATTATCGCCGCGGCTTCTGTCATGAACTGGCTGTTAACAGTACAGCAAGTGCCAATGATGATAACAGAATTTTTAACAGTCGCTGTCAGCAGCAAAGTCGCGTTCATATTGCTTCTCTGGCTTGTCTTCCTTGTAGTTGGTTTATTTGTAGATCTTATTGCATTAATAGTGGTACTGGCTCCAATCCTATTGCCATCGCTTTCGTTGTATAACATAGACCCAATTCATTTTGGAATCATCGCGATTATGGCTTCACAAATCGGCTGCATCACGCCGCCATTTGGCGTCAACCTATTCGTAACAATGAACGTATCGGGAAGACCCTTTGCCGAAGTTATGCAATCTACATTCCCGTATTTAATCATATTGTTTATAGTGAGTATGATTGTTACCTTTATTCCGGAAATAGCGCTTTGGCTGCCTAATTTAATGAAATGAATATAATATCCGCCATTTTAATGGCGGATATTTCCACAATAAAACCAAGTTTCTCCCCGCAAATGTCCACTTGAAAAATAATAACATTTTTTAGTATAATAGTACAAATGAAAAATTTTAAAGTAACAGGCTCTGTATTAAGTCAAATATTAGTTGTATGGCTTGCTTTCTTTTTAATGGTAGTTATTAGTTTTATTTTTGTAGGTAATATTGTTCACAGCTATTTAACAAAAGAAGCGGAAAGCACCTTGTCCTATATGCAGTCCAGAATTTCTATCGATTTAAGAGAAGCGGAAACTATTTTACAGACTGTTTCGCAAAGTATTCTCCTGATGATTTTACGCGGCGATTCGGCTGATGCGATATTACAGCACATGACAGATATTACAGATTACCTGTCCGATAATGATGTGCGGGTTTCCGGGTTTAATGGTGTCTTTGGATTTTTTGATGCGTTTGGCGGCATTTTTCTTGACGGAAGCGGATGGATACCGCCCGAAGGTTTTGCGCCACAGGAACGTCCTTGGTATAAAGTAGGCGTTGAGGCGAAAGGCGGTATAGGGGTATCAACTCCGTATTTGTCTATGTATCCCGGCGCGCTTGTCGCTTCTTTTTCAAGGCTTATTCAAGAACCTCAACCGATCTCGGAGAGCGAAGGTTCCCCTCTTGCTAATCAAGGTAAACAGCTAGGTGTTGTAAGTTCAGATATTCGTCTTGATAAAATGGCGGAATATATAGTTAATACCCATATTGCCGAAGGTGGATTTGGAATAATGTTAAACGAAAATCTGGTTGTTATAGCGTCCCTTCCAAATGAATATATTAATAAACATATATCTAAGTTACCGCTGAGTGGAATCGAGGAAATTACAGGCAATTTAGAAAAAGGTCTGGATATAGTTGAGTATATTGTAAAAGATGAAAACCAGAATACAGATTATATTTTATTTACAAGGCGGCTGGAAAACGGCTGGCACATAGGAATTTTTACTCCGCTCAATAAATATTATCAGCAAGTTACAAGCATGAGAATTTTTATCGCTATTTTAGGTATTGTTTTAGCGTTTGCGCTGACACTTATTTTACTGCGAATTGCTATGGCGAAGCAGAAAGCGGACGAAGAATCACTGGAAGCAAAGGCGGCGTCAAAGGCAAAAGGTGAATTTCTCGCTACTATGAGCCATGAAATGCGTTCTCCTCTTAATGTAATAATCGGGCTTTCTGAGATTGAAATGCAGAATTCCGCTGTTTTAAAATTACCGGAAGACAGAAAAGACAGCATTACGCAGATTCACCGTTCCGGCACAATACTTTTGGGAATAGTAAATGACATACTTGATATTTCTAAAATTGAAGCGGGACGATTTGAACTTTCTCCTGTTGTATATGATACAGCTTCGATGATAAACGACACTACAGCTTTTTGCAAAGTGCGTATTGGTTCAATGCCGATAAATTTTATTTTAGAGATAGACAGCGGTTTTCCGTGTAAATTAATCGGAGATGAACTGCGTGTAAAACAGATATTGTATAATTTGCTTTCTAACGCTGTTAAATATACAAAACAGGGAACTATAATCTTTAATGTGTCACATGAGGTTATAAATGATAATATCGCTCTTTTACGTTTTAAAATTACGGATACAGGTATCGGAATACGCGAAGAAGATATTGGTAAATTATTTTTTAATTATACACAGTTGGATACAGGAACAAAACGTAAAGCGGAAGGAACAGGTCTTGGGCTTACTATTGTAAAAAATCTTACAGAAATTATGGATGGCGGTATAAGCGTAGAAAGTAAATTCGGTAAGGGGTCGTGTTTCACAGCGGAAATAAGACAAAATATAGAAGATATTAAACCGATAGGAAATGAAACTGTCGCAAGCCTTAAAAAATTCAGTTACGCGGATAAAAAAGTAATAGAAACAGTGAATTATATTTGGCTGCCCGAAACAAAGGTTCTTCTGGTAGATGATATTCCTGATAATCATAAAGTAACAAAGGGGCTGCTTTCGCCTTATGGAATTCAAATAGATACAGCCGCATCGGGAAAAGAAGCCATTGAACTGGTAAAGGCAGGTAAGTATGACATTATTTTTATGGATCATATGATGCCGGAAATGGACGGCGTAGAAACAGCAGCAGCCATTAGGGCATGGGAAAAACAAAAAGATAAAAATAATATTATAGTTGCGATGACGGCTAACGCGATTAGCGGCATGAGAGAATATTATCTTGAGAATGGCTTTAACGACTATATTACTAAGCCTATAATTCCTAAATCACTGCATGAGATTATTATTAAATGGATTAAGACGGAACCAAAGCCTTACCCGGGAAATATCAATTCGAGTAAAATACAGCTGCCTCAATCTTTATCTTCTCTTGCGCTTGAACAGAGTTTAGATGTTCTAAATCATTATAAAACGACATTTGAAAGTGGAAGGGAAATAGACAGTGAATATTATAAAAAATTTATGGATTTTATTAAAACTTTTGATGATATTCACATTGCTTTACAGAAAAGGCATGAACAAGCGTCAAATATGAATCAAGAGGCAGAGAAAGAAATACTGGTTAAGTATTTATCACGTTTAAATAAATCTTTGCTTGCTGGAGATGTAAAAGGCGCAAATGCGATAGTAGGTGAAATTGGAAGGCTGGAACTGACAGACAAGGGGCGTGAAATTTATATAAAACTGTACGATTTAATCTTTGAGGAAAAAACGGAAGAGATATTAAAGCTTATTAAGGAGCAAACGAATGATTAAAATCTTAATTGTGGAAGACCAGACTCTTTTGTGCGATATGTTAAAAGATGTTATATCAGCTCAAAACGATATGCAGGTAGTTGGAACAGCATATGACGCTTCTCTTGCCCTTGATCTGTGTAAAAAATTAAATCCCGATTTAATATTAATGGACGTAATGACAAAAAATAATTCGAACGGAATTACAAACGCCGCAATAATAAGAAAAGAAATGCCTGAAATAAAAATAATAATAATGACTGGTTTACCGGAAATTACATTTGCCGAGGAAGCGAGAAAGGCGGGGATACACAGTTTTATTAACAAAGATAGAGGGAAAGAATATTTATTATTCGTTATAAAAGAAACTATACAGGGAAACGGTATATATCCGGGACCTCAAGACGACAAAACGTTCAACACTCAATTTAATGAAAAAGAAATAGCCGTTATCCGTCTTGTGTGTCAGGGCAAGTCCAGAAATGAAATAGCAGATGAGCTTGCTTTGTCGGAAGGCGTAGTAAAAAAAATAATAGCGGGAATACTGGATAAAACATATTTTGACAGCATTATGAAATTTGCCGTTTATGCGGTAAGCAGAGGATTAATAATGCCTGATAACAAGTAGCCATATGGTATCATAAAAATAGCCATAAGGTACTTCATTAATTCTTCCATTTAAGGTACAATTTTTATTAATAATCTGTTATTGGGAGTAAGTTATGAAAAAATTAATTTTAATCTTTGGAATAATAGCGATACTCACAACATGCGCCACGGCAGTCTCAGGTCCTGATGATCTTGATATGGCAATCAGAGACGCTTCCGATTATCTTAACGAAAATGTTCCAAAGGGAAATAAAGTCGCTATACTTAACGTTCAATCCGATTATAATAACCTTTCGGAATATATAATAGAAGAACTTATCGCCAATGCTGTAAACGATAAAGTTTTCACAGTGGTAGATCGCGCTCAGCTTGAAACAATACGCATGGAATTAAAATTCCAGATTTCAGGTGAAGTAAGCGACGCTTCCGCTTTGGAAATCGGAAAATTTTTAGGAGCGCAATCAATCGTAACAGGAGCTATCAGCGAACTTGCTGACAGATACAGAATGAGAATTCGCGCTCTCGATGTAAAAACCGCTCAGGTTCAAGGGCAGTACAATCGTAATGTAAACGCAAGTAAAACATTAACGGCTTTAAAGAAAGGCGGTAAGTCATCATCCGCTTCTTATGCGGCTTCATCGAACAGAAACACCGAAGCTGCCGATAACACCACAAGCGCTGGAAGAGGTCAGCAGGCGGCATCCGCGAGACAAGCGGCGCCAACTTATAAAATCGGCGATACAGGACCGGCAGGCGGTTTAGTTTTTTATGATAAGAATAACAATATCGGCGGCTGGCGTTATTTGGAAGCCGCGCCTGTAGATTTAGGACCTACTAATTACATAGAAAATCCCGGTTCGTTTCCAAAGGATTTATATGCGTTATGGGAAAGAACATACGAAAAAGAAGGCCGAGCAGTCGGCAGAGGAATTTACAACACTGAATT
>Ga0209755_10008602_pt1 | contig 10890 bp, 10 predicted proteins | sample TergutCo191P1_FD_187301 | JGI IMG/M metagenome (GOLD analysis project Ga0209755, IMG submission 187301) | Cornitermes sp. P1 segment gut microbial communities from Petit-Saut dam, French Guiana - Co191P1 (SPAdes) (version 2) | ecosystem: Host-associated > Arthropoda: Insects > Digestive system... | reverse complement strand
GGGGGGGAAAAGCGTAACCTGATCCTGATGGTACGCTTTAAACGGCGGCGTCCTATGAATACGTTTTTTCATTCTTATAATATACATCATGCATAATATGATATACTATATCTTTTGAGACAACCCCAGCGATGCCGGGATTGCGGTATACGTTGATCAACCGCAATATCGCAATTCCGGCGGGCGATCGGGGACGATCGCCCCTACAAATACCCGTTTTGTTTCCGTCAAAACCGTATACCCATCACAACGCAAAATTCCCATTTTTCCACCCACCCGCCCCCGGGCATAATGTATATTTATGGACTGTAATTGTATCGACGAACCTAACGGGGTTGGGGGCAATATGAGTTTCAGGGAGATCAGGAAGCTGCTAACGCCTACTGAAATCAAGGAGTTAGTGCCGGTTCCCAAGCACCTGCTCGACAAGAAGGCCGAGCGGGACCGGGAGATTAAGGCGGTTTTTGAGAAGAAGGACGGCCGCTTCATAGTGGTGATAGGCCCGTGCTCGGCGCACGACGAGGACGCGGTCTGCGAGTACGTCTACCGGCTGGCCGACGTGCAGTCGCAGATTAAGGACAAGGTGATTATCGTCCCGCGGATATACACCAACAAGCCGCGCACTACCGGCCAGGGGTACAAGGGCATGGCGCACCAGCCCGACCACCTGAAGGAGCCCAACATTGCCGTGGGCATCGCCGCGATAAGGCGGATGCACCTGCGCTCGTTCAACCAGTCGGGCCTGACCGCTGCCGACGAGATGCTCTACCCGAACAACCACTCGTACCTCGACGACCTGCTCTGCTACGTGGCGGTGGGCGCGCGCTCGGTCGAGAACCAGCAGCACCGCCTCACGGCCAGCGGACTCGACATTCCGGTGGGGATGAAGAACCCGACGTGCGGCGACATCAACGTGGCGCTCAACTCGATTTTGGCCGCGCAGATTTCGCATACGTTCGCGTACAATGAATACGAGGTGCAAACTGAGGGCAACCCGCACGCGCACCTCATACTGCGCGGCGCGATAGACAGCCACGGCGAGCCGCGCCCCAACTACCACCACGAAGACCTGCACCGCGCCGCCGAGATGTACACAAAGCGCAGCATGCAGAACCCGACGATTTTTGTGGACACGAACCACGACAACTCCGGCAAGCGCTTCGGCGAGCAGACCCGGATCGCGATGGAGGTCCTGCGCAGCAGGAAGCACGACCCCAAGCTTGCGCAAATGGTGCGCGGGCTGATGATAGAGAGCTATTTGGAGGAGGGCGCGCAGAAGGCGGATGAAGATGTGTACGGCAAGTCGATCACCGACCCGTGCCTCGGCTGGTCGGCGTCGGAAAAATTGCTTTTCGATATAGCGGAAAACTGCTGATGGACTGTGCGGCTCCTGTTTTTCCAGGGCGGTTGCGGAAGAACGATGATATTTTTATTGGCGGGGCCTCGCGGGCAAGGCCGTTTGTGCAGGTGTACGAGCAGCGGGAGGCGGAGGTTGTGCACGGGCCGTCGTACCGTGCCGGTGATGAGGTGTTCGTTGACAGATGCGTGGACGACTGCGTGGAGATAGTTGAGCGGCGCGGCGGAGGGGGGACTGTTGTGCTGTCTCCCGGGGTGCTGGTTATCATTGTTGTTGGGGATAAGAAAAGCGAGCGTGAGGGTGCGCTTGATGTTTTTGGCCGGGTGCATGATGTCATCGTCAGCGCGTTATGTAAGGCTGGTGTTTATAATGTCGTCCGTGCCGGGATAAGTGATTTGGCGGTTGACGGTAAAAAAATTCTCGGAAGCTCGCTTTACATGGGGACGAAGCCGCCGCTGTTTTATTATCAATCGAGCCTGATGGTATCTAACGACCTAACGCTTATAGACAGATACCTCCGCCATCCGCCCAAAGAGCCGGATTACAGGCAGGGGAGAGGTCACCGTCAATTTTGCACTACGCTAAAAGAGCTGGGTGTTGATGTTGATATTAAGGAACTATCCGTACAGATAGAATCACACTTGAGGGACAATCTGCGATGAGGGACAGCGATCACCATCTGTTTTACTGCGAAAATATTACCGGCGATACAATAACCCTCGACAGCGGGGAGTCGAATCACGCCGTATCGGTGCTGAGGGTACGGGTTGGGGACTTGATACAGGTTACAGACGGCAGGGGGACGATTTATGAATGTCAATGTGCTGATGTCCGCAAGCAGTCAATCTCGTGCAATATACAAAACAAAACCGTCATCCCCAGAATCATCCCGGAATTGACACTGTTAGTTGGGCTCCCGGACAAAGAGCATTTTGAGACGATCCTTGAGCATGCAACCGCGCTGGGGGTTCGCCGCGTTGTCCCGTTAATTATGGACCACTGCCGCAAGCCGTGGTGGGAGTCTTGGGATAAACTGTCGCAGAGATTTACGTCAAAGATGATAGTGTCGATGAAGCAATGTTTGTACCCCTGCATCCCTCATCTTGACGCGCCGGTATCGTTGGGCAATGTAATTGACACGTGCGATAAGCCGTTGATTGTTGCCGGTCAGCACGGCAAAAAATTGAGTGATGCGGATATATCCCCGTATAAAAAGCTGACTTGTCTGATAGGCCCGCCTGGCGGTATGTCTTCCGGTGAGACAAAATTACTGGAATTGCGTAATCCACTGATTATATCAGTTGCCGCTGCAAGATTAAGGACAGAGTTGGCATCGGCGGCTGTTTGTTCCCGTATCATGTCTGCGTTTCTGTGTCCGGCGGCTGTATGACGGCCGCCGGAAGATGCATGTATAATTAATCTGCAATTGTGCTAATCGATGGCCTTTATCGTCTTTTGCGGGAATAAGAGTTGTATCTGTATCATGTGCGAGAACACGAACTCTCTGTATTCCGCTCCCATTGGGAACATGGACCCTGTTTCTGTGAAGTTTGTTGACATCATGAGTCTTAGGTTGTAGTTGACTGAGAGCGTGTTATTGCTGTCGATGTTGTACTCTACGCCCGCGCCGATGTTTGCGCTGGGGGAGAGGGTCCAGATTCTGTCGCTGGCGAAGAGCTCGCGTTCGGGTACGGTCCACGCGTCGTTTAGTGTTTCGTGGAAACTGGTCATGTGCAGGCCGATGCCGGCTGATAGGAAAAATGTGCGCATGTGCGCTGGGTAGAGGTGGTGAAGGTCGGCCTGGATGCCGAATGTCGTGTAGCGTGAGTACAGAATGGCCATAGTCTCGGAACCGTCTGTGAGGTCTACCATGTATTCATCGTCTTTGACCCTTCCCCAGCCGATTTCGAAAGAGCTCTGGAGTCTGTACAGCGGATCTGCCAGAGCGAAGCGTTTGCTGCCTGTGACTGCGTATGTGAACAGATCGTTGCCGGGGACGTGCTGGTACTGGTCTTCGCCCTTGTACTTGCGGTACCCGTCGCGCGTGTTGACGGATGCGTAGCCGCCGAACGCGAAGGCGTCGGAGTAGCGCGGCGGCTGCCACTGCTGCGGCTGGGTTTGGGTTGTTTTGGCCGGGGTTGACGGCGGCGCGACGGCCTTGCGCCCGCCGGCGATTACATCCTCCGCGGTCCGCTCTGCTGCGATGGCCGGTTCGGGTGCGGCGTCAACCTGTTCCGCCGGGGCCGGTTCACCCGTTTCCGGGTGCGCGTCTGCGGTTTGATCCGCCTCAAGCGAACCGGTTTCGATAGAGGCCCCGGTGTGGGCCTGCGCGTCTGCGGGTTGATCATGCGCCGGCGAATCTGCCGCCGCCTTTTCCGCTGCCGGATGCTCCGCTGCGGGATGACTCTGTGCGGACGAATCCGCCGGGACAGCATCCGCCGCCGCGGATCTATGCTGCGCTAAGACAGACACGCTTAGGGCCAGCAGCAACAACGCCGTTAACGATATTGATCTTATAATTATTTGCATGTAAAGCCTCCTAAAAATCTGCGTTACCGGGATAACGCGGAAATGGTATGACATCTCTGATATTCTGTAAACCGGTTACAAACTGCATCATCCTCTCAAACCCCAGCCCAAACCCAGCGTGCGGCGCACCGCCGAACTTGCGCAGGTCGAGGTACCACCAGTACTTGCTCTCATCGAGGCCGAAATCGCGCATCCTCGATATTAATACATCGGCACGGTCCTCGCGCTCCGACCCGCCCACAAGCTCGCCTATCCCCGGTACCAGAATATCCATAGCGCCTACGGTTTTGTTATCATCGTTGAGCCGCATGTAGAAGGCTTTGATCTCTTTGGGATAGTCGTAGACTATCACCGGCTTCTTGAAGATCACCTCGGTCAGATAGCGTTCATGCTCGGATTGTATATCGATGCCCCACGATACCGGGTACTGGAACTGGTTGCCGCTTGACAAGAGCTTGTCGATAGCCTCAGTATAGGTGATCCTCTCAAACGGTTGCGATGCCGCGCTTTCGATGTTGCCGATTACTAACGGGCTGACCCGCTGGTTGAAGAACTCGAGGTCGTCTTTGTTGTTGTCGAGCGCGTGTTTGCATAAGCAGCGGATGAAATCTTCGGCCAAATCCATATCGTCGTTAAGGCGGAAAAACGCCGCCTCGGGCTCTATCATCCAAAATTCGGCCAGATGGCGCGCGGTATTGGAATTCTCCGCTCTGAACGTCGGCCCAAACGTGTATATCCGCCCCATGGCCATAGCGTAAGTCTCGCCCTCAAGCTGCCCGCTTACGGTAAGATTCGCGGGCTTGCCGAAAAAATCTTTACCGTAATCAACCCCGCCGCCCTCCGTCCTCGGCGGATTATCGATATCAAGCGTAGATACCCGAAACATCTCTCCCGCGCCTTCGCAATCGCTGGCCGTAATGATGGGGGTATGGACGTAGAAAAATCCGCGCTCCTGAAAAAACGTGTGGACCGCGTAGGAGAGCGAGTTCCGCAGCCGCGCCACCGCGCCGATGGTGTTGGTTCTTGGCCGTAAATGCGCTATCTCACGCAAATATTCCAAACTGTGCTTCTTCTTCTGTAACGGATAATCGGCCGGTGCCATCCCGTAGACGAACACCTCCGCCGCCTGCAGCTCGTACTTCTGCCCCTGTCCCGGCGAGTCAACAAGCGCCCCCCTCACCCGCACGCTGCTGCCGGTGTTGACGTGCGCCAGCTGCGACCCGTAGTTGGGAAGCGTGCCGGGCACGACTGCCTGGATGCCGGACAGGCACGAGCCGTCGTTCACCTCGAAGAACGAGAACCCCTTGCCGTCGCGGCGGGTGCGGACCCAGCCGCTTATTTCCACCTCGGCCCCGGCGCTGTCCTGCGCGAGGATGTCCTTTATTCTCTTCCGCATGGCTATTCGCAGTCGTAGTCGATTAGGGTTTTGGGGTTGTACTTCCCGATCTTTTTCATATAATTGAGGAACGGCAGCCCGATAATCGAGAATATCCCCTTTACCTCGCCGCCCTTGCACTCTATCATCTTAGCGACCGCGGAAAGGGTCCCGCCGGTGGCGATCAGGTCGTCGATGATAAGCCACCGCTTACCGAGGGCCAGATCGTCTTCGTGGATCTCAAGGGTTGCCGAGCCGTACTCGAGGTCGTAGCTCATGGCCACCGTCCGCCCCGGCAGTTTCCCCTTCTTCCGCGCCAGCACGAGCGGCACCCCGCGGTTCACGGCGAAGCACGACCCCAAGAGGAACCCCCGGCTCTCTATGGCGATGGCCCCGTCGATATCGGCCTCCTTGTAATGTTCCAGCATCGCGTCCACGACGTACCTGAACGCCGCCGGATTGGTGAAAATGCTCGTAATATCGTAAAAAAGTACCCCCGGCTTGGGAAAATCGGGCACCTTGCGGATCGCGTCGTCGAGATTCATGGCAAAATCCTCCTGAAAACAGGGTTATTGATTCCGGTACTGCTGGGTAACGCTGTATAATAAAATAATATATGGCGGGGGAAAGATGTCTATCCGGGCATAATTTTTTGATTCCTATCCCTATTATGCGTAGGGACAGGCGGGAGGGATGCCCGCTCCTGCGCCCCCGCTCCCCAAGACCAGCCGCAATACCGCGTTGGCCTGATGGCCGGCGCAGATTAGTACACGGGGCGACATAAGGCCCTCGTCGGCCTCGGTTGATTCGTCCCCGCAGATGTAGAGGCGGCCGCTCATCCGGGCGGAGGTTTTGATGTCGTTTGCCGGGCCGGTACCGGCGATGCCCGAGGCGGCTACTATTTTTGTTGCGGGGAGGGAGGAGAGGAGGGTTGATACGAGGACCGCTTTGGATTTCGGGCAGTCGAAGGCTTCGCAGACTATGCCGTACCCGCTAAATATATCGACGGCGTTATCTTCTGTGATAAATGCGTTGCTCGTTTTGACAGTGATGAATGGGTTGATATCCGCCAGCTGATTTTTGAGCGCCTCCGTTTTCTTCATCCCTATATGTGAAATCCCAAAATGTTGACGGTTCAGATTGCTGGGCTCGACAACGTCATGGTCAACAAGTAACAGTTCCCCCACGCCGAGGCGGGCGAGTGATACCGCGATGTTTGAGCCGAGGCCGCCCGCGCCGGCGATTGCTACCTTGGCGGATTTTAGCTTTTCGTGCGTTCCCGGAGTGTGGCGCTCGGCCATCAGGGACTCGAGCTCGGCATCATCAATATCAGTACCATTTACAATGATTTGCATTCGTCAACCTCCGCCTACAAATCCTACGATTTCCAGCGTATCGCCGTCAGACAATATTTCGGACTCGAATGAGCTTTTGGCGATGATGGCACCGTTTCGTTCGACCGCTATCGTTGAGGGATCGTAACCGTTGGTTTCGAGAAATATCTTAAGGGATATTGTTGACGGCAGCGGTATATTCTTTCCGTTGACGGTCATTTGTCCATCCTTTGGGGTTTAAATCCCCGCAGCCTCAGCGCGTTTGTGAGTACGGATATTGAGCTGAGGCTCATTGCGGCCGCCGCGAACATCGGGTTTAGCAGCGGGCCGCCGAAGAGGTGCAGCGCCCCGGCGGCTATAGGTATGCCTACAACATTATACCCAAACGCCCAGAACAGGTTTTGCCTTATGTTGCGGATTGTTTTCTTGCTCAGGTCTATGGCGGTCGGGACGTCTGTCAGGTCGCTGCGCATCAGCACTATATCCGCGGATTCCATCGCCACATCCGTCCCTGACCCGATCGCTATCCCCACATCAGCCTGCGCCAGCGCCGGGGCGTCGTTGATGCCGTCGCCCACCATTGCGATTTTGCGGCCTTGCGCTTGCAGCTTTTTGATCTCGGCGGATTTATCCTGCGGCAATACCTCGGCGAGGACTTTATCGATACCAACTTGTTTGGCGATGGCGCCGGCGGTTTTTTTGTTATCCCCGGTAATCATGGCTACCTCGATCCCCATCTTACGCAAGCAGTCAATCGCCGCCTTGCTCGACGGTTTGACGGTGTCGGCAACCCCTATGATACCGGTAATCTTCCCGTTGACGGCGATGAACATCGGCGTTTTTCCGTCGCCGGCCAGCTGGTCGGAAACAGCTTTCAGGTTTGACAGCGGTATCTCCCGCTCGTCCATCAGTTTATAGTTACCGGCGATGATTTTATGGCCGTCCACAACAGCCTCTATGCCGCGCCCGGTTATGGATTGAAAGCCTGTAGTGTTGACGAGCGCCATCCCGGCCCCCTCCGCGCTTTGCACTATCGCCTGCCCGAGCGGGTGTTCGGACGGTTTTTCCGCGGATGCCGTCAATAATAATAAACGGTCTCTGTCAATATCAACCCCATCCGCAAGCAGTACATCCGTAACAGCGGGCTTCCCCTGCGTAATCGTTCCCGTCTTGTCAAGCACTATTGTATTGACCTTATGCGCCGTCTCAAGCGCCTCGCCGCCCTTGATTAATATCCCGTTCTCCGCCCCCTTGCCCGTCCCCACCAATATCGCGGTAGGCGTCGCGAGCCCAAGCGCACACGGGCAGGCTATTACTAATACGGATATAAAGATCGTCAGCGCGAACTTGAAATCCCCCCCCGTCCCTATAAACCACGCGATTGATGATAACAGCGCGATCGCGCACACTATCGGCACAAAATACCCCGAGACAATATCCGCCAGCTGGGCGATGGGGGCCTTCGACGTCTGCGCGTCCTCTACAAGTTTTATGATCTGCGCGAGCGCGGTATCGCTGCCAACCTTCTCCGCGCGGAATTGTATTGTTCCGGTGGTATTGACCGATGCCGCGTACACCGCGCCGCCCGCCTTTTTATTGGCCGGCATGCTCTCGCCGGTCAGCATCGACTCGTCTATAGCCGTTTGCCCCTCAATTACCACCCCGTCAACCGGAATCTTCGCGCCGGGTTTGACAATTACCACGTCGCCGATTTCCACTTCGTCAACCGGCACCTCCTTTTCCTGCCCGTTCTGGATGATGACGGCTGTCTTTGGCGTTAGCCCCAAAAGTTTTTTGATCGCCTCGCCGGTCTTGCCTTTCGACGACATTTCGAGCGTCTTGCCGAGCAGTATCAGCGTGATGATGACGCCTGCGGTTTCGAAATACAGATGCATATCCGCCAACCCGGCCGCGTGTTTTTCCGATACCGCTATGACCTGATAGACGCTGTATATGACCGCGGCGGAGGTCCCTGTCGCTATCAGCGAATCCATATTGGGCGCTCGCCGCAGCAATAGCCAGAATCCGACAGTATAAAATTTGTACCCCGCGCAGATCACGGGTATCGTAAGCGCCAGCTGGACGAGGCCGTGGATCAGCGGGTTTAGCTTGTGGTCGAGGATCACCGGCATTGGCAGGCTGAAGCCGGGGATCATGTGGGCCATTGATATGTAGAGGAGCGGCGCTGTGAAGATCGCGGCGATTGTCAGTTTTGTCTTCAGCGTGCGTATCTCTTTAAGTTTCCGCGCTTTCTCCTCGTCTGCCGCGGCGGTCTTCGAGTTAGCGATAGTCAGCGCCTTGAATCCCTCTTTCTCGATGGCGGCCCTGATTGCGGATTGCCTTATTACTGCCGGATCGTATGTAACGGTTGCCTTTTCTGTAGTGATATTGACAGACGCGACGCTCACGCCGTCCAGCGCGTTCAGCGCTTTTTCGAGGCGGCTTGAGCACCCGGCGCAGTGCATTCCGCTTACGGGGATTGTTATCGACGCGTTCGTCATATTGCACCATCGCTATTTGTTTGGGGTGATGCTGGTTTCGGGCAGCACGGCGCGCCGTCCCTCGCCGGCGGCCTCTGCCTGTTTTCCAGCAGGCTCGAAAACCCGTCGCCGGCTTTCACTACCGTTATCGTGCCCTTGATCATTCCCATCCAGCAAGTATACGGTACGCTCCCCGCGCGCCGCGGCGTGAAGTTGATTATATTATCGCCCGGCTTAAGTTCGTGCTCTACCCCGTACTCGCCTATGAAAAATTTGTAGTTGCACCCGTTTATGTTCCCCTGCGGCGCGTTTATAACCCACCTCACCGGTCTGTTTACCTCTACCTTGATTGACGGGTACGACGACGGCGAGAGCGTGCTGTTTACGATCTGCGGCCCTCTGTCTATCGCTATGTCTAATGTTGCGTCGCCGCTATGCCGCGCGGCCGAAAGCGAGACGCCGGCCAGGTTCCACCCCTGCGACAGCATGTACAGGCCAAGCACCGCGACCATCACCGCGCCGGCGGTCATCACCTTCTGCGCGGATTTTTTCCCGATGGCCGAGCTGAACGTGCCAAGGCCAAACATCAGCGGCACGGTGCCGAGGCAGAAGAGCGCCAAGGAGGCCGCGCCCTTGAGCGGGCTGCCGGTTGAGAGCGCGAATAGCTGTACGGCCAGAAGCGGCCCGCACGGCATAAGGCCGTTCAGCAGGCCCACAATGAACGGCCCCTTCCCCTGATACGCGCCGGCGTTGATGAATTTCGGCATGCGGGGCGTTATCCTGCGCATCCACGGGAAGATGTGGAGCATGTTTACACCCACTATGACCATGAGCGCGCCAGCGATCAGCTTGAGCGCCCCCTGCGCGGCCAGCGAGAACGTAACGGCCGACCCGAGCGCCCCGGCCGCCGCGCCTATTATAGTGTAAGAGGTTACGCGGCCGAAGTTGTAGAGGATAGACGGGCGGACGATGGAACGCTTGCCGCCCTCCCCCCGCGGCAGGCACTGCGACAGGTTGATCCCGCCGCACATCGCGACGCAGTGCACCGACGTTAAAAGGCCGATGACAAAGAGCATCCCGTAGCCCACGTCCGGCAACAAGCCGCCCTCGCCCCCAATCTGCGGCATAAACGGGAGCAGCAGGTTCAGAACCTCGAACTGCTGCAGGACGATGAATACCGCGGCGATAATGATCAGCAGCCCAGCCGCGCGCTGCCAGTCGGTTTTCGGGGTTTCAGGTTCCATGAACGAGGCATTACTCCGGTTAAGGGTAAAGGATAATATTTTGGGGGATTATATATTTATATATTTAAATTAAATTTAATATACTACAAAGTCAAAGTCAAGATCAAGGTCAAAATACTATGGGTTTATGTTTTGCCGGTGCATTGTGGAGACGTGATACCGTATATAGGGGAAAAGAGGCGGCTTGCTGTGCCTGCGGGAGCATGCAATCCATGTATTCACATCTCGGCCGCAGAAGTATCAGCCCCAATGGAACTACTCGCCGCCCGGCATGAAAGACGGTTGGCTTCTACGGTACGCGGACAAGTCAAAACACCACGCCCGGGGGGTAAATTGGGGTTTATTGTTGTATTGGATATACGGTTTTGTAGGGGCGTTGCGTGCAACGCCCATTCGGTTGGATGCGTGCCAAATGTAAATTTATCCGACACATCCACCGGAAACAAAACGATTTTGTAGGGGCGACCGTCCCCGGTCGCCCGTGCCGGAATTGCGATATTGCGTTTGATTTGACGTATACCGCAATCCCGGCATCGCGGGCGGGCACACAGGCCCGCCCCTACGTGGGATT
>Ga0209755_10008601_pt1 | contig 10890 bp, 15 predicted proteins | sample TergutCo191P1_FD_187301 | JGI IMG/M metagenome (GOLD analysis project Ga0209755, IMG submission 187301) | Cornitermes sp. P1 segment gut microbial communities from Petit-Saut dam, French Guiana - Co191P1 (SPAdes) (version 2) | ecosystem: Host-associated > Arthropoda: Insects > Digestive system... | reverse complement strand
ACCGCCTTTTCGAACGTCTTTCTCTTCATCCCGCACATGCGGCGGAATTTGCCGCACGGGTATTCCTTCGTGTTTTCGTATTTCACACGTATAGTTTAGCGCTCTTTTTGATTTCTGAAGAGGTCTAATGAGCGCACCAAGGGCGCGAAGGGTCCTGTCGAGATCGGCGAGCCCCTCGATGGAAACGCGCTGTACGTTTCCGCTTCCGCCGCCGTGGATATGGGAATGTGCTCCGAAATCGCCGAACCAACAGTCCCCGCAGGGGCGACCCTTTGGTGGATTAACGCCGGATGCGTGTCCTGAACCTCCGGTTATGATCCCGCTGTTCATCGGGCAATGGGGCAAGCCGGCGTTTCCACAAGACGTGGCTTTGCCCCCGCCGCCGTAGCCACCCGGAATGGGATCGTATGCCTTGCAATCGGCGCAATATTCTTCGCCCATCCCCGACCCCCTAAGCCGCCGTGTCCGTTTTTGCCTGAATGCTCTCGGGCGGAAGTCCGTGCGTTTCCCCGTATGCCGCAAGCCCCAGGGAAAGAAGTTCTGCCGCCATGTCCGTCATGGATGTGCCGTTGTGCGCGGCCAGTATCCGCAGATGCTTTTTCTCCTCTGGAGGCAACCGCACCGAGGTAATTTGATAATCCTTTTTTGTCTTTCGTTCCATAAGATTAATTGTATCACATTCAATCTTTTTGTCAAGCACTTTTAGACCACATTTAATCTTTTTTTCTTTTTGGTCGATAATATTCCCATGGCAAAGGAACAGTTCAGCGTCAGAATTCCCCCTGATATCCTTCAGCAGATTGACGAACTGGCGACAAAGGAACACAGAACCAGAAACAACATGACGGAAGTCCTGATTTTAAAGGGCCTGGAAGTTATGAGATTGCGGGAGAATGCAGAGCGGGAAGCTTTGGAATTAGCGATACAATCAGCAGTTGCCACAGAGAAAAAACCCGCCTCATTGAACGAATCGAAGACGGCGTGATTTACCCGTTCCCGTGGGTCTGGGGTTGGAAAGAAAACTGCGGGCAATTTAAGCCCGAGACTTGATCACTGATCTTTCTTGGCAACCTCAATCACCCACGTCGTAGGGGCAAAGGTGGGTTTTTCCTTTACGGATAGGCCAACAAGCACAAGCCCCTCACTGTCCAGAAATTCAACAAGTTTTACAACGTCTTCCTTCTCCATACCTTTCTCCTCTGCCTGGGCTTCCGGCCCAGTGCGTTTTGTTTTATAAAAAGCCCCTCCCATGGTATGATGGAAGTATCACCAAACCAAATGTCCATAGGAGGGACTAAATGAGCGAAACAAAAGCCACGATCATAGGAGCCATTGAAGTGCTGGCAAAACTACTCACGTCGCTAAAACCCTACCGCATCGGCAATGCGACCGTTTATCGGGACAGAAAAGGGGTGCTTTATTGCCCCGTTTGTGTCGGCACCAAAAAAGGCACGGTCCCCCTCCAGAGGAGCAATGCAGGGTCATACGTTGGCGTGGATGGCCCCCACCTCGCCAAGCTGTACTGTCCCAACTGTGACTATTGGGACGTAGACCCCGACAGGTAGCCTTACGTTAAACCACCTTTTTTTAAACTACCTTTGCCGCGACCAAATACCACGTTGTCTGTGGCTTGCGCAAGGACATTCTTCTGCACCACCTCAAGGATAACGGATTTTCCGAGCGGGTCCTCGTTGTCGTCGGGCAATACAGAAATGTCCCTATAGCCAAGACTAAGCAACACATAATCCTCTCCCAGAAACTCGGCAATCTGTAGCAGCCTATCCCTCGTCATCCCATCCCCCTAATCCGCCGGGTTCCAGCCGGCGGCGTTGTTTGATTTTCCCCTCGACATGAGGGGTTTTAATTCTTGTCACGGCGGCCAGCGGCTAGCCTTTAAACAATCAATCCATCGGACGGTCTTGATTAGCCCAACCACCCGCTCGCGCGGGGAATTCGGCGAGGGGCCTCCCCTGTAGTAGACAAGGGACCAGACGGCGGCCAGCGGGTTTCGAAACACTATCCACGCAAGGGCCGGGCCGGTTCCCGCCACATGGGCGAAACCATTCCTATATACCAATCTTATGGTATAGATTTCGTACGTAACGTGCGACAGCCGATTGAGAATAGCGAGCCCCTTTAGCCCCTTCACAAAGCCGGATATCCCGTCCGCCTCTACATAGTCCGTGCATTCCATAAGATTAATTGTATCACATTTAATCTTTTTGTCAAGCGAAAAAATGAGAAACTTGAAAAAAGTCCGCCGGCGTGGCAAGATAAGCCATGAAGCGTCGCATTCCGTGGAAGCTGGTGTGGAGTATCGCAGGGGCATCGGGCATTCTCGGGTTTATAGGAAGAAGCATATGGGAATGGGCCACCACCGACGCAAGGCTTTTCAATTGGGTGATAGTCCTTTTCCGTGGCTTCGTGTCCGTAAGGGTTCCGCTGTGGGCGGCAATCCTGTTTGTCGGCGTCGCGGTTCTTGTCCTGATTGCCATAGTCCGCATAATGGACGCGATAAAGGAGTCGCCACCGCCGCCAGAATGGTGGAACAAGTTTACCTCCATGCCGTACCGCAAGTGGAAATTCAAATGGAAATATGGGTACACGTTGGACGACAAAATCGCGGTTCGCGAACTTCGCTCCGTGTGCGTAACCTGTGGCTGCGATCTGAAAGTTAGCTATCACGGGCCTGTATACTGCCCCAATTGCGACGTCAAGAATGAGCCGCTTGAGCCAAACGCGCTGAGAGATGCAGAGAGCGTCATAAGACACAAAGTCGAAAACTGGGGGAAAGAACAATGAAAAAGGCAATCTGGCCGCTGGCCTTAATCCTAGCCCTCTGCATATCCCACCCCGTGGCCGCGCAGGGCGCGAACATATCCTTCGACAACGTGGCGGCTGCGTTTCGGGCTGCGGGGTATTTCGTCACCGGGCCTACCACGATTGAGGGGGTCTGGACGTCGCTCGCTGTCATTCATGTGGAAACTTGGCAGAGCTTTTCGCTGTTCCGCTACTACAGCGACAACCTGGCAAGGATAGGATGGGACAGTGCGGGGATTTCGGTCGAGTTGGCCCCGTACATGAACAGGGTTGTGGAAGGTCAAATGCGGGCCCTTCATACAATGACGGCAATGCTAGAGGGGCTGGAAGGCGATGCGGAATTATGGAGCCTTGAGGGGGATATGGGATTTACAATTCCCCCGCCACAAGCCGTGACACGGGGGCGCGTCGGGCGTTTCGTGTGGTTCGGCACCCCCGCCGCGATGGCCCTGTTCGAAAGCGCGAGGAACTAGGGGATTTCCCGCCGCTTGACTTTTCTCAAGGCCTGGGCGATACTGTAGGCAAGTGGTTGTCGCCGTTTTCGGCTAGAGGCAGCCCGTGGGGCGTAGCACGCTCACCCTCATTACCACTGGGTGTGTTACCGAGACCACGGGCCGTTTTTATTTCGGTCAGTTCCAGCGAATAAATCCTGTGTCCGTATTCTACCGATTCCTTCGCCGTGACGTAAGCGATTGCGGGCTTTCCATCCAACATGATCGGCGACTCGAACCTTTTTATCGAGGCTATGTTAATGTCCCCCTCATTGTCGGCCCTGCTTTTAACCAAAGACGCGTGTTTCCACACCTTGCCCATGCGGGACGCGACGGCGTAATGGTGCGTTGCCGTGAATCCGTTCCGTTCCGACTTTTCGAGGGCCGTGCTGCTGATTATCTTGTTCCTTTGTGGCTTGTTGATTCGAGCCCTTATGTCCGTTTCGGCGTTGACAAGCTCCATCCCCGAAAGCCCGTCAAGGGCATCGACGGCTTTCCGCCTTGTCGCCCCCCGCTGGAAACCGTCAAATCGGCCAGGCGTTCGCCGGCCCCTATCCATTCGTGAAAATCGGCTTTCTGCATGTGTTCCTTCGCCCATATCGGCACCCACAGCCTAGCACGAACGGCCCGCCCTGTTCCACGTTTCACTTGTCTCGCGGCGCGCTTCATCATCCGCCACATGGGAAAGACGGGCAAAATCAGATACCCCCCCCACTAGGGGTTTAAAAACACGGCCCGATGGCCCAACTGAAGAAAAAAGATGAGAAAATGTGAGACCAGCACAGGGGCGCGCGGACGCGCCAGGCGGTTTTTCCCGCTTGATCGGCGCGGTTGCTTCCTATATAATTACCAGCGTAGACGAACGGAGACCTTTACGGCGGTTTCCCCTTGACGGACTCTTAATCTGCGGATCGAAGGTTCGAACCCTTCGCGGTTCATTGGGGCTAAGCCCTTCCCGACAGCAGCGCCTTGTTTTTCTCGTCGAACATCGCGATCATTTCCCTGGCGACGTTCTTGTCCAGCACCTCGCCCATCGCCGGGGTTTCGAAAACCCGTTTCGAAATCTGCACGTCGGTAAGCTCGAAGCCCAGCTTTTCCTTGATCTGCAGCTTTGTCCTGTAGATCCGCCTGCCAAGCTCGTTCAGCCTGTCCGCGTCGTAGCCGGTAATGCCGATCGCGTCCAGGGCCTTGATTATCGTATCGTTGTCGTACACGTTCCTGGCGAAAAGGCAGATGACCAGGGAATTCAGGACGCAGCGCTTGATTTCCTCCTCGAACAGATCGTTTACCAGCTTCTGGTCGTCCAGAGTCTTGCGGGACTGGTCGTAGGAATAGCCGCCGTTGCAAAGATGACTGTGCCTCGCGCCGCAGGCGTAGCCCACGATCGCCCCGTAGCCGGTGTGGTAGGCGGGCATCTCGTTTTTGGCAATCGAGACGGCGAACTCCCTGCCGCCGTATTTGCCGGAGGCGACGTACACGCCGTCGGACAACGCGCCGTAGAATTCGTTGGCCTTCGTGGCCATGAATTTTATCGCCTGCAGATACCCGTCCTTGTCGCCAAAGACAAGCTCCACAATCGTCTGATCCTTCGTGATAATCCCCTTTTGGTAGCACTCGGTGGCGTAGCCCAGGCATATGCCGCCCGAGACCGCGTCAAGCCCGTATTCCTCGACCGCCTCGATCAGCTCCAGAACGGCATCCCTGTCGCTTATCCCCAGGTACGAGCCCAGGGTGGCGATAAGCTCGTAGTCGTAGGCGACGTGAAGCGTCTCGTACTCGTGCCCCTTGTCGAATTCCCGGCGAACCTGGCCTATGTGGATACACCCAACGGGACAGCCGACGCAAGCTAGTTTTCGCACCAAGTTCTTTTCGGCAAAGGATTCCCCGCTGATGTCATCGGCCCTGTCGAACGATGCCTTCTGCAGGTTTTGCGTGGGCAGGGCGCCGATGGCGTTCAGGACGTTCACGTTTATCGGCGTTCCCAGATCGTGGTACTTCGACATTATCGGGGTGGTCGTCACCTTCTTGTAAATCTCGTTGTACACCGAAATGTACTTCTTGTGGTCGGCCACCTTTCTGTTGCCGTCCCCGGTAACCTGTATCGCCTTCAGTTTCTTGCTTCCGAAAACCGCGCCAAGACCCATCCTTCCGAAGTGCCTGTAGGTGTCGACGTTGACGTTCGCTATCTTGCAAAGGTTTTCCCCCGCGGGGCCTATGCGTATGATCGAGCGCTTGCCGCTGCCGCCCTCGACCGTGCGAATGTACTGGCCGACCCTGTCCGCGGTCAGGCCCCAAAAAGCCCGGGCGTCCTTGACGTCTATAAGGTTGTTGTAAATGGAAATGTAGGACGGGCGCGCCGCCTTGCCCGTGATAACCAGCGCGTCCAGCCCGGCGTTGAACATCGTGTAGGCGAACCTTCCCCCGGCATACGATTCCCCAAGCTCGCCGGTCACCGGCGAGATGAACATGGCGACGGCCTTGGAAACCACCGGAAAAATGGAGCTCAACGCGCCTATGGCGAACACGATTGGCTGGCTCTCGTCCAGCGGGGACGCCTCCGCGTTTATGTTTTCGAGCAACAGCCTGGAGGCAACGCCAACCCCGCCAAGATACTCCGTCAGATCCTCCCTAAGCTCGACCCTGACCTTGTTCGTGCCCAGATTGATGTAAAGAACCTTGATGTGGTTTTCGTTAATCATTCGACTTTTCCTCCATTGTCAGGCATTTGTGCGGGCAGTACTTGACGCAAATTCCACAGTGCTTGCAGATAATGGGCGGGGTGTTTTCGCCGGTAAAGTGAACGGCGTTCACGATACAGGCGTCGGCGCACTTCCTGCATTTTATGCATTTTTTCTCGTTTAGGATAACGCCGCCGCCATCCCTTTCCCTAAGCGCGCCGGTCGGGCAAATCGTAACGCAGTTTCTTTCCTCGACGCAGGCCAGGCAGTAAATCGCGAAGAACCTGCCGGTCGTCAGGCCGCCCAGCGTGCGCACCTTTATGGCGCTCTCGCTGTCCGAGTAGCTTTTGTTGTTTATGCCCGCGCAAACGCGCTGGCACGTAAAACAGCCGATGCACTTGTTCATGTGGTCCGCTTTCAGAATTTTACCCATGCCCGAAACCCTTCCAAAAGTAAGTCTACGTAAATAATAACGGTTCCACGGAAAATGTTCAATTATCCAACCGACAGCTGTCAAGCCGCCGAATCATTTCGCCGAAACGTCGCGGCAACGGAGCCTTAAAAATACATTCCCCGGGCGGGCGTTCCCCGAAACCGCCCCCGGGCATGACAATCGCAAGGCTTCTCGCGTGGAGCATAAGACCCGCCCCGGGGAACATCGGATCCGAAAAACCGTAGATTGGGTCGCCCACAATCGGGTGCCCCAAATGGCGCATGTGAACGCGAAGCTGGTGCGTCCGCCCGGTCCTGGGCCGAAGCAGAACAAGCGAGTGCCTTTGCCACGCCCTAAGAACCGAGTAGAGCGTGAGCGCCGCCCTGCCCCGCCCGGCCACCGCGAAGCGCTTTCGGTTTTTGGGATCGCGGGCGATAAACGTTTCCACGCGGCCCCTCCTTTCCCTGGGAACCCCGCAGACGATGGCAACGTACTTTTTCCCCGCCTTTCCGGACTTGAACTGCCCGGCAAGAAAGGCCAGAGCCTCGTCGTCGTAGGCGGCGACCATGACGCCCGACGTGTCCTTGTCGAGCCGGTGCACGATGCCCGGCCTAAGCCCCCCGGTTTCAGGACTGCCGCCAAGCCCCAGCCTGCGGTGGTACAGGGCGTTGGCAAGGGTCCCGCGCCAGTTGCCCGCCCCCGGGTGCACGACCATTCCCTGCGGCTTGTTCACCACGACCGCCCTGTCGTCCTCGTACATGATGTCCAGGGGGATGTCCTCGGGAACAAGGTTGGCCGGATCGGGTTCCATCCAGGAAAGCTCCAGGCGGTCCCCGTTTCTTACCGGATGGGAAACCCTCGCCTCCCTGCCGTTGACCCTGGCGCCAAGCCCGCGGGCCTTGATCTGGGACCGCGAAAGCAGGCGGAGGTTTTCCGCGACGTAGCGATCCAGGCGAAGCCCGCCATGGGGCGCGCCCGATACCGCGCAGGCGAACGACGGCATTACGGGGGAGGCGCGGCTTCCTCGGGATCCCCGTAATCCGGGATCCCGTAGCCCGCGTCCCCGTAATCCACGGGCTCCGCTTCCAGAGGCGTCCGGGTAACGACGATCGTGCCCGAGGGAATCGCCTCCGCCCTTCTTCTGTCCCTTCGGCGCCTTGACTGGACGATGATATGGTCGGCTATCGCTATGGTCGCGGACAGGCCAACGGCCATCAGTATGGTGCGCCGCTGTTCCTCGTCAGTCATCGCGACGGCCCCCGCCGACTTCAAGGGCCAGGGGGCGTGGCTTCTGTCGCTAAAATCCATGCCGTTGTGGTTTTGCCAGCGGAACATGTCCATTCCGATGGTGGCGAAGAACATCGTAAAAGGGAAGGAACCGAAGGCGACGATCTCCCAGCGGCGCACGTCCCTTAGCCACCCCGGCCAACTGGACGTGCCCACGTCGGATTCGACCCCCGTCTGCGCCGCCAGGTTCGCGGCGGACAGGGCAAGGAGCAAAACCAGCGCCGCCGGTCTTTTTTTTACGGTCAAGCTAACCCCCAAAAACGGCCCCGCCGATACGCAGCAGGGTCGAGCCTTCCTCCACGGCTATCTCGAAGTCCCCGGACATGCCCATCGACAGGCATCTCCAGTTTTCCTCGCCGGGGAACCTCCGCTCAAGCTCGCGCCTGGCCTTTACCAGCCGCCTAAACGCCGCGCGCAGCGTCGCCTCGTCGTCGGTGAAGGGCGCCATCGTCATAAGCCCCAGGATCCTTAAGGAAGAACAGCCCAGGACGAGCTCGGTTACCCTGAAAAGCCCGTCAAGGTCGGCAAAACCGCCCTTCGAGTCCTCGCCGGTGCGGAATTCCAGCAGCACCGGCAGGCACCGACCCTGGACGTGTTTCATGAGCTCCGTCGCAAGGCTTTCCCTGTCCAGGGACTGGACGCAGTCGAACAGCGAGACCGCCGCCTTCGCCTTGTTCCGCTGCAGGCCGCCGATAAGGTGAAGCTCCGCGCCTGGGCGCCCCTCGCGGAAACCCTCGAATTTGGCGGCGGCCTCCTGCACCCTGCTTTCCCCGAAACAGCGAATCCCGGCGTCCCAGGCCTGGGCGACCGCGTCGATCCCCTGGAACTTCGTCACGGCCATGAAGGTCACTTCCTCGCGCCTCCTGCCGGAACGCGCGCAGGCCCGGGATATGCGCTCCTCTATTCTTCCGACGTTATCGGCAACGGACATCTAGAGTAATAGTCTCATATCCGTCGCCGCTTTTGCAAGTGCCGAAAAGTCGTCGATATGCAGGTTTTCCGCGCGCAGGCCGCCGTCAACGGCGCTTTTCGCCAGCAGCTCCGCCGCCGCGTCAAAGGGGTTGGCCGTGCCGCGCCGGGCAAGGCAGGCCGCCAGGTTGTTCCTGACCGTCTTTCTCCGCGAGGAAAAAAGCTGCCTTACCAGGGGGTAAAAACAGGGGGGGCGGGTTTGGGCGCCGGGCTCCTCCCGCATCTCCAAAAGCACGCCCTGGGAATCCACGTTGGGCCTGGGGTAAAACGACGCGCCCTTGATGGCCATAAGCGGCCTGACCCGGTAGGCGGAGGCGCACAGGACCGAGAACGAGGAATAGTCCGCGCCGCCGACCCCCGCGGCCATGCGGAGGGCGACCTCCCGCTGGACGGTGACGACCGCCCGCCTAAAGAAACGCCCCTTCTCGACAAAGTCCGCCAGCAGCGCCGAGCCCACATTATAGGGAAGGTTTCCCAACAGGTACGGCGCGGGATCCCCCTGGGCTTGCCAGGTCCTAAGCGCGTCGCCCTCGACCAGGGCAAGGCCGGGCTCGGCGGCGAAAACCTTCTTTAGCACGCGGACAAAGCCCGGGTCAATTTCGAAGGCGCGGACCGAAAGGCCCCTGTCCAGAAGAATGCGGGTCATCGCCCCAAGCCCGGGACCTATCTCCCAGACGGCCTCCCCCGCCCGGGCTTCCAGGGCGTCGACCAGGGCGTGCCTGGTGGCGGGGTTGATCAGGAAATTCTGCCCGAATTTCTTTCTCATGCCCAGGCCATTGTCGTCCAGGAACGCCCGCAGGCCGGCGGCCGAATTGTAGTTCAGTTCCACAGGGCAAGTATACAGTTTTGGGGAATCGCGTCAACCGATGTTGGGAGGGGAAAAAGATCCCGCGGATCAAGACGGGGCTACCATTGAAACGATCTATGTGAACCGCAGCCCTTGCGGTGCCCAATCCCGCACCACAAGGGCTGCCTACGCTTTTAGTCCCCCGCCTTAAACTTTGAAACCTCTCCCAGCAGCACGCCGATTTTCCTGTGGTTAGTTTCGCTTAAGTCGTTGACGCGGGTTACCGCGGCGTTGATTTGGTCCGCCTCGTCGGCCATCTCGTTCATGCCCCCGGTTATCTCCAGGGTTATGGTCTCAAGGTTTTTGCCTTCCTTGATGACCTCGCTGGAACCTTCGCGCATTTCCTTAGATTCCATCTTTACCTTCCAGGTGATCTCGTTGAGGCTCCCGATGGCTTCCAGTATCTGCTTGCTTCCATGGCCCTGCTCTTCCATGGCGTTGCGGATGTTTTGCTCCTGATCCGCGACCGTTCTGATGTTCTTGTCAATGGCCTCGAATTTTTCCAGGACGTTCTCCGTCGAGCGGGTGATCTTGTCGATGGATCCCTTGATTTTTTTCAAAACAGTGCTGATAGTTTTCGACTGCTCGCTTGAGTTCTCGGCGAGCTTGCGGATCTCGTCGGCGACCACCGCGAAGCCCTTTCCCGCCTCCCCGGCGTGGGCGGCCTCTATGGCGGCGTTCATCGAAAGCAGGTTGGTTTGGCTGGCGATGTTTTCCATGACGGCGTTGATCTCCATCAGGCCTTCCGATTCGCGGGCTATCTCCTGAATGTCCGTCGCCACTTCCTGCAACCCGCTGCGCCCGACTTCCGAGGCGGATGTCAGGTCGTTGACGTTTTCCATGTTCTTGCCAAGCGTCTGGGTTACCGACTGGACGTTCGCAATCATTTCCTCGACGGCGGAGGAAGACTGCGAAACGGAAGCCGTCTGCTTTTCCACATGGTCGTTTAGCTTTGTGATGTTGGCCGTGATCTGTTCCATCGCGGCGTTTGTCTGCGTGACGCTGGCGCTCTGGTTCGTGGCGCGGATCTCGATGTTTTGCACGTTGGAGGTAATCTGGGTCACGGCCGAGGCGGTCCTGCGCATGTTGGTCGCGAGCTCCGTCCCTATGCCGTCCAGCTCCGACGCCTCGTTTTTAATGGTATTAATAAGGTGCCTGACTTTTTCCAGGGTGGCGTTGAGCGAGCGGCCTATGTTCCCGACCTCGTCATTGCTCTTGACCTCAATGTTTGGGGTAAAGTCGCCCTCGCCGATTGTGACAAAGACCTTTTCCATGGACTTGAGCGGGGCGGTAATGGAACGGGCCACGACAAGAATAATAATGGTAATGATTCCCAGAATGACTATGCCGAGCACGATGGAAAGT
>Ga0209755_10008600_pt1 | contig 10892 bp, 11 predicted proteins | sample TergutCo191P1_FD_187301 | JGI IMG/M metagenome (GOLD analysis project Ga0209755, IMG submission 187301) | Cornitermes sp. P1 segment gut microbial communities from Petit-Saut dam, French Guiana - Co191P1 (SPAdes) (version 2) | ecosystem: Host-associated > Arthropoda: Insects > Digestive system... | reverse complement strand
GTGCTAGAATGTTCATATAGAGAAACCCTCTCCCTCTGTTGGTTAAATGATTTTGTGGTGAAACCATTATACCATGTTAGAGATTGGGTTTCTCTTTTTGTTGGGTCAGTTCATTGTAGCATATACAAAATTCACTTTATTTTTTTAATATTTTTATACCTTGAATTTTCGTTGAATTTTCGCTTCTTTTCTCTGTTAACTACCAAAATCCAACGGCAAACTTAGAAAAATCTTTAGTTTTAACCGCCCTATGTGTGGTTACAAAACAAGTAGCTTATGTTAGAATATCGGCATGAATCAATATCAAAAATCCAATGTCCAACAAGGAGGTTTCATGATGAAAAACATGAAATTTAGGAGCAAGATTATCTTGCCGACAGGTATTTTGATTCTAGCACTACTTGCGATAGTGCTAGTTATCACCGTTAGTCAGTTTAGCTCGTTTAACAACTACATGATTGACGAGAAACTGGAAAATTCTGCTTTTGCCGCCCGCTACATTACAGAAGATTTGCGGCGCATGGCAATTGATATTGGTATTAGAGTAACGCAAGACCCAAGGATGATGGCAGCTTACCTTTCAGGCGACAGAGAGGAAATTGCTCGTGTTGCAAGCCAGATGGTGCAGATTCACGGTGTTACATATATTACAGCTTTCGACACCGAAGGTACCGTGTGGGTGCGCACCCACGAGCCGCAAAACCACGGAGACATGATACGCACAGCCTCTTTGCTTGAGGCGTTGGACGGCATTATATCTGTTGCTTATTCCGCCCAGCCCATGCACCGCATGCCTTTTCGTGCTGCTGTGCCTGTTTTTCACGAAGGTGAAATAATTGGCGGTGCTGTTGTTGCCCTTGCCCTTGACACGCCCGCTTTCACAGATTATTTTGCTCAGCGTTGGGGGACTGAGCTTGTTATCTTTGAAGACGGCGTATCCATTTCATCGACATTTAGAGGGCCTGACGGCAACCCTATTATAGGCAATCCTATTCTTCCTGTTGCATATCAGCCTGTAGTTCGGGGCGGTCAGGAACTTTTTGCCATTGTAGAGATTAGAGATGAGCATTTCAGCGCGTTTTTTAAGCCTATAAGAGACCCATATGGCAATGTACTTGGACAAATGTTTATGGCTTTGCCCCTTGACGAAGTTTATGCGCAGCGAAACGCAGTCATTTTGATGGTTGTAATCATTGGCGCGATTGGCGTTGGTGTTTCACTTGCTGTGCTTGCTGTGATTTCTGGAAGGCTAGTGCGCCCCATCAAAGATGTGCAAAGCGTTATCAAAAGTGTAGCTTCGGGCAATCTTGCCATAAATCCTCGAAACGACCTTAACAATGACGAAATAGGCATGATGACAAAAGACCTCTACAGCCTTGTTGAAGTAAATCGAAGCATGGTTGAAGATTTGGGCCAAATTTACAGAGAATATGTTGAAGTAGGAAACATCAAATATGCCATCAACGAGGATAATTACGAAAACTCATATAAGCACATGATGGGGCTTGTTAACAAGCTTGTCACCCAGATTGTAGCGGATATTGTGGATGTTGCTGACACAATAATTGCCACAAACGAGGGCAATTTCAACGCCACTATGAACGAAGAAGTCTGGATGGGCGATTGGGTATTTATGCCAAAAGCAATGAACTCTTTGCTTGCAAATGTAAGGTCTGTTAGCAAAGAAATCAATTCCATGATAGAATCTGTCCGCCAAGGTGACTTGAGCTTTAAGATTGATGCCGACGCTTACAAAGGGGACTGGAAGGGCATTATGACAGGCTTAAACTCAATAGCTAGGTCCGTTTACGAACCTTTAAAAGCCATTGAAATTGGACTGCAAGAAATGAAAAGCGGAGATTTTGACCTAGTAAGTATTGATAAAAAAATTGAGTCTTACGGGGTTAAAGCATCACCCCAAAACTATAACGGCACATTTAGAGAGGCTATTCTCGCCTTTGATAGCTCTGTAAATGACATTTCTTCATACATAAACGAAATAGAGCAGGTTTTGGCAAAAACCGCTCAGGGCGATTTAAGAAACAAAATAACCAGAGAATACGTTGGGCAGTTTGACTTAATTAGGCAGTCTGTAAACAATATTAACAGCACCCTAAGTAAAACCATGTCAGACATTTCCTCGGCATCAGAGCACGTTTTATCGGGTGCAAGACAAATATCCACAAGCGCGCAGGACCTAGCAACAGGTGCCCAAATGCAGGCAAGCTCGGTGCAGGAGCTGCATGCTACAATTGATGTGGTAAACGAGCAAACCAAGCAAAATGCTAAAAATGCCACATCAGCAAGTGAGCTTTCAGCAGACTCAACCGAAAGTGCCCAAAAGGGCAATGCTTCCATGCAGGAAATGCTTATGGCTATGGGGCAAATTAAGGAATCATCAAACGACATCTCTAAAGTCATTAAAGCCATTGAAGACATTGCCTTCCAAACAAACCTACTTGCACTTAATGCCTCAGTAGAAGCTGCTAGAGCCGGCGAACACGGCAAAGGCTTTGCAGTAGTAGCTGACGAGGTGCGCACCCTAGCAGGACGCAGTTCTACATCAGCATCAGAAACAAATGAGCTTATTGCAACAAGCATAAGCCGAGTTGAAAGCGGTTCTGAAATAGCAGGCAACACTGCCGGGACACTTGATGCCATTGTGGCAAATGTAAGTGAAGTGTCAACCATAATAAGCAATATTGCAGCTGCTTCTAATGAGCAGGCTGAAGCTATATTGCAAATAAGCGAGGGACTATCGCAAATTTCTAAAGTAACGCAAAGCAATTCGGCTGTGTCCCAACAAACAGCTGCGGCGAGTGAGGAGCTTAACTCCCAAGCCGAGATGCTCCAGCAGCTTGTGGCTTATTTCAAATTGTAATAGCACATATAGAGTTTGTAGCTTTCGCCTTCCTAAAGCAAGCCAAAGTGCCACGGCTTTAAGCGGACTTGTGAAGAAGTCTTTAGGAAGGCGGAAGATAAAACTGCTATATAAGGGGGTTTTGCGCCTATTGGTCAAACACCGATAATGCCTGTAGGAAACCCAAAACTTCGCATTAACATGATTTGTGCCATATCAAGCCAAGGTAAGCTGCGGTTTACAAAGCTCCTAATCGAATTTATGCACCACCTTAATAATTAGCATCTTAGAAAACGTAAAACCCCCATACCTGCATTATAGCGCAGGTATGGGGGTTTTGCAATATCAAATTATGTTGCTTTGGTTTATGCGTTGATGTTTCTTTGCGCGCCCATGAAGTAGGTGACAGCAAGAATAAGATATGCCAAGCCCCACCATGGTATGACACCACCGATAAATGATGTGACGATGGAAATGGTGTTTACAACCAGTGCGACGATGATTAGTATGCGAAGCATCTTTGCCTTGTCTAGGTTGTCGGCGTTTCTAAAGCCCATAAAGCCTACAAACAGCCGCCATGCGGCAACTATTACTTCAACAAGACCTACGGCAAAGACCGCGCCAAGGACTGTACCTGCCACCTCGGCACCTGCCACATCTGCCACATCTGCGCCAAACCAGGCAACGCCAAGCATGGCAAGAGTTCCTACCAAAAGCCCCCAAAAGCCAGTTACAATGTACAAGATGCCAGAAGTTCTAAGTAGCGACCTGCCGGGTGCATTTCTGTTAGACATAATTCATTCTCCTCCTTATTTTTAGCTGTGCCGTCTTACATATTCTTTCATAAGTTCGATTGCCTCGGCAAGCTCCCGCTCTTCATCGGGGTCGCGCCTTCTTTTTCTTTGCATTTTTGCCAAATTCTCTTGGTAAACTTCTACCATGCCCTCCATAATGTCGGCTTTTTCGGCATTTATGTTTTCTTCGGTCAGTTCTGAGTCAAGAAGTTCTTGCATTTTTTGCAGAGCAGCTGGGTTGCCGGCATGCCGAGCAGAGGCGCGGTTGACGCTCCTTATGCCTTTGTTTATGTCCTTTTGCACAAGCTCTTCAACTGCCTCAACTGCTATTTCATAAATTTCTTTTGCTGTCATGATGTCCTCCTCCTAAGAGTCTGTTTAGTATCTCGCTTTCGACGAATTTTCGTGCGTTTTTCCGTCAGGTGCCCCCTGTGGAAATCGCCGCGCACTGGAGGTGCGCAAGATTTTCACAGGGGGTGCATGGCGGAAAAAAAGCCGAAAAGGCGTCGAAATGGAGATGCTGAACAGATTCTAATTATCAAAGTCGAAAACTGCATCATAGAAGCGGGCTAGGCGTACCATAGCAAGCCTCATGGTTAGGCTTTCGTTGTCGTTTAGAGTGTTTGGACCTGCATCCTCTAGGGCTTCGATTTCAAATAGCCAGTCTAGGATTTGGTCGTCGTCGGCATCATCCCAGAACCACTGCGGGTCGGCATAGGCTGCCACGCGGTACATGATTAGGGCAGCGTCAAGCTCGGTTATGGGCTGGTTGGGGTTAAAGCGTCCGCCTGGAGCGTCCATTACGCCCAAATGCACCATCAGCCAGAAGTCGTAGCTGTCTTGACCGCCGTCTGTCACCACTCCCTCTTCGTACTCAGGGATGTACATTTCCCACCACTCGCCTTCTTGCATCATGAAAAACATTGTGGTCATGAATGTGGCAAAGCGTCCGCGGGTGATTGGCGCGTCTAGGCGGCGCAAATCGCCTGCAAAGCCTTGGGATAGGGCTAGGATAATGTCGTCACGTGACCAGTCGTTTGGCAGGTCGGAGGTATCGTTTTCAACATAGATTGTCAAGTTTCCAGAAACAGTCATCCCTGCGGAATTTTCAGCAATAAGCTCGAAAGTGTGGTTTCCTGAGCTTAGCTCAAATGGCCATACCCACAGGGTTGAGCCTGAGGTAAACTCGCGCCCTTCAAGCATCCACGAAACCTGGTCAACATCCCACAGCCAGCCGTCTTGCTTGTCAAAAATATCCGCATCAAGGATAAATTCTTCGGTAATTCTAAATCTTGGCACTTGGCTTAGGTCGGTTAAAAGCAGAGGTGCTTTGTATGGCACTTGAATCCACGGGCTGTAAGCCGAGCCTGTGCGCACACCGTCAGTTGCGTAGATGTAGAAGTAGCCCATTGTGGTGCCTGGAAGCTCCGACAAGTCAACTGTAAAGCTGCGTCCTGTAATGTCAGTCGCAATGTTATGAAACTCATCATCAGCAGGGCTGTACCAAATTTCAAAGAAAAGCTCACGCTCGCCCTCAGCTTCCCAGTTAAGGGTAAAGCTGCTGCCAAGGTTTTGATTCTCGGTTAAGCCTATAAACTGCACTGTGGGTGCCGTCTGGGTTAGCTCCACAAAATGAATTTCAATATCGCCTCTGTAAATGGCGATTGCTGCTGTATCTACAGGGAATCTAAGCAGCAAGTCAATTGGAACGGTAGGGCGTGCCACGTCGCGGTTGCCCTCGCCAGCCATTTTCAAGGAAGCATAGAAATTAACGTCAAAATAGGTTGTGAAAAGTACCGAGCCATCTGCACCGTAAAAATACACTGCATACTCGCCGCTTCTTTGGTTATCAAGCATGGATGAGTAGGTTTCAAATGTAAACCATGGGTATGGCGTAAAAGTGTTGTCTCTGCCCACAAGCCCTCTAAGCTCTACAGCCATGGTGACTTCAGAAGGAGGGGTCGCGCGGGCTGTGATTGAGGGGGTGTTGTGGTCTCTAAACTCAAGATACCATATAAATACTTCACCAGACGCACAGACAATATAAGTGTTTACAACAGGGCCAGGTGCTTGATTTCCTACAAAATCAAAATCGTTTGTGTCATGGTTGAATACGTAGAAGTATAGAGTAGCCATTGGCATATGGCAATTTGTACATGTGTAGCGGGTGGCTACAGGCGCGCCCACTGTGCCGCCTGCTGCCCCTGTAAATGTTCTAAATTTGTGAATCCAGATGTCGCTTGTAACCCATGTAAGCCACGGGTCGCCGGCGTCAATGCCCATATAACTGGACACATCATGCAAAAACCTGCGCCCTTCCACATAAAACGGACGCTGGAAAGGATGGATTACAGAGCCTGTGCCAGTCAATCCGATGCTGTAGTTAGTTTGGACAGCTGGATGAGTGCCCACAACCCATTGGTCGCGGTTAAACCACTCAGCACCGCCTTGACCATATGGCGGTTGGTTTACCAAAGGATTCATAGAGCCGCCTTCGTATTCGTCACCAATGCTAAAGAAGTGGGCAATCTCGTGGACAACCGTTGCAAGCATCTCAGGGTCTGATTCAGATGAAATTGCAGCGGGGTAGCCAAATGTAAAGCCCAAAACTCCGCCTCCTCCGGGAAGTAGAATTGGGTCTGGAATAAAGCCCATGATAGCGTTATAATCGCGGTTTCTTGTTTGCAAATTTGCTAAGGCGCGCCAAACATTGTATTGGCCAATATCTGTGTTTAGGTCATAGCGGCTGGCACTCAAATCAAGGGTCGCACCCAAGATAACCTCAACATCCGCTCTTGCAACAGGGAAAGTGCCGTGAATCATGCCACCGCCTTCCACCCAATTGCCGTGTGGATGGACAATCACGCCGCCATAATTTGCGATTATAGGCACAGAAAGCATGCGCATGGGGGTAGCTTGATGAAACATGGTGTGACGCTCCGCAACCACATTTCCGTCTATGTACACAACAAATGTGTGCTCGCCAGCTGCCCAGCTGCCCACATCCGCCATGGCGCGGGGCTGAAACCATAAAGAATAGTCATCAGCAAGGTCAATCCAGTCAAGTTGCGCTACAAACGCACCTTGATGGTAAATGGAAACAAAAACCGAGCTGCCGCCTGCCAGCAAATGCTCGACAGGCTCAGTAAACTGGATAAAAACAGCAGTTTCTTTGCCAGCGGCAAAATGGTCCATCAGGAAAAATTCGCCAGTTGCTGTGTCAAAGCCCCAGCTTAATGCCTGATTAACCTCAATAGCATAAACAACAGGGTCATGCACAATATGCCCATCAGGGAAGCGCACAAATGCGCGGACATAAGGTTGGTGTACAGGGGGCTGTGCGCCGCCTGTGCCGGTGTCTTGCTGCCAGCCGCCGTCATCAAAGCCCCACGCGCCATTGTAATAGCCATTACAATTACATCCGCTTAGGGTGAGCAAAAGCCCAATCGCGATAATAGACAAAATAACAAACACACCGCTCCGTCTTTTTGTCAAACTTCTCTTATCCATGTTAAAAACCTCCATAAATGTTAATTATTATTTTTTGAAAGCTGACGAAATGGCAATAAGCAAGCACGCGCCGCCGATTTGGAAAATAATGTTAAGCAACCAGCCAAACTCCCAGCCAATCATCCCGCCAATAAATCCGCCAATAAAGTTACCAACAGCACTACCTAAAATACCAAAAAGAATGTTGCGCCCGATAGACGTTTCAGTCTTCATGATTTTTCCAGCTATAAAGCCGATTAAGGCACCGACAAGAATCGACACTGCAATAAAAATAATCCAACCCATTAAATCCATTTCCATAATTAAATCCTCCATCTCATAATTTTAATAGCTTTTCATCCCCCGTCATTGCGGGCTTGACCCGCAATCCCATCGTTTTCGCCAATCGCCTCTGCGCCCTATAGTCACTCGGCTATCTTGATGGGATTCCGCGTCAAGCGCGGAATGACGGTGCTTGGCTAAATCAGCCCTTTACTTCTAAGGGCAGCCGAAATTTCTGTTTGTACCTCGTCCATGGCGCGGTTTGACGCTGTGCGCGTGCTGGTCGCCCATTTTTGCAGCCCGCTTGCTGTGTTTTGCACAGTCAGGCTGGTGGTGTCGCCGCCGCTTTGAAAAACAAGCTCAACATCCATAGCAATGTTTTTTCTGCCGGCTAAAGAGCCTAAAAGCACCGACGCAGCCTTAGAGCCGCGGGACGCCACAGCAGTCAGGTCGTTTTGATATGAAACCTTAAATCCTAAGCCTTCCATAACGCCGTTTACAGCGTTTTTTGCGTCATTAAGAGATGCCTTAATAGTAAAATTAAACATTTAGATTACCTCCATCTTCTTTCTTTTTCTTCTTTTCTTTCTCTTCTTCTTCTTTGCGCAGGCGTTTCAGACTCAAGCTGCATTTGCCTTGCAATATCGTCAAGAGCTTGTTCTTCGGGGCATTTAGGTGCACCACTAAGCTCTCTTTCCAGTTCCTTTCTTACTTCCTCCTCAATCATCCGCCTAAGTGACATAACCCAAACCTCCGCATATAAATTTTATAACATTTTACGTTTAGCAAGCCCTGCTCTAAGAAGGTCTTGAACCTCCCCAAAAATGGCAGTAACGGAGTTCATTTGCCTCCAAGTGACACTAAAGTTTAAAATCTCGCCAAATCTGTCTGGGTCGCCAATTTTTACCATAACTTTGTCGCCCATTTGGATAAACTTAATGCTAATGTCCACTTGCACATTTTTGTTTTTTGACCAAGGCATGGTGAATATACCAGCAAGCACGCGTCCGCACTTATATTCCACCGACATGGTGAAGCGGTCAAAAGGTATGCAAACCTGAAAGCCGCCTTCTTTCATGATGTCGTCAACAGCCTTAACAACGTCAACAACGCTGCCATTAACCATAACGTCAAACTCTCTGCCGCCAAACATAGTCATCTCCCCCTTTTAATTACCAAAAAATTGCATAAGGCTAAAGTCTGTAGGCAGCGGCAAAAACATCATGAATATTGTAGCAATTAAAAATGCACCTGAGGCAATGCCCACAACAATCAGTTTGTTGCGCCGCTTTTTGAATGTGGACGCCACACCAAATAGAAATAGTGCCACAGTAAAAAACACCGTCACAAGCCCAAAGGAATCGGAATGTGCACCATAAACGTTGCCTTGCTCAAAAAGCTCCTCGGCTTCTGCCAGCACGTCAAGGGCGTGCATAACGTAGGACTCCACAAAATCGGCATCCATAAAGGGCGACTCCCCCGCGTCAAAGCTTGCCCAAAATGCGGCTTCAAATTCGGCGGTCATGTTGGTTTCAAGCTGCTCAAATCTCCACTCGAGCCGCTCATATGTGGCAAAATCCCCATGCGCCTCGGCAAAGTGCATATCGATTAAGACATTCATAAGCTCGTTGTATAAAAGCATGTCTTGAATCATAAACTGCATGCCTTCGTTATACATGGAATTGCCCTCGGCAGACAAATTGTTTGATGTAGCAAAATTTGCCGCCTGATTGCCCCCGTGCAGCGAGCCAATCCAGCTTGCCCATGCTGTCAAAAGTGCCGTAATGCCCAAAAACACCACCACTATAAGCTCAAGCGCATGGGCTTGTTTCTCTTTTTCCGCTTCTGCGGGACATTCAGGCTTTTCCTCGCCCATAACCTCCCTCACAGCTTCCATAATAAGGTCTTTTTGAAGGTCTTTTTGAAGGTCTTTTTGAAGGTCTTTTTGATTTTCGTTTTCCATAACTTTTATTCACTCCTTTCAAGTTTTTAAGCAGGGCTTGATGGCGTCGTGTTTCTGCAATTTGTTTGCAAAATTATTGAGCCAGGGCCTACAAACTCAAGGGTGAAAAGCTCACCAGCACTAAAGAATCTGGTTTTGTAATCAAGCCCCGCCGACCACGCCACAAGGTGGGAATTGTCCACGCTAATCATCTTTCCGGGCTGCAAGTCAAGCCTAATCATCTTTCCACATGCCTCAATAAACATAGTGCCTTCGCCTGTAGTTTCCATGACAAAAAGCCCGCCAGTACCTGCAAAAAGGGCTTTTCCAAGGGATTGCCGCTGCAATGTAAAGTCAACACCAGGTTCGCAGGCAAAAAACGCGCCATCGCGCAATCTCCACTGCTCGCGCCCAATTTTTAACTCATGAATCTCGCCTGCCTGACAGGGGGCAAGGGCAATTTTTCCGCCGCTTCCTTCTCCTGTGGCTTCACCAATCAGCATGCTTTCACCACTTGTCACCGAGCGCGCCAAAGAGCGCAAAAGCCCGCCTCTGCCGCTACCGCCGCTGTTCCACTGAAGCTCAACGTCAACGCCTTCCTCACAATAAACCATAGCACTAGGCTGATACCTAATAGTCTCGCCCCTCGACAGCTCAAACTCCATCAAAGGAAAAGGAGCACCAGAAACATGATTAACCTTCATAAAACTTCCTCCTAAAATATGTATTTGAACCTATTATATCATCGGGAAATAAAAAAAGGCTTCGATAAAGGAGATTTTATCGAAGCGGGGGTTAATGGTAGGGCGGGCACTGCACGCCCCTACATCTCAAACCTACACACATAATACTTCCGTTCTTCTGTTTCTATAAAAACCGCAATTTCATCCTCCATCCTCAATTTCCTACGAAGCTCCTTAATATGCACCCGCACCGTGGGCACTTGCCCAGAAGGCTCAAGTCCCCAGACCTCTTTGTAAATTTCTTCCGCAGTCAATCTTTTGTTCATGTTTTTGAGAAAATATGTCAAAAGCAAAAATTCCTTTGCAGTAAGCCCTGCGTCCTCGCCATCCAAAAGTACCCGCCGCGATACAAAATTCACAGTCATCCGTCCATATTCCGCCACATCGTGACGCCCTGCGCGCCTTAAAAGCCCCTCAATCCTAGCTAAAAGCACATCCGAGCTTGCGGGCTTTGCGATATAATCGTCACCGCCGTCGCGAATACCCCGCACCTCGTCGCTGACCTCGGACAGGGCAGTCAGCAAAATAACAGGCACATTAGGCATTTGGCTCTTTAGCTCTTTGAGATAGTCAAGCCCGCTGCCATCAGGAAGCATTATGTCAAGCACAATCAAATCAGGTGTACTCTCAGCCACAGCCCGTCTAGCTTCGCCCAAATTCATAGCAAGCCGCACCGTATAGCCGCCGACCTCCTCAAGCAAGTCCTTATTAATCTCCTGAATAGCCTCGTTATCTTCAATCAATAGTATGTTTTTCATCACTATCTGCCTCCCTTTCATCTG
>Ga0209755_10008599_pt1 | contig 10893 bp, 3 predicted proteins | sample TergutCo191P1_FD_187301 | JGI IMG/M metagenome (GOLD analysis project Ga0209755, IMG submission 187301) | Cornitermes sp. P1 segment gut microbial communities from Petit-Saut dam, French Guiana - Co191P1 (SPAdes) (version 2) | ecosystem: Host-associated > Arthropoda: Insects > Digestive system >... | reverse complement strand
TTAGAATTATGAAACAAACTGCATTTTGAAGGAAAAAACGGAGAGTATATACCATGTTTAAAATATTCAGTACCTATATTTGTTGAATAAATATATAAACTGCAACTTTAGAGGTTAGCGGTGCGGTACGACCCCTATATGGGTCATTAGGCGTCAAAGGGTTAAACAATAGCCGTGAAGTAAAGAACTACGGCAACTGCGACATCTCGTTTGTTGCTGGGTGGCCGCCACGTTTGGGGGTGAATCACCAAGCGTTACTGTCCGCAACCGGTTTCTGGAGCCCCCTGTATCGCCTGCTTGCTGCGGAAAGTAAACTGTACGGCGGAATATGCCGAATGATAAAAGACGGCAGCAGAATGCTGAAATTATATATATATATGTGTGTGTGTGTGTGTGTGTGTGTTTGTGTAGGCATTTATACATACATACTCAAAGAGGTGCAGGATTCCTGGCCAAGACTCACTCAGTAACGCAGCACTGTGATTTCTGATGATTGGGCGGGTGAGCATGGGGAATGACGTGGAAGTGAGATGTCCCAGTTAATGGTATGTTTCGGGAATTTCCTGTACAGACCGATGAAAGCAACGCAAACCCTGAGAACACTAGCTTTTCTCCGAGATTTGAACTGGGAACGGTTTAGTTTTGTCGGATTCATTTTAATTTTATTGTTATGAAATAATTATTTAACTCTTGTAATTATAATTAATTGCAATTGACCTACCCCACTACCGTGGTCGAATTGGTTATCCATCCATGAGGTGTGATGCTAGTCGTGCTCGTTAGTTGCAGCGCTGTCTTCAGACACACACACAAGAGCTGTCACTTAGCGCCCCACACTAAACTCGAACCTCGGTGATCAGGGCTATAATAAGCTATCAGATACAACGTCGATCATAAATGGACGGATCATAAATCTCTTTGAGTATGTAACAAATCGACTAGAATGGAAAAATATCCTCACTGTATAGTGCACTGTGTTTGGAAAGCTTGCTTTACAATATTAATCCCTGTTTACGGACATTGCAGAATATATTTACAGACTTTAATGACGTCATTTTTTGCATCGTCTGTCGATTTCTTGTACGTAGAAATTAATGCAGGAATGTCAAATTCTATAGCGTTATATTCCGGTTTCGAAATTGACCGACAGTACTAAATTAAATGAATCTCATTTACAAAACCTAGAAGTGTGAGATGGGTGGAACGTGTGTACGAACAAATGGCGTTACCTTCCCATTATCGCTCCAGATAAAACCCGCTTAAGGTTTGGTACATCAGAGGTCATTATTTCACTCAGGTCCACAGATTTCAACGTGCCAGCTTTGGCGAGTAACCATATGGTTTGGCCTGCGAACGAGGGCAATGGGGAACTGATATCAAGTGATTTTACTTAAATAGTTTATTTGTAGAAACCATTTTTTTTTTTGGTAATATGGTAACTTGTTGGCATGAATATGGTTCTTTTGTTTTCTGTCATCAAAATCTAGCCCTTCGTTAATTTTAATTTTTGTGAATTGGTGGTATGTATCAGTTGGATTGGTCCGGTGGCTTCGTCATTTTCCAAATTTAGCACTCTCCCCTTTCCTTCTCGTCTCACTGGGTAATGAGAACTGACGGATTATCTGCTGTAGGCCTATATGCATGATTTATAGTCCCGGCTAACGGCAAAACGACCTGTGGCGACGGAGCGTTTATTTGCAATTCCAAGTATACATGGTGGAAAAATTTTGTCATCCAGTCACAGAAGAGTATCGAATACTGCAAGTTTCTGCTGACCTTGACATATGTGATACTGCCATGTAGACGTTGGCTCATGACCTGTCATCAATTCTTGTTTTTTTTTTTCATTAGCAAAGAGCCGATCTATTGGTAGGACGGCAGAGATCAGATTTCTGTTGGGGCGCTAAATTTTACATCTTTACCATCGCATCATCAATGGCTCTGTGATTTATCCTATTCCTCCAACGGATAAAACCCTTCCAAGGACGAGTAGCGCAAACTGCTCAAACGTTTGCTTGCTAGAGGAAAGAATGAAGGTGTAATACTGCCCGTAGAATCTAGTGGAGGTATGACAGTGAGTTTTGTGTATCATTTCGCTGTTTTCTGAGAGCATTCTGTGTGGGTAGTACTTCCAAAATCTCTGCCATCATCAGGACGAACTATTCTGGTGGTCAAGCGAAATTGTGAAGTAAGAACATTGTTTAACAAAGCTACGCAATTTCATTTTATCTCGAAAGCGATGTTCGCAGCTGTGGAATGGTTGCCGGATAGGTTATATACTACAAGCGCACATTGCCTTGTAATTATGTAAACGTAACCGAAGCGGGCGTTTTTTATCAGTCTGTCGCTCCTTTATGGAAACCAAATCAAAATCTCGGTTACACACGGTAGCTTCACAAGATTAAAAAAAAAAAAAAACCTTAACCATGGGTTGACAAGGCGAGCAGCAGTGAGCGGCAATGGATGGCATTCACATAATACCGACGCTTCCATAATAAGAATTGCCTCTAGATCGCGTGGTAGAATCTCGTATTCTGCCAAGCCACAGTTTGAATGAGGCAGTGCTCAGTTTTAGATCTCTAAACCTTTTGTGTACATCATTATTTTTAAAAATATTTTTACGTCGTCTGCATTCGTATTTAACTGAAACGGTAACTTACAATGAGTGTATGAACATATTTACCGCTACAGCGGCAAACAAATCGTAATGCGGTTAGGGGTGATGGAAGTTACTCGTTTAGGTCAATAGCAGTGTTTAATTAACAAAGCTCCGCACAGAACACAGAGAGAGAATTTCGCAATATGTCGTCAGGAAATGGGAACGGTTTTGTGACAGAAAATATTGTTCCACGGCAACGTGATGGTGTTCGTCAAACCGGCCGGGCCTTTTCGCAAGACGTATGCGGTGAAAAACACAAATGAACAGCATTAATTGGAGAGGGGATTTAGAGTTGGTCTTAGGGAATTATAATTAGTCCAAGTGCTTTTAAATATGTGACAAACTAATAACAGAGCCATGAAACAGATTTAGCTCTGCAGCTGGCTGCACGACCCTTACATTTCATTCCTAATAATTCAAGAATTACTTTAATCGTTAGTAGAAGTAGTTTTAAATGTGGGATCCGTGTCCTTAAGTTTTGCTACACACACACACACACACACACACACACACACGTGGCCTGTGTAGGCCTTACGTCTGGGTTGTTGTAGGGCTCAATGATGTAATGAGTGGTTAAGGTAAGCATAACCCTGTGATGACAGGTATTCCTGTAAATCTCCGCGTACCTAATGCGCTTAGTGTGAGTGAATGGGTGTGTGAATCACACCTAGGTTGCTATGGTTACCAAAGCTTTGTTAGTAATGTCACAACGGGTTTCCATGTTCACAATAGAGATATTAGTTTGTAACCAATAGATGGCAGCTATCCGGTAGACCGAACTACCCTGAAAACACCTGGATTACTTTGATAAGAAACGGGGAAAACAAAACAACTCATTCTATGCGTGTATCAGTTTTCTGTCGTCAAAATTTACGGATTACGGCTGTGTTCGTATTAGAACAATAATTTCTTAAACAACATTGATGTGGATGTGTTAAACCCGTCATATGACGGGAGCGTTTATATCTATGTATTAAACTTCACTTGCTACACCGCAGAGATCAAACTCCGTCTCTGAGATAGAGACTAACAAATAATACTTTATATTATTCTTGATTCTCTCTCTCTCTTCTGTCCGTACAGTCCACCGTGAACCTTGGCCTCTTCAGTCTGTTAATACTGTTCGGGAAATACAAAGCAAAGTTGAGGGCCGTCAGTCACAACTAAGTTTAAGTTACATTATTCTATAATGTTAATGCAACATGTTTCGGCTTAAGTACAAAAAGTCATTATAAGGCGAAATTAGCGTGCCATATAAAAGTTATCATGTAAATTTCATTGACTAATTGTTCATGTAGGTGTATACAAATATAGGTGAGGTCTAAACTTTACAATCTTCGTAAGATAAATTAAGCCGAGATTACTAAACGTTTTTGCACAGAGATAGGTTCGTTATGAAGCAGCAAAAACATGGGCTTAAAATTGAATAATTGAAAGTAATATCTCTTACGACAGGGTAAAAGTGAAGATTCTGTGATCTATTGTTGTTCGGTTTCTAATTTCACCTGAGGATGGATTTTTGTCCTGAAGCCGAAGCATGTTGCCCGTTAAAGTTATATAATATTATAACATAAAACTCAGTCGTGATTGACGACCTTCACACTTCGCTGTGTATATCTTCGTCACAACGGGATGCCCATTCATAAGATACTGTCCGGGAAAATAATCGCTTTTCAAACACCTAGGTACATTGTTTCTAAGTGTTACGGCAGGTGGTACATGTGGCCTTAGTACCGATTCTGTGAATCTGTGTTGATAGATATTAGAACTTCAGTTTTTCCTTTTGAATCGTTGACGTGCATGCCAGTAGTTTGCACCTATTGTCTGGAAGAGTCACGACGGCTGCTTGCAAATGCAGGTGCAGCGACAAGGGATGTCACGTGGTGTCTCTTTGGCCGTGCCATTCAACAGCATTCCGGAACGGCTGCTGTTGTTGCAGAACATTGACGTGGTTTCAGTGCTATTTGCTGCTGCCATGTCTATTTAAATTGTGTTGACTTGCAGATTTTGGAAACACAAGTGGAAGGAAGTAAACACCAGGCTGTACTTACACTACGTAGAGAAAATGGTGTAAACAGTATACCGATGTTTCAAACACACGGGTTCGAAGAGACAGACGAAGCATGTTGTACAGGGTCATCGAAAAAGATGGACGAGATTTGAAACCGCTATGACTTAAAAAGTATTAGACGAAGAAATTATAACTAGGGTTATTTTTATGCAAGGCGGAGCTCCTCCCCATTTCAGTTGGTTTGTGACTGACGTTTTAAAAGAGAGCTTCCCTGAAGCCTGAATTGGAAGGGTTGGACCAATACCCTGGCCACCTCGAAACCCAGATCTCTCTCCGCTTGATTTTTTCCCGTGGGGGTACATTAAGAACAGCGTGTATGCTGAGAAGATAAGGAATATCCAGCACCTGCAAGAAGGGATCACATCAGCCATTGAAACTGTAACACGAGACATGATTCAGAAAACGTGGCAGGAGATACAATTTGGTTTGGACATCTCCAGAGCTACAAACGGTACACATATTGAAATGTACGAAGGTAAGTCTAAAACTTTAAACTTTTCCGAACATTTTAAGACGCCAAACGTGTAAATTCGTTTAGTACTTTTTAAGTTATAGCGGCTTCAAATCCCGTCCATCTTTTTCGATGACCCTGCATTGTCAGTAACCGTGTTGCCAGGTGTCAGGAACGGACAGTAACTGTGTGACTTGGGGTTTCGAACTGTGCAAAGAATTGTAAATGACCCAAAACCATTTAACGGAAGTGGAATTGTGTATTTTTCAGTAGTCTAGAAAACACGTTGTATTTACGAAAGTGGAGAATTCCCGAGACCAAAGGAATTGGGCGTGAAAGGGAGTGGAGCTGCGCGGTATAATGTAAGCAGATATTTAATGCAGAGGATACTAATATACAGGGATTTAGACACAAAGTGATTCAACGAGAGCAGAATGTTCTTCATAGAACAAAGCGATATTGCTGCTTGTAGAGCGGTAGACATAACGATTGGTACCACTTAGATATTCCATTTTCATGAAACCTGGGTTGATAAGAATCATGCAAGATGAGTGACGGTTCTGGTGACCCAAGGGTTGCCATCAGTAAATATGCCATGTAGGTTTAGCGGTTGTGGGATGGGTGCTATAAAGTAATGTTAATATTCCGCTCTAAGCCCAATAATGCTACACAGAACCACTCTGGAATATAGGCCTGTTACCGTTGTGTGTACGGAGCTCAAATTTGGATCCGGATGTAATCGAATCACCTGAATTAAAAAACTGGTAATTCTTAGGATAAGCTAGTAGCAGGAGCTGTATGCACCCTTGGTAGAAATAGTCAGAAGACAAGACGTGAGAAGACACCTTGGTGGAATGATATAATTATAGACAGTAGTCAGGAGGAGGGAGGAAGCATTGCGATTGCAGTTAAAAAATAGAAGAAATGAGACAAAGGTGAACGCTGTTAGGAAGAGCATGTGAAATGTGGTAAAATGGTCTTGGAATAAATATGTTAAAGATTTAGAAGGCGATCACAGAATACTGAAAATGAATAGAAATTAAAATGCGGGAGAGAATATCTGTAGTAAATGAAGGTAATATGTGAGTTTCTGTACACAAGTTACATGTTTATGCTCAGTTGATACAGAGATTACTTAACATACTGAACATCGTAGGCACACTTCCAAATCTTACATACTCGTATGTGTTAATATATAGTTTATTTCTCTCTGTAGGCTCTGAGATCGCAGTCTGTGTTGAGTTGTCTTGTAATATGGGGGAGGGAAGGCGTTAACTTTTGCAAGGACAGTAAGAAAGGCAGGAGTAAACACCGCTACATTCTCAGAGACCGCTATATTCAAAGTATCTGCGTTATTTTCTATTTTGGGGGGTCTGGGATAAAACCCCTGCCTTGTAATCGAGAAGGTGAGCGTTGGCGAGGATTCCAATATACTTTGTTTTCCGTCATTGTTTTGGAAATTGGTGTGATTAATTCCTGAAAACACAGAACGTTTATTTTAATAATGCTTGTACTTTGCATAGTGTAAAAATCAACTCACAAAACCAACCTTATGTTCAATGGAATATATACACAAGAGATGCACAAAATCTCCTCCTACATGTTTTGGCACTCGATGGGTGCCATCATCAGGGAGTCTTAACAGTGGTTAAAGTAGTGCTTTCGAAATGGACCGTTGTGTGCACTACAGTCACACACTTGCACACATATTAAAATTTCACAAAATGTTTTTTATGAATGGTTTCTGCTGTATTATTCCTGAAATTTCAGTCTGATTGCAGGCTGTCCGCCTGTATATACATGTTTAGACTACGAGCTCGACAGTTGTGTCGGAGAAGTTGCCTATACAACATGGCGGAAAGTCACGGAGCAAAATAACGGTCTTTCAAGAAAGAAAAACACTAAACGTAACTTGGTGTTCCATAACATAGAGCTTGCTGCAAGTAGTTTTTCGCACTGGCAGCAGTTACATTTAGGCATTTTTAAATTTTCATAGTTGTTTGTAGCTTACGTTATCATTTTTTTGGGGGTAGGGTTCTCTGTCTTGGACATTTTTCGCAATGTATTCGTAAAGTAAACTTGTTGCTGATACATCCTGGAACTAATCCATGGATTGTTGGTTATACAAGAATAACTGGCCATGGCTTCACTTCGCTATACTTCTTCATGACGAGGACAAATTATGAACTAACTTGAATAGAACTTTTATCTTTAGTCAGCATAGTGACTAGACTATGGGCTGGACAGTCCGGGGTTCGAACTCAGGCAGAGGTAAGAGATTTTTCGCTTATCCAAAAGTCCATATCAACTTTGAGGCCCGCTGAGCATCGTCTTCAATGGTTACCGGGGTTCTGATGCTCTTGTGGTAAAGATAGCCGGGGTGTGATGCTGACCACTCACCTCCATGTGTTGCCGAAGTTAGGATTGAATGGAACTTTACCTCTGCTACTCCTATATACCTTCCTGGCATGGGCAGGGGCAACTTTACCTTCAAGTAGTGTATTGGTAATATTGCTTTGAAACTGATTATATGAACTTTTCGGAGTTCTGTTTCACATTGTGTAAATCAATGCAAATATTTCAGTTTCTGTAACTTGCAAACCAAGGTTTCTTAATACTTTGCCTCGCTAGACATCGCGCAATTGTAGCGTGTCCGTTTAATCCCCAGACGCCCAACTTAGACACACTTATGAATATTAATCTCCCCCTAATTGAACCAATACCATGCCACAAACTAATCAGCGGCAGTTCCTATTGTGTGCACGTGGTCTTTTCCTTAAGCAGCTTGTGCAAGACTGCCATAAAATTGAAGATTGATGACCTAACTCATATAAGCACTACAGTGCTGTACAAATAACTGGATTGGTTCTGCTGCCTTGTATCATTACTGATCGTCATTAGAGTGAACACCGGCAGACTACCCCCGTTTTGACTATACGCGTTCACCTGTCAAATAATGTTCCCGAGAAGCAACGATATTCTTTCTGAACCATGTAAATAAATGAACTGAAACTAAAACCGACATCATGATCGTCAAAACCATGTGATTTTACGGAATGTTCGCCAATTTCCACTATTCATTGCTGCGTGTTTTCTGAACTGGTCGTGTAGGACGTATGGCCTGCTTTGTGGATGGTTGTTGATAATGAAACGGACATGTGGAGGGCGTGCTGCTACCCCCTGACCTCACTTCCCGTTACTTGTAACACCCTCTACACAGCACGGCACGAACCCTGCAGTACTCCCAGGCTGGCACGCAGTAACTCTGTCGCAGCTGCTTGCACATCCAACCGCAAGTAATCGATAGATAATCAGTTCACACATTAATGCTCTTTTTCTTCATATTGGAAATAAATAAGCTGGAGAACTTGTCAGAAACTTTAATTTCATCATATCTGTAAGGATATCACTCAAGGTTTCAAAATTTCCTTGGCCGAGAGGCCTTCCATTTACATGATGTTCTTACCCGATTTCTGTATATTATTTCAATTTTTGTCTGTTATGGTGGTTTATATAAATTAATGAGGCAGGTTCGAAGAGGTAGAAGATTGACACCCTCAGCACGTTAAGGGACACTGTCTTTTTAGGAGTCTTCCAGAATTTCATTATCGATATATGAAGATTTAATCCTTTACAGATCTCAATGTTAAACCCATGACCGCCATAGTTTGTCACCATTCAACGACGCTGTATTGATTGCTCAGATTTCTGATTATTCTTGCTACTGGCATAGTTCACTAAGTGTGAGAATGATTCTACCAGTAAAATAAAATACTTTGCCAGTACCTGGATGCTTCATTAGAAAATATTGAACTCTGAAATTAAAACTGAAAGAACGTACCATCAAACACAACTATATTATGTGGTATTTAGTGTTTTCTACTACATGTTTCGGCCTCTTCACGAAAATCAGTTATATCGAATCACAGGAATGACAGTAATTTTAGCCATTGAAATTGCTGTTGTAATTAACTTTACTCCGAAACTTTTTGTGATTTGATACACTTGATGATAGCCAAAGGCCGAAACATGTAGTATATAGATTAAAACACCATATAATGTAGCTATGTTCGACGGTATAGTCTTTTATTTTTAATTATATGCTTCACAACAGGATGTAACAACCAAAGTTGATACTGAACTTTATTATACTTAACACAAAAACCAACAGCCTGCTAGTAAAACGTAAAGGTTCAACACAAGTAATTTCAAAAGTAACTTCCGAACGCAGTCCTGGACAAGGTTCATCCCCATAACATTTTTATCTAAGATCCATCTTCTCCATGGATGTTGATATCCTCAAAGTAATCGCATGAAAGTAGATGGACGAACAAACACTTCGGATCTTCCCAATATCTCTCCTAACATTTACCTTCCCGTCTCCTCCAAGACATATATTTCCCCAGAGTTCTTGTTGCACTCGCCAGCCACAATTTTTGATAGCTGCTGGTATTTTTAATTGCATCAGACGAGTGTAGATGGACGGGCAGAGAGACAGATACCCGCAGATCGTTGGTGTAAATCCGAATTACGAAACTTCTTCAGAATGTTGCGTGACGGTCGCAGACCGCCGAGCACATTTACGAACGTTGCTCTTAGATGGGGTGACAGATGTGTTCCTTGAAATCTGGCAGAGTGCTTAGAAAAAAACGAGCAATCTCTGAAGTAATGGGGAGTGGAGCACAGAGGATATGGTATTTGCAAACAAACATTCTTCGCAACCGGCTGTGTCTTCTGGCACTTATTTCAGATCAGAATTTCTCTCCATTAATAACGTTTAACACGGTGCTTTAATAATGGGAGATTGGTGTACTCGCAGCTGATGTTAGCAGTTTCCAAGTACGTTCCGTGCTGTTTTCCATGGCTTCTTGGTTTTCGTGTCCGTTATTGCAGATAAAGATCTGCTGCTGAGAGAGATCAGCAACAGTACGGTTGCTACAGGACATGCTTTAACCCTTATCCTGCTAACGTAGAGAATATGGTGAGCTCCTAATAATGCCAGCAAATGACAGATGGGATTTAACTCGGCGTTTAAAGGGTTAATGGCTGAAGAAGCTAACCAGAGATATTTCATAGGATCAGATTATGTTTTTTACTTAAGTTTCGTTAAATATATTATTATGTGGGACAGACATGCTTTTCTTCTTATGACTAGTTGATGTTTATCTAGGCCGAAACTGGGGGTACCTATGTGGATGGAAACAAAATTCTTAGATCAATTTTCTTATGGTTCGGGTCCGTAAATTTTGCAAAATTGTAGGAGCCACCTTAAAATTCTAGGCGCCCGACGGGGAACATAAAACAAGTTTCATGCTGAACACGCACAAATATTAGCAGAGAATTCAATCGGCCGCGGTGGCGTGGCGCACGGAATTTTTACGTCCCTGATACCGAATCCCCTTCCTTGCACAGTAAATTTGATCTAAACCCATTATACTACTTGGGAAATGACACATCCAGGACTTCGTTGTGTTTTCGACTTATACGTTGACTACACACACTGCTTTGCACTCTTTCTGTTTAAATAAAATTGTGATAAATGATGTGACGTTGTATAGCCATGCACCTGTATGTTTGAATCACATCTGAAGTAGTTAAGGTGATTGGTGTGAGCATGCGGAATATGACGGGAAATCTCACGCATGAAGCAGATAGCAAGATGCATGACTGTGCTTCTGATTGCCTTCGTTGCTTCTCCCCCCCCCCCCCCCC
>Ga0209755_10008598_pt1 | contig 10894 bp, 10 predicted proteins | sample TergutCo191P1_FD_187301 | JGI IMG/M metagenome (GOLD analysis project Ga0209755, IMG submission 187301) | Cornitermes sp. P1 segment gut microbial communities from Petit-Saut dam, French Guiana - Co191P1 (SPAdes) (version 2) | ecosystem: Host-associated > Arthropoda: Insects > Digestive system... | reverse complement strand
TCCATCAGCAGGTCAACCGCGCCGGGGGCGGAAATTAAGGTGGGTGATACCACCGAAGTTATGAGTAACACAAACTTGGCGGTGGAAATGACAAATATGATTGTTACGCAAAGGGCTTTTGAAGCAAATGCGCGGGTAATTCCCGTTGTGGATGAAATGATGGAAGAAGTGGTAAATTTGAAGTAATAATGAAAGAAATGGGGTGTACCCGATGGATAATCAATATGAAATCCGACTATACGACAAAACGTTGCTTACATTTGAATTAACCATCGGAGAACTCGGCGGTTATGCCGCCAATGTATTAAACATTGGTGAACCCCGTGAACTGTTTCCCCTTGACTTGGAACTAACCGGTGAAGGCATTATGAAATGGTTGGGGCGTAGGGTGATTCCCAAAAACAGAACCTTCGTTGAGGAAATCCTCCGCTCCCTTGACCTTTCGTTGAACAATACCAAGGGCATCATTGACGTATGCAAAGGACTTTCATTAAATGACAGCTACTGGATAGTGCCTGCGGGCTTTGAAGGAAAGTTTGCGGAGTATAATCTTTACGAAAACCGATTTTCCGAAATATTATCCTTGGTGGCGTATACGGGCGTAACCCAAAGCGACGCGGCGTTTTCCACTTCCCCGGAACTCACCACCAATGGAATGCTTCCCAAGGCGTGGCGATTTATTAAAGACGAGGGCATTTTCCTTTACAAAGGGGCCACCAGCGGTTTTGCCAATGGCGGGAAAGAACCCTACAGCGAATTTTATGCAAGTCAAATAGCGGCGGCGATGAACCTTGATGCAATTCATTATGACCTTGAAAATTGGAAGGGCATACTGGCCTCCAAGTGCAAACTATTCACAGACATAAACACCGCATTCATCCCCATCGGACGCATCGTAAAAACCGGGGGCATTACCGCCGTGGTAAAGCACTACGATTCCCTGGGTGAAAAATTTGCCGATGCGGTACGCGACATGTTGATTTTTGATGCACTCATTTATAATGAAGACAGGCATTTGGGAAACTTTGGCCTGCTCCGTGATAACCAATCGGGTGAAATCATAGCCCCCGCCCCGATATTCGATAACGGGCTTTCCTTGTTCAGTTACGCCATGAAGGACGATTATAACGATTTGGATAATTACGCAAAAACCCGCTTGCCTGCCTACCCGGACGCAACTTTTGAAGGTATCTGCCAAGCCTTTATCACCCCAAGGCAAACTGAAAAACTGCGCAAGATGATTGGCTTCACATTTGAACATCACCCAAAATTAAATCTGCCGGAACCGCATCTTTTTGCAATTGAAAAACATTTGCGAAAACGTGCGTCGCAAATGATAGACACATTGCGCTGAGATTAAGATATAATTTATACCTGTTTAAACTGAACCCCAACCACCGAATCCCGGTTAACTTCCACGCTATCCCCTTCAACCCGCGTTCCGTCCACCAGCCAATAATCCACTGCATACCCCTGCCGGGGTAAAGCAGTTATCCGTATCGTTGTTCTTGTAAAATAATGGCCCGTCACGGTTTGCCCTTCGGCAACCGGGCGGGCATTCATTATAGCGGTGCCGCCGTTGCCGACGGTTAGTGTTACGGCAAAGCGGTCTGATGGGTGAAAGCCCAGATTGGTGTGGATGGAATGGAATATGAAATCGGGGCGGTATTGGGCAAAACGGCGGATGGCATCTCGGTTTTCGGTTACGCTGTTGGGGCTGGGCCACCATATATCCTCTGTGCGGAATCGGTTGGCACGTAGGCCGTGGTGGAGTTCGTGGTTGATTTGCCTTTCCAAATCGTCCAGTACACGCAGTACATTTTCCGGCGCGAAGGCATATTCTATGAGGTCAACGAAAGTGTTTGCCAGGCGGGCGCGGGTGTAGGGGAAATCTACCATTGCATGGAGGAAGGCGGAGCTGTCGCCGGAATTCCAGCGGTGGGGGCTGTCCCCGGTTAAAATGTCACGCAGGGTGTCGTCCTGCACGCGTTCGTCGTAATTGTCCCAAATCCCCCAACCCGATTCCACGTCGTGGGTAAATACGCGCCACCGCCCGTCACGTAAAAAGGGGTGCAAGTCGGGGTCGCCCCGTTCTTCTTGGGTGGGAAAATACCGCCAAAATTCCATATTGTGATTGGGCCAGTCCAGGTTATTAATGTAAATTTGCATGGCATAATCCAGGATTAATGCATCCAGGCAAATGCGTTGGGTAAATTCCTCAAAATTTTCCGCACCCTCTGACCCGGTAAAGCCGCGCCGCGCCAGGATGTGGACCCGGTTAAAATCATCCACAATATGCCGCGGGCCGTCCCAATGCATGGAACCCGTTAATCGCTCGCCGCCGGAAATAATTTCAAACCGCTCCGACTCGCCGCCCAATTGCCGTGCCAGGTGGTTGGGTGTTCGGGGGGATTTTAACCACGCGGGGCCGTAATATTCGCCGTTTAAAAATACCGCAGCCGGGCGGTGGGTTTGGGTCATGGGATGCCCCATTTGACGGAACAGGGTTTGGCTTAACTCGTCGCGGATAAAAGCGGAATAACGGTCGCTGCCGCCGTTGCGCAGCCGCACCTGGCGGTAGCGGTTAATTAAATGCCCGTCGTGTGTAAATTCGTTGGCAAAGAAGGGGAAGGGGAAATTATTGCGGTCGCCGTATTCTTCCCGTGCGAAAAGGCCCAGTGATTTTTGTGAATCAACGGCGCGAGAAAATCCGCCCCTTACACGGATACCAATTCTTTGCGAAATGTGTAATACACCCAGGTGGTCAAACATTTCCACATGGGCCTCCCGTTCGGATTCACGCCCCCGTCGGTTAAAATTAGCGGGGGAACCCGGGTTCTCGTTGTACCAGCCGTACCCAATGGTGGGCCAACGCCCGTGCAAAAGACGGTAATTGTTCCGCCATCGTTCACGGTCAACCCCCGGCACCAAAATGCCGTGGTAATGGTCAAACAAACCAATGGGGTCGGAAGTGACGGCAAAAATAAGGGTATTCTCACAAAAACGGCTGTGTACATCCGTTCCCATAACAAAATTGCGGGTTACGATTTCCGACCGTTCGTCACCCTGGATTGCCATGGCGCGGATGGTAAGCATCCGCACCTGTGAAAGCGGCTCGTCACAAAAAGCCATGGGTGAAGCGCCCGGCCCGGGGGCGTATACAAAAATGGGTTCGGTGAATTGGTATGTCTGTTCGTTGGGATAAGAGCCGTCCGTTGTAAAAAAAATATCCGCACCAACAGGCGCGAACAATGAGAGGTAAAATGAGGTGTCATAAAACCCCGCGTCATGGGAAAACTGCACCACCAACGCATCGCTGATGAGTTGGGTGGGTAACTCGGGGGTGAATGTATCGGTAAAGGGCATATGGGGTATGTTTGCGGGCGGGCGGTTGCCGTTGCGGTTACTATTGCCGCAGGCTGTGAGAATAAGGAACGCAAAAATTAACAAAGTTAACTGTTTCACAACAAGTCCCCCTTAATTATGTTCCGATTAAAACGAAAACAGCCCCATGGTTTCCAATATAACGCATTTTGCAGTGCTGTTCGTATGCCCGAGGAAATAACGGAAGCTTTCCGGGTTTTCGCTGTTTAAGGGCATTACATCGTAGTGGTTGGGGATTACATACTTGGGTTGGGTTGCCAGGGTTAATTCAATGGCTTCGTCGATATGCAGATTGCCCCACTTTCCGTTGATGCAGGTCAGCAGCACATCCGCTGTGGGCGCGGCCCTTAACAGAAGGTTGCAAAAGGCGGTGTCTGCGGTGTGGTAGATGCTTTTCCCGTTTGGGAAGGTCATTAAATAACCGCAGGTGTCCAGACACCCCGGGTCGGTTGCCAAGGCAAAAATGCCTTTTATGCGTACCCCTTTCACCTCTTTTTCGTCGCCTTGGTCAATGATGGTAAGGTGCTTCACCCCTAAGGTTGCCAATGTTTTTGCCGCGTTGCGGGGTGCCACAAACATAGTGGTTTCCTTAAATGCATAGGGCTTGATGGTTTCCGGGTCCAAATGGTCGATGTGGTCGTGGGTGACGATAAAAATGTCGGCCTGTACGGCACCGGGGTCAACGGGAACGGGATAAGAGCGGGAAGAGGGGGGATTCTTTTCCCCCGCGCTGTCGCTTAAATACGGGTCAATTAAAATCGTGCAATCATTACTTTTTATGTAATAACCCGCCTGGCCCAAAAACCATAAATTTACATCGTCCTTAGTAAAATTTTGCTCCCAGGGAAATGACTTTAACATCGGACCACGCCTTTTTTATTTTTCTTACAACGAGTATATCAGATTTCAACCCATTCTGTCACCGAAATGTAAAAATAAACTTCCCCCATAATTTCATAATAGCTGAACACCCCCGTAATTTTAATGGGGGTACCCATTTCCGGCAATTCGCCGTTATATTTAAACTCAAAAGCCTGGCCGCAACACCCCGCCGTTAAATCCAGCACAACATAGTGCAGTTGCATGTCCGCTTCTTCCCAATGAAAAGTAAAATAAGAACCTTGGATGCGCATGGTATAACCCACATGGGCCTCGGGTGAAGAAGTGATGCGAAAACCCTGGGCAGAAACCATGGTGGGGCTGAGAATCGTCATGTCAATGTCAATGTCCCTTTCGGGATTTCCGGCCGAACACCCGGATGTAAAAAAAATTATAAAAAATAAAAAGAAAGCAAAAAAAATAGGTTTCACAGGTTTTATCCCCTTTTATTTAAATAGCCTGCCAAGCTGAAAATAACAAACCCTACAATATCCACCGCCACAATGGTGGAACCCACGGGGGTTCCCGCCAAAATGGAAATAATAATACCCAATGCGGTGCAAATAACGGAGAAAAACACCGCACAAACCGTAACGGATTTAAAGCTTTTAAAGACCCGCATGGCCGCCAACGCCGGGAAAATTACCAGCGCGGAAATCAACAACGCACCCACCAGGTTAATGGCAATGGAAATAATAACCGCAATCACAATGGCAAGGATTAAATTATACACCTTGGCTTTTGTCCCCGTTGCGGTGGAAAAATCCTCGTCAAAGGTAACGGAGAATATTTTATTATAGAATAACAGAAATACCCCGATAACCAAAATCGATAAAACGATGCTTAACCCTACATCCCGCGTGTCCAGCGTCAAAATTGAAATGGCACCAAACAACGCCGTGCAAACATCCCCCGCTATATTAGCCGAAGTGCTGAAAATATTCAAAATTAAATAACCGATGGCCAATGCGCTGACGGAAATCATGGCCAGTGCGGCATCGCCTTTTATTTTGGCGTGTTGCCCGGTGCGTAATAACAAAACGGAGCTAATCACCGTAACCGGCAAAACCAGCATAAGCTGGTTGGTTAAACTAAAGGCCGCCGCCATGGCCACCGCACCAAATGCCACATGGGAAAGCCCGTCCCCGATGAAGGAAAACCGTTTTAACACCAGCGTAACCCCAAGCAAGGAGGAACAAAGGGCAATCAACACCCCCACCACCAAGGCGTAACGCACAAAGGGGAAGGACAAATAAAAAACCAGTGTCTCCAGCATATTCATGACTTCTCCCCCGCCGCTTTGCGTACATATCCTTTTTCAAAATCCGTGTAAGACGCCACCGTGCCGAAAAAAACCGCCGAGCCTTCCCCGATATGTAAGACATGGGAAGCGTATTCCACCGACGCGGTTATGTCGTGGGAAATCATGATAATGGTTGTGCCGCTTTGGTTTAATTGGGTGATGACCTCGTACATTTCCGCGGTTGCCTTGGGGTCCAGGCCGGAGGCGGGTTCGTCCAGCAACAGGATTTGCCGTGTGGCACACAGGGCCCGGGCCAATAAGGCGCGTTGCTGCTGGCCGCCGGATAATTCGCGGTAGCAACGCTTGGCCAGGTGGTTGATACCCAGCTTCTCCATGTTTTCTTCGGCCAGCTTTTTTTCGGCGCGGTTGTAAAAAGGACGCAAGCCCATTCGGTTCAGGCAACCCGAACGCACCACTTCCCGCACCGATGCGGGGAAATCCTTTTGCATCACGGTTTGCTGGGGCATATAACCGATTTCCGTTGCGGGGAAGGTGGTTGTAATTTGCCCCGCCATGGGGGTTGCCAGCTTTAACAGGGTTTTCATCAGCGTGCTTTTCCCCGAGCCGTTTTCGCCGACAATGCACAAATAATCCCCGGCATTCACCGTAAAGGACAGGCCGGAAACCACTTCCTTGCCTTCATAACCCAAGGTTACATTGTCGCAAACAAGGGCCGGTATATTACTCATTGCAGTGCTTCCCGCAGTACTTCCAGATTGTTGCGTTTAACAGAAAGGAAGGTTTTGCCCGCCTGTACGTCCCGTGCTGTCACCGATTGCAGGGAATGAAGCACCAGTACCTGCGGGTCACCGTCCGCATCCCTTGCGATGGTGCGGGCGATGTTTTTATCCGAAGTTTCGGTGACCAGCAACGTGGTGAGTTGTAAGTCGTTCACGCGGCTGATGAGGTTCGCCATCACGGAAAAACTGGCTTCGGATTCCGCCGTACAGCCGGGGAAAGCGGCGTAATGGCGCAGATTGTAATCGTGTAATAAATGGTGGAAGGGGAAGCGGTCGGCAAAAAGTAATGTGTTTCGGGGCGCGGCGTTGACCATGGATTGAAATTCCGCATGGAGCAGCCACAATTCACCGATGTAGGCGTTCACATTGGCGCGGTATATCGTTTCATTGGCGGGGTCCAATGCTATTAATGCTTCGGCAATGGCGGCGGTGATGGTTTTTGCGAAGGGGAGGGACAGCCATACATGCTCGTCATAATGGTGGTCATGACTGCATTCATGGTGGTAATGATGATGGTGATGGTGGTCATAGTCATGTTCGCAATCGGGGTCGTCGCAATCGTGGTGGTGGTGGCCATGGTGATGTCCGTGATGGTGATGCCCATGGTCGTGGTCGCATTCCGGGTGTGTACAGCCATGGGCTTGGGTATATACCGCGTCCCCCAGTACATGCATCAAATTAATGAACACTTGGTTGGGATTGTTCGCCTCGCGCAGTACATTTTCCACCCAACCGTCCGAATGCCCGCCTACATAAATGAACACATCCGCATTCATAATGCGTGCCATGTCGCTGACCGAGGGTTGAAAGCTGTGTAAATCAATGCCCGTATCCGTCAGAAAGGACAAATTAAAATTACCCGCCCTTTCCCCAAGGATTTGCCGCACCCAGTCATAAGTCGGGAAAATGGTGGTGATTACGGTAAACTCCGCTTCATTGGCGGCGGCGGCGTTTTCTTGCTCCGCACAACCCGTAAAAATAATGAATGTCAACACGCAAGTGAGTAAAATAAACATATGTTTCTTCATTATATATACCTCCGTTTCATGCGCCTTTTCGGCACAGTTCGCACACACCGTAAAAAACCGTTTTCATCATGTTAATGTGAAAGTCATGATGCGTTAGTACATGCTCATGCACATCCCCCAGCGCGTCGCATTGCAGATGCGCCAGTTGGCCGCATTCCTCGCATTTTAAATGGAAATGGCTGTGGCAGTTTTCATTGTCGTTGTATTGGTAACAGGCCCCCGTTACACCATCGGTGATATAACGCCGCACCTTGCCGCTTTCCGCCAGCTTATCCAGGTGGCGGTACACCGTGGTACGCCCGATGGGTTCATCCCCTTGGGAAAAAAAGGCGACAATTTGTGCCGCGGTTACGTGGTTATCCTTGTGGGAGACGATATAATTCAATACCGCTTCCCGCTGCTTGGTTTTGTATTGCATACAACCTCCAATTTGGAACGCTGTTTCAATTTAACATAGGTTACCAATTTATGCAAATACTTCGTTGACGAACGGAATAAAAACAGCGATAATCGACCCATTCTATTAAAGGGGTTGATATTTTTGGCAAAAATTACGTTTATGGGTGCGGGCAGTACCGTTTTCGCACGGAATGTACTGGGCGACTGTATGAGTACGCCCGCGCTGGCAGACAGTGAAATCGCGCTGTATGACATCGACGCGCAAAGGTTAAAGGAAAGTGAAGTAATTATCCGCGCCATCAATGAAGGGTTGGGCGGAAAGGCAAAAATAACGACTTACCACGACATCCCCAACCGCAAGGATGCCCTGCGTGGGGCCAATTTTGTGGTCAACGCCATTCAAGTGGGGTTGTATGACCCCTGCACCATCACGGACTTTGAAATTCCCAATAAATACGGCTTAAAGCAAACCATTGCGGACACGTTGGGCATCGGCGGCATCATGCGGGCCTTGCGTACCATCCCCGTTATGGAGGGTTTTGCCCGTGACATGGAAGAGGTTTGCCCCGACGCATGGTTTTTGAATTACACGAACCCTATGTCGATGTTATGCGGGTTTATGCAGCGTTATACCGGGGTAAAAACCGTCGGCTTGTGCCATAGTGTGCAGGGCTGTTCGGGGGGGTTGCTTGACAGCCTGGGCCTTAAAGACAAAATGGATGGCCGCCGTGAGCTGATTGGCGGCATCAACCACATGGGTTGGTTATTGGAAATCAAGGACAAACACGGCAACGACCTTTACCCCGAAATCAGGAAACGCGCCGCGGAAAAAAATGCGGGGGAAAAGCATTGGGACATGGTGCGTTATGACTACATCGCCAAGATGGGTTACTACTGCACCGAATCCAGCGAACATAATGCGGAATACAATCCTTGGTACATCAAATCCCGTTATCCCGAATTAATCGAAAAATTCAACATTCCCCTGGACGAATACCCACGCCGCTGTATTGAGCAAATTGCCGCATGGAAAAAGGACTACGAAGAACTGGCAAAAACCGCAGGCAGCAAAGCCCACCAGCGTTCCCACGAATACGCTTCATATATAATGGAGTCCATCACCACGGGAAGCGTCACCAAAATCGGCGGCAATGTGTTAAACGGCGGCAGTATTGAAAACCTGCCCAAGGAAGCCTGCGTGGAAGTGCCGTGCCTGGTAGACAACCACGGCATCAAACCCTGTTACATCGGCCGCCTGCCCGTGCAACTGGCCGCAATGAACATGACCCATGTAAACGTTCACCTGGTGGCCATTGAAGCCGCCGTTACCTTGAAAAAGGAGCATGTCTACCAAGCCGCAATGCTGGACCCCCACACCGCGGCAGAATTAAGCCTGGACGACATCGTAAAAATGGTGGATGAACTTATCGAGCGGCACGGTAACTGGCTGCCGAAATACCGTTAATGGGAAGGAGCATATATTTTGTTAAAAACAAATAAAGACAAATTACCCGTTGTGTCCGTTGGCGGCGGGGTTTGGCATCCGAAAATGAGCCCCGTCGGGCGTGTTACCATCGAGGGCAATGTTGTACAACTGCCCGGCACCGGCGGCATCACATACAATGCCAAAATCGGCGACAACTGCATCGACTGGGCCTCTGACCACCTGGAGCCCGGCGTTTCCATCCGCCACAAGGAAGCCGAACACAACCACGCCTTGCAAATTTTAAGCTGCATCGGCAACGAAGCCATTGTGCGCAGTGGTGAAGCCAAGGGCGAAAAGGGCTTCGTCACCGGCAAGCATGGCGGCTGTGACCATGTCCTTGTCTATTTCCCACAGGAAGCTTTGGAAAAAATGGACATCGACGACAAAATCCTCATCAAGGCAACGGGGCAGGGGATGACCCTCACCGATTATCCCGACATCATGCTGCGCAACCTTTCCCCCGCCTTGCTGGAGAAAATGAACATCACCGAAGAAAATGGCAAACTAAAAATCGGCGTGGCCAAAATGGCCCCCGCCGCCGTAATGGGTTCGGGCATCGGCAGTGCCAACACCGCCTCGGGCGATTATGACATCACCCTCTTTGACCCCGGCACGGTGGAAAAGTATGGTTTAAAAGACCTGCGCTTCGGCGACATCGTAGCCATCACCGATGCAGACACCCGCTATGGCCGCTCCTGGCGGGAAGGTGCCTGCACCATCGGCGTTGTCGTCCACGGCGACTGTGTTATCTCCGGCCACGGCCCCGGGGTTGCGACTTTGTTTACCTCGCACTTGCCCCTGATTGAACCGGTGATTGATGCCAAGGCTAATTTGGCGGATTTTTTTGGGGTTTAAGTTAAGAAAGATTTACTAAGATTTCTGAATACCGTTTCGTGGCCAACTCACTGGGTTGGCCTTTTTTACAAAATGCCAATTTATTCAGTTTGGGTACATTGCGTTCCACCACTATCATGCCGTTTACCAATTTGCCTTGCAGGGCGTGGAAGGCTTCTAAAAAGCGTTTGTCCTTCCGTGCTTTTTCGTAGAAGGACAGCACGTATACATATTGAAACAAATTGTAGTACCACGTGGGGTATTCGACCTGCATGAAGCGGGAACCCATGCCGTATTGGCAGGGGCCGATGGGGGTGCGGATGGTCCAGTGGGTTAGGAGAAATTCCAGGGCCTTGTCCAACTTTGCTTCGTTGTTCAGGTATTGGCTGTGGCGGAAGGCGTCCAGGATGTTGAGGGTGGGCAGGGGATTGGAATGTTCCGTTTCCGGGCCTCTGCCGTAGGAAAATTTGTTGCATCGCCAGCCGCCGTCGTCCCAGGGGGTGGACAGCAGGTGTTGGAAGGTGGCCTGAATGCGTTCGTCTTGGGCATAACCCAGGCGGCACATCAGGTTGACGGCATAGGCGGTGTGGCAGGGCAAAATGCCCCCGGAGGGTGTGACTTTAAACCGTCCGTCTTTGCTGCGCCAAGTACTGAAAAATAAATCCGCCACGGCAATGAGAATCGGGTCGGAGGGTTCCATGCCCAACTCCAGCAGCATGAGTACGGAATCCATACATGAAAAAGGCGAACCCTTTATTAACCGCTTGTCGGGGGTTGTCCAATAATCTGCGCCCAGGTCGTGCCGGTGGGATAAAATTATATCAACATCGGATTGGTGTTT
>Ga0209755_10008597_pt1 | contig 10895 bp, 10 predicted proteins | sample TergutCo191P1_FD_187301 | JGI IMG/M metagenome (GOLD analysis project Ga0209755, IMG submission 187301) | Cornitermes sp. P1 segment gut microbial communities from Petit-Saut dam, French Guiana - Co191P1 (SPAdes) (version 2) | ecosystem: Host-associated > Arthropoda: Insects > Digestive system... | reverse complement strand
TATATTTTCTAGTTCACATGTAGAGTGAAGACACTGTATTCCCTTATATACATATCCCTGATGATGGCATACTAGAAACTGAAACATGTTGAAGATATGGTAATATAAGTAATAAGTTACATAAAACTAATCAGAGTTTTTGTTGAATTATGATACAGCTAGACAAGAACAGATTGTAATAAAATCTTGATAAAGAGTATTTAAACTTTGGCTTTAAAAATGCTATTGTTCTGTCAGATTTACAGGTAGCATTCTTAAAGGTACATACACGTGAAGGAAGGAAATGTAAGGTTAGAGTGTCTCGTTTTAATAATGTGTGTTTATCGTGTTCTAAAGCAGTTTATATATCCAGTGACTGTTACAGTATGCTTGAAGTGGATTCTCTTGGATCCAAAAGTGGGGTGTTGGCTTTTGGATCCTGATCATCCTCCTGGTCAATTTGCTGATGCTCTACATGCAGTGGGTGTTCAGATGGTAAGATATGTTTAGTCATACTTCATACAAAGACTGAGAAATCACAGTTTTCACTAACTCTTGTAGGTTATTTTTACTATTTGCATGTTGCTATCACCCTGGTCTTTTCGCAGTTATTTAGTTTTAGATGGCAAATTTATTGCATTTTACTATGTTAGAAGGGAGAGGGCCCTTTGAATTCTACTGTGTTTTACCAAGCTAGGATAAATGGTTAATAAAGAAACAGTGCTTACCACTGTTGCTCATTGCAACATATGTACTGCTGATAGTTATTAGCCTAGACAAATGGAAATAAACACTTGAGATTCAGTTCAGGAGTTGGTTAAATTGGAGAATTTTATGTATGCTTTGTAACATACCCCTGTAAATGACTAATACTTGGTATATTTATAAACTTGTGTTGTCACTGCTAGGTTCAATTCTTATTGATAAAGTTAAGCAACACACAAATTGTCTGATTTATCAGGAAAAGCCCAACGCTTCTTGGAATGTGAAAACTACAGCATGTTATCAGCTGCGACTGCTCTCATTTCTGACAGAGAAATTGTACCACCAACTGAAAGAACAAGAGTTGTGGAAAATCTTTCTGGATATGGAAATGAAACTTGTGCCTATTCTTGCAGGTTTGTTGCTATGCTGACTTAGTACCTTCATTCTATTGTAAATGGTACAATACATGAACTGAGAGAAGTGTGAAAGGACCATAGACCATTACGCAGAAAACAAAAAAGAATTAATCTGAGGATGGCATGCATTGCACCCCTTACTGCGTACTGCCATGTAGTCTGGCAAATGTGTACTGACATACTAGAGAAACATGCTTCTCTTCATCATCACTGTAGCATTCTTGAAAACATTAGTATAGATCTACTAGATTATGCATGAGAAGACAGTAATCTTCAAAATTAATTGGTTTCATCAAGGCTGGTAACAGCCATAAGTGCCATGTTGATAAGTTTCTGTATGGTTGCAGATAAACTGCCAAAATTTGTAGTATTCTGAGGATTGTATCCTAGTTTAATTGGTCTAATTTTTAGACTGGCTATGTTTGGGCATTTTATAGTAAAGAAAAATTACCTGCTTGCAGAAATTACAGCCTCCAGAGCTCTTCACTCCTACTGCAATGTGGTGCAAGTCAGCACACCAGCCATACAGTATAAATTTGAGAATCTGAATCAGTTACTTATCTCTGTGAAAGGGGTAATATATTGCACTGTTCATCATTCCATATTTACTGCTCTAAATTCAATAGACATTACTCAAATTAATAGAAAGTCCTTTAGTCATTTGCAACAAATGTGAAAATTACTCCATAGGTTACTCCATGTAACATCCTGTTTTATTAAACTGCATAATTTATTGCATATCAAACACAACAACGAAGTATGTGTCTTTTTTGGATTTTGATATTCATTATGATATGAAACTTACTTTCAGTTATGGAACTTCATGGAATCTGTGTTGACAAAGAACGACTGAAAGAAATGGAAAACATCTTAGAGGTAAACGAAAATAAAATGAAGAGTATTCTTTAATGTTATTGTAATATTCTGTGCTGGCTTATGGACAGGATGGTCTTAATCTAATTAGCAGTACTTGTACTGTATTTTCCTTTTTACCGCCATTTCCAGATTGGCTTTGGCACCTATTCAAGCCTTCAGCCACAAATAGAGGAAAATAGTACATGTGCTAAAAATGCCTTGTGTTAAGACTCATTAAACATACAAAACATCATACTTAGATTACACAAAAATACACATAGTGCATCTCAGTTATGTAGGCTAATGGAGTTGCCAGTTTGGTATCAAAAAATATGTAGATTAAAATATACAGAACTGTAATTTTGCTTGTAATTTATGTGTGTGCAAAACTGTCACATTGAGGGAGGAACATGGTCTAAGGGGTGTTTGTAAATATAAGGTGCTCAGGAGGATACTTGGGCCTGAGAAGAATGAGATAAGAGGGGACATGAGGAGAATGCATGATAAAAATCTTCATGATCTGTACTCCTCACCAATTAGGAAAGAGAATGAGATTGGTGGGGTAGTAATGGGGAGAGGGTAGGTGCATACAGGGTTTCAGTAAGAAAACTATTGGTAAAGAGACCACTTGGAAGACGTTGGCATAATTGGGAGGAAAATATTAAAATGAATTTCCACTAAATAGGAAGGGGGTAGGAGCTTTGGCTGGATTGCTTTGGTGCAGTTTAGGGACAGGTGGTGGGTTGTTTTAAACACATAAATGAACTTTATTTCCATAAAATGTGGGGAATTTCTTGACTAGCTGTGGGTCTGCTAACTTCTTAAGAAGGACACTGCTACATTAAGTTAGTTAGTTGGTTGGTTGGTTGGTTGGTTAGTTAGTTAGTTAGTTAGTTAGTTATTACTATGTCATCTCACAGCTTAGTTTGGAGGACTGTAAGCAAATTTTTCATGGTCATGTCTGTCCATTTACCAATCTGCAACATAGTTTAAGCATATTCATATATGTATATAAGTACGAGAGAATTTCTTAAAAGGTTGTTAGTTCCAGTTTTCAGTCATACTGACACACACTACAGGCCATGTTACTTCTTTTTGTGTATTGTAAACTTGTAGTTAACATTTTTAAGCAGACCACAAACAAGATAAACTGCAATATATACAACTGGGAACTTCGTGAACTACAAGTACATTCTGCTTCAAACACCTGTAGGCAAAAGAAAATGAGCCCGTGCTAGTACGCTGCTGTAGAAAGATGAAGAACCAAATCACCACAAGAACAGCAGTATATGGAAAGGTTGTGCACTCTGTGTTGTTTGTAGGGCCAAATGGATAAGCTTAAGGATGCAGCATATAAAGCAGCTGGGAAACACTTCCAACTCAATTCGGTGCCACAGCTGAGTCAGATCTTGTATGAGAATCTGAAGTTGGACCAGAAAGCCTGCATCAAAGTTAAAGCCACTCTGGCACGTGGGGCCAAGTCTACCTCAACACCAGTGGTGAGCAATAACAGCAGTATCTTACGTGTGAGCAGTACTGTCATTTCAAGTAGTGTCTTCATCATATTATTTATTTTCCTTCTGTAGATCCATACAGGATTACATAATCCATATGTATATATACACAAACACATTAAATTTTACCTCAGTTTTATTCTCACTGTATAATACCATGATGAAAGTGCTGATTAGTTCACTTGTGTAAAGTGTAGATATACAATGTGACAAATCAGGCTCATGCTGAATTTCACTACCAGCACAGTTAAACTTTGATATATTATCTTTTGTTTCATGTGTATAGAATTAATATCTACTGGATAGCAAAGGTTAAAATTTGAACCATAACTGATGAGATACACTATATAATATTCACATATTGGACACCAAAGAAATTTACATTTCTGTAAAACTGACAGTTTTTATTGCAGCTATACTTTCTCAAAATAAGTCATACACAATCATTACTGGGTTAAGACCAAGGGATTCCTGTAGAGGACTGTTTAAGAAATTGAAGCTACTACCATTACAGTCTCAGAACATACTCTCTCTTTCACTATTCATTTTGAACAATAAGAATATATTCCATGTTAATTCAGAAATACATGGTTTTAATACTAGGCAAAATTCTAATCTTCATCAGCCTCAGGCTAACCTATCATTGTATCAGAGAGGAGCTTACTATTCTGGCATTCTGGTACTCCCCTCCAACATAAAAAAATTATCTTGTGATGTTATAAGATTCAAATTGGACTTTGGTAAATATCTCCACCTTAAATCATTCTACACTCTAGAAGAATATTTTAACAGCACTAAATCTTAAGCTTCAGCTCTGTATTGTAAGTGTTATGGAAATGACATCCATATAATCTGTGTCTCATTTTAATTACTTGTAATGCATGTCAATGATGTAAATATCTCCTTCATTTACTAATATTATATTTGTTAATTGCATTGACAATGTTTAATGACAAAGCTATATTGTATTTTGTATTCAGACAAATTTCACATCCATTGGTATCTGTAACCAAAGATGGATCTATGGAATTATTAATAAAATTATTAAAATTATTATTAATTATTACTATATATAAGACCAGACAAAACAGGCCACATGTTTTGGCTGATATGTTATGTATGACTGTTTTTGAGACAGTGTATCTGTAATTAAAAGCACAGTGTGGATGTGTAATCTCAAAAAAGTAACAGTTTTTTTTAATTCTGATATAATTCACGTGCTATTATAATATGGTAATGTGTAACGATATTAATTGTGAGTAACATCTTAACATCATATCTGTGGGCCATATTTTACACTTCCCAGAACAGAAGTAATTTTAGAATAAAATAATGATCAGTTTGTATTGTAACATGAACCTATTTGGATGCTTATTTGTTGTGATGTTATTTGTGAACAGGTTTGTATGTTATTGAATGAACTGAGAATATGTGGACATACATGTTGTTTCACTGATGGATGATGGTAACAGAATGTTTTACTCTTTGATGGCTGATAGCAATCAGTGATAGTGTGAAAAATTAGAGCGTGGAACAATGTATGTTTGTTTTTTTTTATTTTTATCACATGTTTGTGTCTTACTGGCAGCTAAAATTACTGATGCCATTCCATCCTCTGCCTGGAATAGTCCTGGAGTACCGGCACTTACACAAATTGAATTCTACATACATAACAGGAATGTTACAACACACCAAAGGAAATTATATCTTTACAACCTGGTACGTGCATTTCATTTTACACCGTTTATTTATTTTCTGCATGAAGTGACTATATGATGTAGATGTAATTTGTGTCTGCATGTTTTATGTCTTAAACTTTGTACACCTAGCCCTTTTTTTATGCCCTAATTGCATTCCTGAAGAAGTGGGCATAAATAAAAAATGATATACCCATCAGCAATAAGTGGTTAGCATAATGGAATGCAGCAGCCAACCAAAGAGCATTAAACCAAAAATGAGATGGCACAAGTTAGAAACTAGTGTATATTGAGAAGAGGCATTAAAAAAAAGGCATAAAACAAATGGACATAAAACAAGGCCAGGGTGTATTGAATTTTGATCTGCAGCAGTATATCCATCATCTCACATTTCATGAAAGCCAGTTAGCTGTTTCGTAAATGGAACATGTACATATAAATTATGGTTATTTTGCAAGTCCACTATTGAGCAGTCAAGTGGATACCACTGCTGTTTTTATTTAGTAGGTCCCAGGTATGATATTTGGACCAGCATTCCTGACATGCTAGAGCACAAACAAAACCAAAAATAAAAGACCAATAAGGAATATGATATCCCAGCAAACATATTTGACAATTCTGTCATATACCATTTCACTTGTGCCTCTTCACCTCCTTTGCCAGCAGTTCATATGGCTTACTGCTGTTGCAAAGACAAACACAATATGATCTGCTGGCATTTGTGAGAAGCACGTGTGTGCTGTGTTTTTACCATCTACTCTCCCCTGTTCATCGTCTTCTTCTGGATCATTTGATGATTCTTTCAAAACCATCGCAGCTGAAAGAGAGTCAGTAACTCTTAGAGAAATATGCAAGTACATGTCACTTTGTTTGGTCTGTCTTTGTATGAGATGAGAAGTTTCCATAGCAGTGTGAAGTTTTATGTTGTGGAAATCAGGCTTATGACACTTTATATTCATGCAGGAGGTTGGCTTTGCATCAAAGGATCCTTCAACTTCAGGATACATACTATGTTCTTTATTAGCATTGGCAGAACAGGTAATTTGAGAATTGCCAGTTAAGGCACTGTGAAAAGTTGTCTAATGTTTTGTCATTCAGACCTGTATTTCTAATCACTGATTTGTGGTGGCAGTGTGTTCTTGTAAAGTTAGCATGGCTGTACATTATACACTGAGTACAATCTTAAGAATACAGACTACTGGTAATTGCTGTTTTATCATGTTTCAGGGAACAGACAGTGGGTGCTACTGGTCGCTTGACATCTAGTAATCCCAACCTACAGTCCATTCCAAAACAACCCATCTCAATATCTAGTCAAACAAATAAACAAAGTATGTAGAAACATACTTAAAACTTTTAGCTTCTGGTAGGTTTGTGGGGTATAGACTTAGGAAAAAATATGGCTGAGGCTCTGCTTTATCGTACATAAGAAATGAGAGTGTTCTGTTTGTGGCAGTTTCCTCCAGGTGTTTATGAATATTCTGCCTGTGCATTGATACAGAGAGGTAGATTTTTGCCATTGATTGGTGACCTACAGCATAGTGTGGGTCATGTTAGGTTGAAGCTGTCCATGTCTGTAAATTGTAGATTCTTTTGGTGAAAGGATGCAAACATTTGGGCCTGTATCTTACGCATGATGCCATCTAGAATTCTTGTATTGCAAGTCTGATGTAGCAACAAACATAAGGTGGACATACAGGGCTGGTACCATGTGTCTGGATAATAGGGCCACATCAATCACTGTGAAGAAATGGATGTTATCAGTGTGAAATATACTATAACTTGCAATTGAATAGAGAATATAACTATGTATGTTTCTATTTGGTTGGAAGTTTACTATCATCCATTGTTTCCACCAACCACCAAAATCTGTACAGTCTGGTAACCACTGCTTATCTTGAGTTGGGTTATGAACCCTTGCTAGTGGTGTGCTTAGAGTTTTCCTTCTTAATTCTGCAAACTGGAGAAGGGCAAGGTGTAATTTTTAAATTTTTCTTGGTGCAAAAATTGCTATTACTGCCTCTTTCTTGCTTTGTCACCACTAGGAGATCTTTTTGGACAAAAAATCGCATTCTAGAAAAGATTTTTTGTCTTCATCTTCAGTCTTGTTCATGATAATAATGATGTTGAAAATGTAATAGCTGTACACAACATTTTATTTCTGGCAAAAATGTAGCAGTATTTGACAGCAAACTAGATGAATGTAAGTCTGCTTATAGACTATTTTCCTACTTGAAAGGAAAACAGGCCGGTACTACTTACAGTTGTGTACTACCAGAAAAAAATATGGGTTGTTATTTTTGTTATCATTGTCTCATTGTCATCGACTTTATCATCGTTGTCATTGTCATCATCATCATCATCTCACCTCAAGTGAGAAAAATAAAATAGTGTGGCAAATGGATGCATTATCGCAGATTTAGGGATCATTGTTATTACAATTATATACCTAATATACATTTTTACTGTTTTTTTTTTTTTTTATTCAGGGTCCATATTATTACGATCTCCATTCGTTCCTCGGTCTGGGCATGTGTTCTTATCAGTTGATTTTCAACACATTGAGTTTCGAATTTTTGCGCACTTAGCTCAGGATGTGGCCTTACTTCAACTGTTTCATAAGCCTGGTGATATCTTCTTGAACTTAGCTCAAATGTGGTAAGTAAAAGCCCATAGATTTCTGAACTCCTCTTAACTCTGGATGTGATTATGTTAGGTGACTTGTAAAACTGAATAATCAACCCACAGTAATGGTTGTGGCCCTTTGCCAAAAAAAGTTTGATGCCCCTAACTACCTGAAACTGGGTATGATATGATGAAAAGAAACCCTTCTGGCATTGTTAACCCTTACTGTCCATGAGCTACACTGCTTAACAGTTGATACTCATGATACTGGTAACCAACTGTCATCTTTTTCAGTATTTAAGTTTGTTATCTACAGCTGCCATGTATAAAAATTATGTATGTACAATGGACAAATGATGAGGATATGATATGTCTGTCCATGCATCCATGTGTCTGCGTGTTTTATAACCCAATGTTTAACATACTGACGAAATCTATTATGAGGTCACAAACACTAGGCAGCCCAATTTTGTTTTGTCCCATGTTAGTTCACTACTACACATGAAACTTAGATTTCTCAAAAATGGCCCATCATTTACTACAGTATAGGCCCCATTAAGTGTTCTATTTAGTAGAGTTATGTAACTTTTTTAATTTTGACAGCACAAGCGTTTATTGGCAGTAACAAAAAATCCCAAAATACCCATTATGGTTGCAATGGGGGGGGAGAGCAAATGAATATTATATTGTTGAAAGTGTGATCTTCAAATAGTTCTTGTTGGCTTATTTTGCAGGTTGAACAAGAAAAGTGCAATGATCACACCTGAAGATCGTGAGAAGACAAAGCGAATTGTGTATGCCATGATGTATGGTGCTGGAGCTGGGAAGTTGGCTGAAATTTTGGAAGTTACTGGAGATGAAGCACACTACATCATCAACAGCTTTAACAGTTAAATCATTAGTTCTACTTATTAGAGAATACTTGGATATAGCCTGTGTCTGCCATGGTATTCTACAAAATGTATAAAAACTTTATAAAATGACTAGATGAAATAATGAATCAGAGTCTTTATATTTTATGCTTTATTAACTTTATTAACTCTATACGAAGTTGTTATTGTGTATTTGCAGATGTGTGTCCAGTGTTACATAAATTCCGTCAGCAAGTGATAGATGAGTGCCAAAAGCAGTGCTACTTATTCACTGTTGGTGGGAGACGACGACTTTTTCCAACTATTTGCAGTTCAGACGTAGCAATTCGGGCTCATGCAGAAAGACAGGCCATTAACTTTGTTATTCAAGGTATTTATCCTAGACTTTCTACTTACGTATTTAATGCAGTATGTCAGATACAGATTTTAAGGTAATATTGTTATGTTTATGGATGATTAGAATGTGTAGAAGCATCCACCATTACGGAGATCTTTCTGTCTTCATTCTCTACACAGTGTGACTACCTGATAACACTGCCTGATTCTTGTAGTCCTAGTCTACCACAATGTTGAATCATAACCAATAGGAATGCAACAGAAAGATAGTCCTTATAGGAGCTGATCTTTCATAGGTGATGCATCAAAAGTAGTCCTCAAGCTGCAGCAGTGTGATAAATTTAATTTATTTAGGGAGTATAACCAATGTATGAACACTAAATCTGTTATTATTTATTCATGATGCAGTTTGTTAGCTATACATTGCATACTCATACCATCAAAAGGTGAAGTACTTATCTCAGCATTGTACAAAGCATGATAGATGTTTCAAATCATTCTCATTACCACATATTCACAACATATTTGGTCCACACCATATTTCACACACTTCACTAACTTGCCAAATGATTATAGTAAGTGGATGACTGTATTTAATTGTTTTAAGTTCATGATTGTATGAAAAATGTAGTGTGGAGTAAGTACATAGTCAACAAACAATAATGATGAATTATGAAACAAGTTCAGTACTTGTACTTTGTGCATTTATTGATATTGTGTGTAATTTGTGTGTTGATAGTGTACAGTGTATAAATAGTAAAGCACATGAATGAATAATAGTAATAATAATAAAAAATATATTATGTGTAGGCAGATTATAAGTGTATAAATGAATAACAGTTACTTCAAAGGAAGGTTCCTTGTGAAAACTGTAGTTGAAAAATTTGTAGTACATGACTTGGAAACTAGTGTACAAGCATCTATATGCTGCACAAAATATGTGTAAAATTTTCCTTAAAATAGGTTTTGTTGTCTGACTGTTCATACTAGAAGTTTATACTTTCCTCTGCGAAGCCCATGAATTAATACAACCAATTTCTTTTCTCTGCAGATCTTTAGGTTAAAAAAAATGATGCATACTCATTATTTTACAAATGGGAGACCTTCCTTAGAACACATTTGTTAAACAAAAATAAATTGTGCCTTAGTTTTAAGGCCATATTGGGTATGTGGTAATCTGCGTACATGTATAAATGGTAGTAATGGAAGGTAAATATTTATGGCACATATACAATATGTATGTACTGATGAGGGTAATGCACATAACAGAATGTGCATTATGATGATATGGTCGGAGCACATACCATGCCTTAGGAGATTAGCTGTGTGTACAGACTTCCAGATGGGAAACCTGAATAGATGAGATTATTTGGAAGACCTTGGCATAATAATATTAAGATTAATGTTTGATGTATAGCATATAAGGGTGTGGATTAGACTGATAGCCTAGATGCACTCAGTTGGCAGGCTGCTGTGAAAATGCAAATGAATGTATCTCTGTAATAGGTGTAGAATGTCACGATTGTATGAGTGTGTGTAAAGGATGTTGTTCCATGATCTTATATTAAACTGAAAAAGAAAAATGTTTTTAACAGATAAGAGTGGAGGTAAAACAAAATCACTAACACACTGGAAATGGGGAATGAGTACTGACTTGTAAAATTTTCTGCTGTAGTTGAATAAAGATAGACCAACTTGATGTCACTTGTTTTATTATTTCACTATTTACTGCTCAACATGTTTCAAATGTTAGTACATTCATCTTCAGGAGCGTGCGACTTATTGTGGATTTATCTCATTGGTTGTATTGCTGTGGATCAATGTGTGTTGGTGTTATGGTGTGGTTCGGCTGAGGTGGTGTGGTATCCTTATCCAGGCTGAGGTAAGCCTCAGCCT
>Ga0209755_10008595_pt1 | contig 10896 bp, 8 predicted proteins | sample TergutCo191P1_FD_187301 | JGI IMG/M metagenome (GOLD analysis project Ga0209755, IMG submission 187301) | Cornitermes sp. P1 segment gut microbial communities from Petit-Saut dam, French Guiana - Co191P1 (SPAdes) (version 2) | ecosystem: Host-associated > Arthropoda: Insects > Digestive system >... | reverse complement strand
AGTTCGTACAGGAAGAGGGAATTACACATATTGATTTCATTAAAGCTGACATCGAGGGCGCAGAACGCTATATGCTGATGGGAGCAAAACAAGTGTTAAAGGAATTTGCACCCAAGTTGTCCATATGCACTTATCATTTGCCGGACGATCGAAAAGTTCTGAGGGAGCTGATTCTTAACTCTAATCCTTCGTATGTAATTGAGGAGAAGTTTTGTAAAATGTATGCGCATGTACCAAGGTAGAGTGCAGCATAATTATAATATCAGTTCTCCATCATCTCAAACAATATGGAAGTGAGAAAAATCGTTTTCATGACAACTACTTTGTATAGAAAATTTCTATCTCCCGATGTCCAAAACAATCTTTGGACTTTCATGTCGGCGGGAGTGCTTTCGGTATATATTTTCTTGACGGTGCTAATTACCACAAGATGGGTGGGATTGGCTGAAGCAGGAATGGTTAGCTTTGCTGCGGCTGTTGCGGTACTCGTAAATGGGATTATAACATTCAATGTAAGAATTTTTCAATCATCCGATGTCGGAAAAGAGTTCTCTTTGCACACTTACTTGGGACTTCGTATTTGCACTGCACTGCTTAGCGTTATTTTCATTGCGTCATTTGTGCTTGTAGGTAATTTTGATACGCAAAGATTAATAGTTATACTTCTGTTTTATCTTATGTTCCTATGCACAGGTTTTGCGGATGTATTTATGGGTGATCTTCAACAAAAAACAAAAATGCGGGTCGCCGGACGAATTATGGTATGTTCTTTTGGGCTTAATTTGATTGTATTTGCGTTTACAATATTTGTAAGTGGCTCTCTTATTATATCGCTTATTTCGTCCTGCATAGTAACCTTTTTTTCATATGTTGCATGGATTTGGTTTTATCGGAACGACTTCGGGCCTATCCGTGTTAGGTACGACATATCTGCCATAAAGATACTTTTGAAAAAAGTGTTACCACTTTTCTTCGCCGGGCTTATTGGCAGCTATCTTTACAATATGCAGAAATATTATCTTGGTTTTCTGGAAACGGATGAGTCTGTAGCAACTATTACGATTCTTCTAATGCCTGGGACAGCCCTGCAAATGCTATGTGCGGCTATCTTTGGAGGTGCTGAAATGACTAAAACCGCAGTAATTTACGCTTCAGGTAATTTAAAAAGTCTTTCAAAACGTATTAATGGACAACTTCTGGCAGCTGTCGCTATATCTATCTTTTTTTTATTGTGTGTTTACATATTTGGATTGCCGCTTTTGGCATGGCTCTTTGCTACTGAGTTATCCACTTACATGCTAGAGCTAATGATTGTAAGCATTGGCGGCGCACTTTTTAGTGTGAATATTGCACTAGGTTCGGCTGCTATAGTTATGAGGCTGCAAAAAGCACATTTTATCATCACATTGGTCGTTGCAGTTATTGTTGCACCCCTCATGTGGGTTATTGTTGCTCGTTATGGTATTAACGGCGCAGCTTTCACGAATTTGGCCTTTTTAGCACCCTTATCAATTGCGCTTTATGTTATTTGCCGTGTTAAAGTTAGAAAGCTTGCATCTCAATAAGTACAAATATGTCATGCGATTGACTGCCGAATCGGGTGCGAATAAACAGCAAGTGGCGTTCTTTTGTTATACGCCTTTTATTTTATCGGTTACTTTTATTAATAAAGAATATTTTCTCAGTTTCATTTTTTTCAGACACTAGACTGAAGAGACCACTCATTCTATCTTCTGAATAGCGAATCAATTCAGTAGCAAGTTCCCTTTTTTCTTTTGAAATGTGATATTCTTTAATTCCGTTTATCAAGTTCTCTTCTATTTCTTTCAATTCATTTTCTTCACCTTCTTTTCCTTTAAGTTTTTTGTTTGATTCTTCCATTCCAGATAAAAGCTCAAGCTTTCGCGTAATCTTTTCGTGTTCAATCTCTTTTTGTTCAATCTTTTCTTCTTCTGATTCTTGTGAAAGTTCTATTTCTTCATCTCTAGCCTTTTGATCCCTTATAATGTCTTTTTTCATCTCTTCTATCTCAGATTCTATTTCATAATTACTTTTGAGTATAATTTTTTGTTTATCAATTAATTCTTTTTTCGCTGAGTTTATCATTTCGACTATGGGTCCAATCCGCTCAAAAATTTGTTCATTCATTCCGATTTCAAAATCCTCATTTTTAAAAAGGATACGTTCTTCTTCTTTTACATTTGAAAATTCTTTGAGAATAGTAACTAGTCCTGCGTATGACTCAGCAACTGCTAAATCTAAATCAATTTCTACATCAACCATAGGTTCAGGATCAATGTCTAAACAAACAAGACGGTCATTCACAAATTGGGCTGCAATGACATGTTTTTTTATCTCATTACTCTTAAAAATTTTGCTGCGCCCACCTCTGCTTGTGAACGTGATTGTAGATATGCCATTAAATTGTGATTGGGCTTTTTGTATATCTTTTTTATATTTTTTGCCCGTTGTACCTTTCGCTTCAAATAAATAGGCCTTCTTCCAATTGCTGTCTATACCAAAAAAATCTGGAGTCTTATCACCTCTTCCGTTAGGATATGGTACAACCGAGATAGAGTCTTTGAAATGAAAGATTTCAAGTAATCCATGTTTTTCGCTTGCAATTATTTTTGTCATGATCATACCTAACATGAAGGAAATTGAGGTTTTAATCGATTGCTCTGCATTTTTATAATTGTCATTCATTTTCCATGCACCATTTGAGTCTGTCAAAGCTATATTAGGGATACTTCTATAAAAGTCCAGCCCTTTTTCTTTTGGGCTATAATTTTTAAAAGTACCAATCGAAATAGCTGCTTTTTCTAACTCATCTATTGATGAAATAAGTTCACACTCACAAAATTTTATACCTTTACCAAAATCTTGTATATTCTTATAAAATTTATAAGTAAAGTTCGCCATTAATTTATACCCGCTTTCTCAAGTTATGCTATGTTCTTTTAAGCTTTTTTACACTTTTCAACTGTGAGCAATTGTTCTGTAACCGATTGTGCCTAGGGCGAGTACCCCCATTAAAGAAACCGTGATAAAATATCAGGTTTAATAGTAGCTCATTACCCCAGCAATGTCAGCTGTCCTTTTGCGTTTTGCGCACGCATATTTGCACTTTTCTTGAACCTCTTCAGTCCAATGAAAAAATCTCGACAAATCAGCATCCGCGTTTTTCGTCAGCACTGACGGGAGTTCAGTGAACAGGTGAAGCAAATACAGATATGGGTTCAATCCAGTGAAGATGACTCCCACTGTAGACATCTGTTCAGATAGAATCAACTGCAAGGCATCTTAGAACCACCTTAAACGGATGCAGACCACTAAAACCATTCTTCGTCATCATTCAGCATGGCATCGTAGCGTCTTAGGGTATCTGACCATTGTGGGAGTTCTTCCTTGATTGTGGAGCATAGTATCTCGTAGTCCTTTTCTGCAATAACATTGACCGTCAGTAAGTATGCGTAGAATTTTTTAAAACTAGCAGCATTAGACTTAATTTCCGAGCTTGCGAAGCCCCATTGTATATTTTGCGATTTGCCACTACCTACGACACCCTGAATTCAATTTCATCGCGACCGAGGAAAGCGAAGGCTATATTTATAACCTCTTTTCTTCCGCTTTCATATTTCTTGCCATAGCCCTTATTCATTATCTGCTTTATACCTTCATCCAATGCTTTATCAAATAGTTTTCTCTTTTTTTCAACGGTTGCATCTTGTGGACAATCTGCATACTTGAACTCCATGATATATACTTTGTCATCAAGCTCGAGAGTAGCATCAAGTCTGCCACCTGATACGGACACTTCGGCGGCAACATCAAATCCGAGGACGCTCATTAGGGCATATAATATAGAGTGATAATAATGTTCATTTTTTATATGAAGCTGGTATGGAATCGAGGCAAAGAGAGATTTCAGTGTATCTAACATCTCATCGAGATTTCCTGTTTCAAGGCTTTTCTTTATTTTCCTATATGCCTTATCAGCGTGGGTTTCACCCTTTTCTGTGAACTCTGCCACAATGTTTAGGTAAAAAGCCTCTCTGACTTCTTGGTTTGGTATTTTGAGCAAGTAACTTTCTGTTGCCCCTAAATATCGCACCTCATCGACTGTCAAGTAACCTGCTTGAAAGAGTATAGGTTCAGCTTCCATTCTGCGGATATCAAAGCTGTCAAGCACTCTTTCGCGTATTTCAAAATTATCCAGTGTCAAAAATGATTCCGGCTTCTCTTTTAGCAGTTTTATGAGAAATGTTGGTGTGCCGCTTGAATACCAAAAACTTTCAAATCTTCGCTGCTCGAAAAAGCAAAGTAACGAAAATGGGTTTATCACACGAGTCACTCCATCCCACGAGTAACCGTCGTACCATGCCAGTATTTCGTCATGAATATTATCGTATCTTGCAAAGTTTCGCATCGTTGACAGGTCGCTGATATACTCTTCAAAATAAGTTCTGAGATTTTCTACTTCGATGCCGCATATATTTGCATATCTTTCGGTCATAGTTATGTCAAGTAGGTTGTTGAGTCCGGAAAATACCGATGTTTTCGTAAACTTTGATACGCCTGTGAAAAACGTGAATCTCAGGTATGGATCCATAGATTTTAGAACTCCATAGAACCCTCTCATCATATCTCTGTTTTCTTCAGCAACTTCAACTTTGGCGAGCTGATCCAGCATTGGTTTGTCATATTCGTCTATCAGAACAACAACCCTCTTGTTGTATTTTTTATATAATGATTTTATAAGATGTTGAAGTAAATCTGATGGAAGTTTTGTGTCAAGTTCGAACCCCTCTGCTTGTATCTGCTCCTTCAGAGCATTGAGCAATGCCTCACGCAAATTATCTTGATTGTCGTTTGCGATGCTGCTCATATCAAGCCGGATAACAGGATGTTTTTCAAACATATAGTCTGTGCCGTGGATATACAATCCTTTGAAAAGTTCCTTATCTCCGCTGAATGCTTCAGCTATGGTATCGAGCAGAAGAGATTTGCCAAACCTCCTCGGGCGTGACAAAAAATAGTAGCTCGCACTGTCGATAAGCTCATATACATATTTTGTTTTATCGACATATATGTAGTCACCTTCAATTATCTTTTTAAAATTCTGAATCCCTATCGGCAATTTTTTCATATATCAGCTCTCTTTATCATACTTGCACAGCTTAGACTTCTTTGCTTTTCTGTGATTATAGTAGCATAATTTTTCTAATTTGTCACGTGTACTTTTTCTTTATGGAGCCATATCCAGTAAGCTTGCACTGCACGTTTTTTGAGCCACCTTAAACGGATGCAGAGCCACTAAAACCATTCTTCGTCATCATTCAGCATGCCATCGTAGCGTCTTAGGGTATCTAACCATTGTGGGAGTTCTTCCTTGATTGTGGAGCATAGTATCTCGTAGTCCTTTTCTGCAATAACATTGACCGTCAGTAGGTATGCGTAGAATTTTTTAAAACTAGCAGCATTAGACTTAATTTCCGAACAGCTCGCCCACATAGTTTTTCTAATGAACCAGTCGCCTAAAAATTGACTGACGCTATAGCATCCCTGCTGTACTTCCTCGGCATCGTAATAGCATAAGAAGTCATTAATGTAAAACTCCGCATTCGATATGTGCTTTGTAATAGTCTTTTCCGACAATCCATCTTTTTTCAGCCATTTTTCAAATCCTGCTAAATGCTTTCCGTTTTCCTCGTGGATTGAATCTCGCTTCTTTTCATATACTTCGTAATCAAAATCCATAATTCATACCTGCTTCTTTATTTTACGGTTAACTTTCTGCTATAGAAAAATATTCATTAATCATGAGATATACACCTATTCAGCGGCTATACTTCCATCATCAGTAAGATGAACAGGGACGGCTTTTTCCCAAAGAGCATTGATCTGATCGGTGTAGTACGGAAACCATTTTGAGTCATTATGGCACTTAAAGTTTGCTTTTTGTGGAAGATTAACATTATCAAATCCAAATAGTTGAATATTAATATAGCCTTCTTTCTTTTCACTATCAATAGCTAGGAATCCGTATGTGAAGGCATAGTCAATCTTTCTTACTTCCAAATTTTTGATTCCGCTAAAATTTGCTTGAAGTGATTCATAGGAAGAAAGCAATTTTGACGTAACCCTTTTTGACCCACCGCCCATTATTTTTACAACAGCCGGCATACAGTCGCCCTCATAATCAGATAATAGAACTTTTATTTTTACACCTGCAGCAGATAGTTCTCTTACTTTGTGCGAACACATAAGGAGTCCACTAACAAAAACAGAACCAATAAATAACTCATTAGTCACGCTCCATGTAGATTCATTGAAATAATTGTCAAATGGTTCAAAAACATCATCTATTGTGCATTTCCTTCTTTGTTTCACTATATCAACAATTTTGGGGAGATAGTAAAGAGAAATGAGGAGACTTTCAAAAGCAATAAAAGATATAAGAAAACTGTGCATTGTATTCTGATCTACAACATTCGGAAAAAATGAGGCTAAAATTGCCAAAGGTACAGCAATCATAACAGTAACACAGTTAACTTTTGAAACAAGGTCGAGTTCTTTAAACCATAATATTAATTTCATAGTACGTGTCCTCTACAATATTTTCTTGATACAATTAAACGAAAGTTGAGGCATGCGATTTGCCATTCATATGCAATATTATATATCTCTTTCTGCTGTGAAAGTCAAGCACTTTCTTGATATTTTTGAGTCTGAAGCCTACAACGCTCATACTCGGCTTTTGGCTGCTACAAGGATATCGAAAAAATTCTCGAAAATGTGTAATTTTCAATTTGCAAAATTCCCGAAAACGTGGCATATTGTCTTGACAAAACTCTCGAAAACGTGAAAACACTATTTTTAGAGAAAAAATTTAAGCTCAGCTCAATAAAGAAAGAGGCACGTTTTCGCGATTATGAAGATGCACTGTTTTGGCTAGACGATGCAAGGATTATTAACCCCTGCTACAACTCATCTGAGCCGAGCGTCGGATTAAAGCTGAACATGGATAGGCTAACACTTAAATGTTACATGGCAGACACAGGGTTGCTAATAAGTCACGCTTTTGACGAAAGAGGCATCGTGACCAATGAAATCTACAAAAAGTTGCTTCTCGACAAGCTGGAAGTCAATAAGGGAATGCTTATAGAAAATATTGTAGCACAAATGCTTGTTTCATCGGGGAATAAACTATACTTTTATTCAAACTCATCAAAGACTGATAGTGCTTCAAGAATGGAGATCGATTTTCTGATTGCAAAAGATAAAATAAGCAGCCAACACAACATTTCTCCGATAGAGGTAAAATCCGGGAAAAACTACACCTTGACTTCAATTCGAAAATTTATAGATAAATACCACACAGAACTACACACACCCTATGTTCTGCACACCGGTGATTTGAAAACCGAAGGAGGTATAGTTTTTCTTCCCGTATACATGGCAATGTTCTTGGACAGATTTACGACATAAGTGCGTATTCGCATGACATCCGGCACAGATTTCGCATACTCGCACAGCATTGATTTCTTTGCTTTTCTGTGATTATAGTAGCATAATTTTTCTAGTTTGTCACGTGTACTTTTTCTTCGTGGAGCTTTTCAGCAAACCCCTACCTTAGCATGATTTTCATTCGAAAATAATTCATCCACTGAATATCCAATCCATACACAAAACAGTCACTTTATTCACTTGACTGAAGTGACTGTTTTGTGTATACTAATATCACTTCAAATTTCTAAGGAGTATGATGATGGCATACGAAACTGAAAAAATAGAATTTAAGTCCAACGCACTCGGCGATATTTACAAAGAAGTTATTGCCTTTGCAAATACGGACGGTGGTATTCTGCATATCGGCATAAATGATATTGGAGAGGCTACGCCTTTGCTTGATGTAGACGATACCTATACTCGTATTACAAACGGCATTCGGGATGCCATTGCACCTGATGTGACAATTTTTGTGAAATATACTCTTGCAGACAATAAAGTCATTCATATCGAAATAGGTGAAGGGTCTTATAAGCCCTACTACTTGAAATCAAAAGGGATAAAACCCTCCGGTGTTTATGTGCGCCAAGGTTCGTCCTCTGTTCAAGCATCACCAGAGCAAATTCGCCTAATGATAAAAAATGCAGATGGCGATATTTTTGAAGAGCTACGTTCGCTCACGCAGGAGCTTACCTTTAATTTTTGCTCGGAAACTTTCGCAAAAAACAAAGTTGAATTTTCACAAGACAAATACAACATACTTGGGGTTCGAAAGTCTTCGCAGCAACTATACACAAATTTAGGGTGGCTTCTCTCCGACCAATGCACCCATAGCGTAAAGGTTGCTGTATTTGCTGATGAGCAAAACACAATTTTCCGTGACCGCAAGGAGTTTTCCGGCTCTGTGTTAAGTCAGCTAGAAGAAACATTTGAGTATCTGAGGCTTTGTAATAGAAATCACTCTATCATTGATGGTCTTTTGCGTAAGGACTATTGGGATTATCCAACAGATGCTGTTCGCGAAGCACTCTTGAACTCGTTGATACATAGAGATTATGGGTTTTCCGGTAGCATCATCATTAATGTAAACGACAAACAAATGGAATTCATTTCTATAGGTGGATTGCTTCCCGGTATTTCAACAGAGGATATTCGCAACGGCATATCTCAATTACGAAACGAAAACCTTGCAAAAGTTTTCCAAAGATTAAATTTTATCGAAACATATGGAACCGGCATAAGGCGCATTTTCACTCTTTATGAAAATTGTCCTATTCCTGTGACTATTGACGTGACACCCAACTCCTTTAGGATAACATTGCCAAACATGAACGCCGCCAAAGGCAGCTTGGCAGCTTCAATTAAAAACTCCGTGACACCTCAACTACAATTATTGCTTGATTATCTAAAGGAACATGGGGATATTTCTGATGAAGAAGTACAAGCGTTACTGAATGTTAAACGAACACGAGCATTTAATTTAACAAAGCAGATGTCAGATGTAGGATTGGTAACAATCATCGGGCGTGGAAAAAATCGAAAGATTGTTTTGAACGAAGTTGAGTGATTGAGGTAAAGTCCTCGGCGAGCTCGAGTTTATATATCTCTTTTTGCAGAAAATCAAAATTTGGACATAATTACGACATAAATTTGTAAACATTTTGCATACTTTTCTTTTCTGCCTTGACAGTCCCTTTGGTGTACTGTAGTATTGAAAACAGGCAATTTTTTGAGAAACGCTAGCAAATCAGCTTACGTGCCTATATAGGCACATTCAAAGCAAAAACACAACGAGAGTTCGTTGGTTTGTTAGTACAACAAAACACCTAGCAGAAAGGAGCATGATAATGGCAGATAGAAGTATTTTACAACGACTCCAGGAGGAATCATCCGCCGATGTGATGAACATGATTTATGAAAAAATCAACAGCTTGCTCGGCGCAGGAAATCAACTCTTTGCGATGGAATTCCCCGCACGACCGCTCAATGGCAAAAACTATGAATATGCGACCGACGACTGCTACAGCGTATTAACAAAACCATATCCCGTACAGGAACAGGAGTTTCTTCTCTCAGATGCAATGTATGATGTGTCTCCCATAGTTCAAGGCACTAACGGCGAAAAGCTATCAACCGTGTATACAACTGTACTCAACAACTTCGTACCTCGACTTGAAGCTCTAAAGTCATTTGTCAATGATCAAAAGAATCTTCGCAGCTGGCTATTGGAAGAAGTTACCGAACAGCTTGACGGCAAGAGCAAAAGGCTCTCTCGGATGGCTATGGCAAAAGAACTTTACCGCGAGTACCTTGAAAAGCGCAATGCATGGTACTCGGAAAAAGACAAAGAATACAATGCCTCAAAAGCCGGTGAAAATGGGAAGGATTTGGACTCATATGCCCGTTGGGTCTCAAGTGTAGGACTTGTAAAGGAAGAGGAGCTTAACAATTATTACAATGACGCAATTGTGCGAGGTCACTATCACGAAGTACTCACGCTGCTGGGGTTTCTGAATGTCGCATCGCCGGCTGAAGTGCTTGAGCAAACAAAACAGAAAATGCGTGCAAGTGTACGAAGGTCTCTTGATGGATCATCAGACATTTATCCGGTACAGTTTCAGCCCAGCGATTGGTTCAAAGGTCTGCGACCGAACATTTCACCAAAAGATTTGACAATGGCCACTGACAGCCTGCTGGCTGAATACCGCGCTAAACAATCACGTCTACTCAGTTTGCAATCACAACTTGCCGAACAATCCGTAACTGAGATTCCTCACGAGCGTCAGGAAGCGATTGGTGCTCAAATAGAAAAATATGAAGATGAGCTTGCCGATGCGGAGCTTCGTATGATACGAGAATATGGGCAGGGCGCACTTTCAGCAGTTAAGGCAGTTATGAGTATTTACAAAGAACTTAATGACCCCTTAGAAAAAGCAAGCAAAGTTATTTCACTGGTAAAAAGAGAAGAGAACCCCAGTCAGCTTAAACCACAAGATAGACGGATTTACGCAATTGTGGAAAACATAGCCTCAGAAGCATTGAATAAGGTAACCGATACATTCAAAGGGCAGCAAGAGGTCAGAAAAAAGCTCCAACAGTTAAATAGCGCAAGGATGGCATTTTCCGAAGCTAAGGTGAAGGATATGCGTTTGCAGAAACTGCGTATTGAGGAGCAGATAAAATCCGTCCAGGCAGACCTTGACTTTTTAACACCACTTATCAGCGGCACTATCGGCGAAATTGAAAAGTCAGACCAAGCCAGGTTTGCTGAAGGCGGTGACTCCAAAGAAAGCATAATACCTGATGTAGCACTGATGACAGAAGCTACCGAAGAAAATGAAGACAATAATTTCATGGATGTTATAATAACATCAGATGAAAACG
>Ga0209755_10008594_pt1 | contig 10896 bp, 10 predicted proteins | sample TergutCo191P1_FD_187301 | JGI IMG/M metagenome (GOLD analysis project Ga0209755, IMG submission 187301) | Cornitermes sp. P1 segment gut microbial communities from Petit-Saut dam, French Guiana - Co191P1 (SPAdes) (version 2) | ecosystem: Host-associated > Arthropoda: Insects > Digestive system... | reverse complement strand
AGCCAGCACGGCGTACTCGCTGCCAAGGTACTTCTCGAAAGATGCCGCCTTGGTCGGGGATTCCACGATGACAAGGACGCGCTTGTCCGCTTTGGCGCGTGTGCCCGTGGTCGTCTTCCCGCTTTTTGGAGCGGGGCCGCTTTTCTTGGCGGTTTTCTTTTCGCCTTCCTTTGCCGCTGCCTTAATCGCCATAATCAATCCTTGTTATGCAATATCACCGGGAACACCGAACCCTGGCGGGTTCCGGGTCTTCCCTTCTCTATAATGTAATACCTAGCGAACGGGCAAGGGAAGAGGTTGCGGCCGAGACCGTCGCCATAGCCGAGCCCGTAACCGAAGCTTTCGCCGCAGAATCACGACAAGGCCCGGTTTCATGAATCCCCATATTCCACATTTCCAGTATGTCCGTAGCGGAATATACTATTTCCGCCCCTTCTTCCGCAAGCCTTTGCGTCCCCTTCCTGTCAAACGTCGCGTCGTCCTTTGCTCCGGCCGACGCAACCCAGAGTTCCCTGTTTTGATCCAGGGCAAACCTCGCGGTAATAAGCGCCCCGGACTTTTCCGGGGCCTCGGTTATAAGCACGCCCCGGCACAGCCCTGAAATGATCCTGTTCCTGGCCGGGAAATTCCATTTGCGCGGACCGGTACCCGGGGGATACTCGGAAATCAGGGCCCCGCCCGTTTCCAGCAACCTGCGGGCAAGCGCCCTGTTCGATGCCGGGTACACATCGTCCACCCCGGATCCAAGCACGGCAAACGTGGGAGCGCCACCTTCGACATTCCCCCGGTGCGCCATTGCGTCTATGCCCAACGCAAGACCGGAAACAACGGAAACTCCCCCGCACCCCAGCCCCTTGGATATATCGAAAGTCTGGGCCGTCGCCATTGGACTGGGCTTTCTGGTTCCGACAATCGCGACAAGCGGCCTTTCGGAATCCGGAAGCCTTCCCCTAAAAAACAGAACCGTCGGAGGATCGTAAATTTCCCTAAGCAGGGGCGGATACTCCGGGCTTAGCCATGAAACCCAGTTTATGCCCCGCAGGTTGGCCGTATGCGCGTCACGTTCCGCAAGCATCCGTATAAGATCTATATCCCAGTCGGAGGCAAGCCTGCGCCCGATAAGCGACCCTATGTCAGGCTTTGATTTTCGCACCAAGTCCCGCTCCGTCTCAAGCGATTCGCAGAGGGTTATTTTCTCCCGGAAAGAGAGGCCCGGAAGCCTAGCGATAATCAAGTCCAAAAGTCCGCGTTCACTCATATTACATAAAATCCCTTACTAAATTCATATTGGCTTCCGCTTCCGCCCTAATCGACGGATCCCGGCTTATGCTTAAAATCCTCTCGTACAGTTCGATTGCCGGAACAAGCTGTTCGGTCATAAAGTACGCCCTTGCCAAAACGAACATGCCGGCGACATCCCTGGGCGAAATTTGCAAAAAACGCTCCAATTGGGGAATCGCGTCTTCCGGGCGATCCAGGTCAAAAGTGTACATTACACCAAGGCTAAAGCGCGGCCTTCCATAGGTAACGTCCATGTCTATCGCCCGCAGAAAAGCTGATTCAGCCAGCGCGAAATAGCTTTCCCTTTCCGAAGCGGGTCCCCCCGGAAAATCCAGGGCCGATGCCGCGACAACCGACGCGGATTCGCCTGTCAGGAAAAACAGCGTTGGATCCTCGGCGTTAAAATGAATCGCCCGCTCAAATGCATAAATGGCATCCCTGTGCATTCCACGGTCGGCAAGCCGTATGCCAAGTATTTTCCAAAAGGCCCCGGTCTGGGCGGCATCGCGCACGTTTCGTTCGATCTGCTCCTCGTAAAGAGCAATGGCCGTCACAAGATCCTCGATGGTTCTCGGCACCCCCCCCCTGGGGCCAAGCGAGGCAATACGCGTCGCAAGATTCCTTCGTTCCCTGTTTCTCTCGTGGGTATAAAACAGGACAAAGGTACCAACGATAATGCCCACTGCGGCAAGCGCAATAAGCGTGTCTTTTCTGATTTTGATCATTACCCTAGTCCCTCCCCACAGTCCGGCTTTGTCGTCTTTTCGAGACGGGGAAGATACCTGCGGTGATTTTCCCTTAGCAGGCTCGAATCCACATGGGTGTAAATCTGCGTCGTGGCAAGATCGGCATGCCCAAGAAGGGCCTGTACCGTCCTTAAATCCGCGCCCCCCTGCAAGAGCCCGGTCGCAAAACTGTGCCTAAGCGTATGAACCCGCGAGCCGGTTCCCGCAAGAACCGCATACTTTGCGTAGTTTTTCCACACCCCCTTGCGGGAAAGCCTTTTTCCGCTCCTTCCCACGAAAAACGCGGAAAGGGCGGTAGCCATGACCTGGTTTCCGGCCTTTCCCCCGGCCAGAATCGGTCTGGCCTTTTCAAGATAGCGTTTCAGCCACATCGCCGCCTCCGGTCCGAAAACGGCAATTCTTTCCTTGCTTCCCTTTCCCTTTACCCTGACAACGTTTTCGTTGAAATCGACATCCCACACGTTCATGTCCACTGCCTCGGAAACCCGCAGGCCGGACGAATAGATCATCTCAAAAAGGGCCCGATCCCGTAGTCCAAACACACTGCTCGCATCAATAGTGTCCAGAAGTTTCTCGACCGTTTCCCGATCCATCGTTTGAGGCAAACTTTGGCGCATCCCCGGGCTTTCCAAAAGCGCGGCGGGATTGTCCGGCCGCAGACCTTCCTCCACGACAAAGCGGAAAAAAGAGCGCAGGCAGGAAACCGCTTTTGCCACCGAACGGGAGTCAAGGTGGTCGGTTTCCTGCCGGCATAAAAGATAACCGGTAAGATGCTCCTGGGTAACAGCCGTTACGGCCGAACCCTGAGCTTCGACATACTGTAGAAAACGGCGAAGTTCCAGCCTGTACGTGGTGACGGTCTCGGGCGAACATCGCCGTACGGCGGCAAGCCGCGTGCAAAACCTATCCAGTAGCAGTCGTCCCGAAGGTATTCCTACCTCCAAGTCGGGAACTTTAGGCCCGGGCATTAAAACCTATGCATCCTTTCCGCTTACTGCGGACTTTGTCAACCTGTCAATATCCACTTCGGGGTTATGCCTGCGAAGGGCGGCCGGAATATTAAGGTCTTCCTCGACAAAGTTATTTCTGGACCTGCCAATCCCAACGTAATTGTCGTTGGTGCGTCCGCGATCTCCCAAACCCCGGTACCTGTCGAAAATCTCCGTGCTTATAATCTCGGGCGACTCCGTTTTCCTTGCGGAAGGTGAATCGGTCTTGCCCGACGCGGAGGCGATTCTGTCCCTAAAGCCCGTTGCGATAACGATTACTTTTATGTTGTCCCCCAGTTCGGAATCGAAGATTACGCCGTGAATTATCTCGACGCTGGGATCCGCCTTTGCCTTTACGACATTCATTATCTCGCCAACTTCGACTATGGACAGGGTATCCTCGGAACCGGATATGTTGACCAGCAGTCGCGTCGCGCCCTCGATGCTTGTGTCCTCAAGAAGGGGGTTATCAATGGCATACTTGGCGGCTTCCTCGGCCCTGGCATCCCCACTGCTTATCCCTATACCCATGAGGGCATCGCCCTGCCCTTCCATGGTTGCCTTAACGTCGGCAAAGTCGGTGTTGATAAGTCCCGTTTTTACAATCAGGTCGGTTATGCCCTGCACACCCTGCCTAAGAACGTCGTCAGCCATGTGGTAAGCCTTGGTTACCGTGGTTTTTCGGTCGGCCATTTTGAATATCTGCTGGTTTGGAATTACCACCAGCGTATCCACGGCATCCCGCATTTTCTTTATCCCCTCGTTGGCAAGTTTTCTTTTTGTATCACCCTCGAAGTCAAAGGGTTTTGTCACCACGCCGACGGTAAGCGCACCCTGTTCCCTTGCAAGCTTGGCAATCACGGGAGCCGCACCGGTTCCGGTTCCCCCGCCCATGCCACAGGTAATGAATACCATATCGGCATCTCGCACAAGGTTGATCAGTTCCTCAATATCCTCTTTCGCGGCATTTTCCCCGATCTCCGGCTTGCCACCCGCACCGCGGCCGCCCGTAAGCTTGCCGCCAATCTGCAACTTGGTCTGGGCCCGGCTTTTGTTGAAGAGATCCTGCACATCGGTGTTTACAGTAATAAACTGAACTCCGGAATGCCCGTTTTCAATCATGCGGTTTACGGCATTGGATCCCCCCCCCCCAACACCGATAACCTTTATCTTGGCAGGTAGCGGCAACTCCGGATATGTAACGGTATTATCCACCGGCACATAATCCACAACTTCTTTGACAGAGAAAATGTTCATCATTTTCTTTTTCCTCCCATTCCGTTTTCATATATGTAAGGTCACGCATATTGCGATCCCGTAACATTTCAAGCACAGTGGCCTAAAAAAGACCGTTCTTGAACCATTCCACAATCCCCCTCAAGCGACCGCTTTTTTTTCCAATGCTCGATGGCAAAGGCCGATCCCGTTCGGAAAAATTATCTTTCTCCCGCTTGTCACCTTCCAGCACAAGCCCTATGGCCGTGGCATATTCCGGGGTACAGTACTCTTCCACCAGTCCCCCAAGGTTGTTTGCAAAACGGATTGGCACCCCAAGCCGCACCTGCATTTTGAAGACCTCCTCCGCCAGTTCCACGGCCCCCGCCAACGCCGCGCCGCCGCCGGTTATCACAACACCCCCGGTTAAAGGCCTGGGAAGATTAATGTCGTCGAGCTTCTGTTTTACAAGCTCGAAAATTTCCTCCATCCTTGGTCTTACTATCCCGTAGATGTGGGAGCTGGGAATCCTTATTGGAGGGCGACCCGCCATGTCGGGGGGAACAAGTATATCCTCGTCCTCAAGAAGCGGTTCCCAACAGCACGCATTTTCATGCTTGATCTTTTCCGCCGCCTCAATCGGAATACTTTTTATCATGGATATGTCCTTGGTAACCTCGCAGCCGCCAATGGGAATCGTAAAAGTCGAGTATGGCGCACCGTCATAGTACACAAGAACATCGGTGGTGCCGCCGCCAAGATCGATCAAGGCAACGCCCATCTCTTGCTCCTCCCGGGTAAGCACCGCTCGCCCTGCGGCAAGAACCTGAAGCAACAGAAATGCGTTTGCCTCGAACCCGGCGCGGTTCACGCACCTGATAAGGTTTTTCATGCTTGTAACGGAAACGGTAATGATGTGAACTTCCGACTCCAAGCGCACGCCGATCATGCCAAAGGGATCCTTTATGCCCCTGTGATCGTCCACGATGTAGGACTGAGGAATGGTCTGGATTATCTGGCGATCCAAGGGAACCACAACCGCCCGGGCCGCCTCGATAACACGGATAATGTCTTCCCTGCTTATCTCGCGGTTTTCCCTTTTCTGTCCGGTTATCGCAACAACGCCGCGCGAGTTAATCCCTTCGATATGGCTGCCGCCTATCCCGGTCCAACATGAGTGAACCTCCTGCCCACTCATCACTTCCGCCGCCTCTATGGCTTCCGTTATTGACTTGATGGTGGACTCGATATTGACAACCACGCCTTTTCTCATACCCGTTGACGGACTTGTCCCCACCCCGGTTATTTCGATAAGGCCCTTTTCATTGCGCTCGCCAATGACAACGCATATTTTTGTTGTCCCTATGTCGAGACCGACAATCTTATCCTCCAAGGCGAGCCCCCTGGGCCGTAAGCACCCCTATACCGGAACGCACGTCAATCTCGCAGGGAATATCCCCCCCCGACTGGTTGAGCACATCCAGCATCAGGAGGGCATAGTAAATATCAATCACGTTTATGTCACTGCCCATCCTAACCCTGATAAAATTGTTCACAGGGTATAGCACAAGATCGAAAGTGCCGTTGTCGTTCCAGGCAACCCCTATCTCCGAAATTGCCTGCCATATACCAGGGTTCTCGTCCATTATTGCCCCAATCCTGGAAAACAACGGGAGAATGGGCTCGGGAAGCCGCGCACCAAGGTAGAGCGAAAGAAGGCCATGGTACAGCCCGGACACGACAGGCAACCAAGCCGGAGCGTTCTGAGGTTCGCCGCCAATCATGAAAGCAACGCCGTGCCTGTCAATATACACCGGTTGCATCCTGCCGTTTATTCTGGCAATGCTGACGGCAACCGCCTGTCTGGGTTCAAGGTAAATCGAAATCCTGTCGGGAAAACTTTTAACCACCCTTGCCGACTCGACCAAAGGATGCCTGGAAAGCAGAAGCTGCGCCTCCGCCGCGTTGACGGAAGCGAAAGTGGATCTCCCCCCTATGCCGACATGCTGCAACACGGCCATCCTGTCCAGCCCCGGAAAAGTGAAGACCTGCACAGTTGCCGGAGCCATGGTCGGACTGATAAAAAACCACCAGATAAGCCCCCCGCAAATGAAAATCACCGCAAACACCAGAAAGCGCTTAAGGGTTTTTTCTATTTTTGGCGACGCGTCGTATTTACCGGCCGATTCGTGTTTGCGGCCGTGGTCTGCGGACCCACTGTCCGGCATTTCCTCTTCTTCGGTATAGGTAAAATCACTCAGCATTCCAGTCCTCCTTCTCTAGCGATAAAACATGCCGTCTGGCAAGATTGACAAGCAATGCGGAGGCGCAAAGTGTCATAAGCAAGGAGGATCCTCCAGATGAAACAAATGGCAACGCGATCCCCGTGGTGGGAACGACGTTTGCCACAACCGCAACATTCAACAGTGTCTGCATAACAATCGGCGTTACAAGCCCAAAGGCAAGCAGTTGGGAAAACCGATCCCTGCTTCGCCATACTACGTAAAAAACAATCCCGGCAAAAATCCCGATAAGCACCAAATGCAAAAACACGCCAATAAGCCCGAACTCCTCGGCAAAGGAGGCAAAGACAAAATCCCCGTGAACCTCAGGTATCCTTGTTTTAAGGGTCCCCTGTCCTATGCCCCTCCCAAAGAAACCGCCGGATCTTATAGCGTCCATGCTCATGTCGGTCTGATACCTTGACCCGAAAATATCCTGCCCCGGATTAAAAAAAGTATATATACGATGGAACCAACGCCCTTCCATATCCCCAAAGGTCAGCCTGTGGCCAATGGGAACAATAAAGGCCAGCGCAATGGCAAACCAGCGCAAACGAATACCGGCGACAAAACAGACGGCAAGGCTTATCATGGCGATAAGCACCACTTCCGAAAAATTGTTCTGAAACACCACCAAGGCACAGAAAACACCGGTCACAATCGCCGGAGGTACGGGACCGTAAAAAAACTTGTTAATCTTTTCCGTGTTCTTGTCAAGAATGTACGCAAGATACAAGGGAAGCACAACCTTGATTATCTCGGAAGGCTGAAAGCTAAGCCAGTCGCTACCGCCCCTTCTAAAAATGATCCAGCGCCTAACGTCATTGTCGGGATCAAAATTGCTTTTCTGGAAAAACGGAATAAACGGGAGCAAATTGACAAAAACGGTAAACAGTACGAGACCGATGATGAGCCATTCTTTTTTTAGCGAGTCAATTTTCATAAATGCCAGTGCCGGAAAAAGGAATACCATTATTCCGCACGCCACGAGATTGCCGAAAAGAGGGGTCCATCCTCCCCTGCTACCAAAACGTCCCGGTTGATTCAGGGCAAACAGATATGACGCGGAATACAGCGTTACCAACCCAACCAAGGTCAACAAAATGACGGCGGCAACGAGGATATAATCATAGCGAAATATCTGGTCTTCTTTTCTTAAGGACCGCATCTTATACCTCCCCCCCCATTACTGAATCGTCAATATCGAAAGGGCGATTATTGCAAAAAGCCCTCCCAATATCCAAAAACGAATCACAACCTTCGATTCCGCCCAACCTGACATTTCAAAATGATGATGAATCGGAGACATTTTGAACACACGTTTCCCCCTAAGTTTATACGAGACAACCTGTATTATTACCGACATTATTTCCAGCACAAACACCCCACCGATAATGAGGATGAGCAGTTCCTTTCTAAGAATAAGGGCTATAACCGCGACAGTCCCCCCAAGTGCCAGACTCCCGACATCGCCCATGAAAACCTCTGCCGGGTGGCTGTTGAACCACAGGAACCCCACCAATGCGCCTATTATGGCCAGGCTCAGCACGGTCACTTCCCCCGCCCCGGAAACAAACGGAATACCAAGGTACGCCGAAAAATCAACTCGCCCGGTAAGATAGGCAATAATCGACAACGTTATAAACACCATAATCAGAAGCCCCGTAAGAAGTCCGTCAAGGCCGTCGGCCAGATTGACCGCATTCGAAGAGCCCATGACAAGCAGCACCGCAAAAGGTATCCAGAGTACTCCCATGTCGATAATAACGTTTCTAAAAAGCGGCACATGCAGTCTTGTTATTTCCTCCCCCCCCCATAGATACAGATACATAACAACCCCAAACGCCACGATAAACTGCCCGACAAGCTTCCCCCAGGCAGGCAACCCGGCCGAGTTATGTCTCTTAACCTTAAGATAATCGTCGATAAAACCGATGATGCCAAAGGCGACAAGGGAAATAAGAATAAGCCACACCAGATGATTTCGGATATCCCCCCACAACAGCATGGAAACAAGCACCGCACCGATGATAAGAATCCCCCCCATGGTCGGCGTGCCCGATTTCGCAAGGTGCGTGGCCGGGCCATCGTTGCGTATGGACTGCCCCACTTTAAATTTTCTTAACGCCTCTATAACTTTGCCGCCAAAAAGAAAGCAAATCAGCAAGGTCGTTATGGCGGCATAAGCCCCCCGGAATGTGATATAGCGAAAGACGTTAAAAGGCGAAAAAAAACCTACAAGAGGCTCAAAAAGTTCCTGAAACATCCTGCTCCCCTTTCTCAAATATTCCGCACAGTCTCTCCAGGACACAGCCCCGCGAGCCTTTCAGCAAAACCAAGTCCCCTTCCCCGGCATAGCCGTCCACGTTGCGAATAAGTTCGTCCATGTCGTTGGTATGGAAAAACCGCATCCCGGGCCGGGCAGTCCCCTGCAAAACGCGGGAATCCAGAACCCCGACGGCGGCGGCGGTTTCCGCCCCAAAAAGATACACCATGTCCGCCTTCGATTCGGCAAGAAGCCGCCCCATGTCCTCGTGTGCGCCACGGGAAAGCTCCCCCAGTTCCAGCATTTCCCCGATTACGTAAACGCGGCGACCCGGCCATTCGACACTGTCACAGAACAGCAAAGCCTCGCCAAGGGATTCCGGGTTTGAGTTGTAGCAATCGCGTATAACCGTTGCCCTGCCTTGCAGTACTTCCCCTCGACCGAACATCGGTTTTACGGATCCAAGCCCCTGCTTTATCGCATTGACACTCACGGGAATTTCCCGCGCGATGGCAATTGCGGAAACGGCATTGGCAAGATTGTGCCGTCCCGGGAGGGCAAAGTTCATACCCTCCCCCCCCCATGTAATTTCGCTTCCGTCCAAGCCAAGGCTTTTTGTCCCGCCAAATTCGGCAAGGGATTTTTCACCGTAGAATGATACCCTTCCCCGAACGCCTTCCGCCAGAAAATCACGGAAATCCGAATCCTCGGGGATAAGCGCTATGCCGTTTTCGCCGAGCCGGGAAAAAATATCTTTTTTCTCTTTAGCAATGGCCTGCCTACTGCCGAGAATACCGATATGGGCAGAACCAATATTGGTGATCAAAGCGATGTCAGGTTTAAGCACCGTGGCAAGGCCGGCCATTTCGCTCTTTCGGTTCATTCCCATTTCGAAAATGCCAACCTCGTGGCATGACCGCACCTCGAAAACCGAAAGGGGCAACCCGGTATCCGAGTTATAATTACCCTGGCTTGCCACCGTGTTTTTTTCCGCGCCGATAATCGCGGCGGCTATTTCCTTGGTCGTAGTTTTTCCGGACGAGCCAGTTATACCGATTTTCAAAAGACCGGGAAACCGTTCAAGGTACATCATGGCCGCGTCCTGCAACCCCTGAAGAGTGTTGTCAACGGCAACGAGCGTTTTCCCCATGGCTTTGGCAAGACCCGGAAGATTGAGGGATTCGCACTTGCCACGTTCCACCATTGCCACGGCGGCACCCTTGGAAAAAGCCGCCTCCACAAAGGCGTGGCCGTCGCAGGCCTCGCCCGGAAGCGCGACAAAAAGCGCCCCTTCCCTAACCGTTCTGGAATCGATGCTTACCGAGAAGAATCCCGAAACCCCGGCCGCGTCGCAGGGATAAAGATCCCCCCCCGTGGCCTCGGACAGCTGGGAAAAGCCCATAAGCGGGGTCAAGTTGTCGTCAGCCACGTCAGTCACCCCCCACAATAATGAGCGTTACGTCCTCGGGACGCATTCTGGTCATACCCAGCCTGTTTACCGCATCGTACTCAAGCCTGTCAATCGCCAGCAGATTCGCAATTTCCGCCGCGACGGTTTTGTTTTCCTCAAGCAGGTTTTCCTGCGCCCTTTCAAGCCGCCTAATGTCGTTTCGAAGCGTACCGCACCTGTTCGCCTGCCATGCGTTGATCCCCAGAAAAACGGGGATTGTGAAAACCATTACAAAAAACAACACATACGACTTTTTCATACGGCTTCAGCGTCCTTAATTTTTTCCACCACCCTAAGCCTGGCGCTTCGCGACGGCGGGTTTCTTTTAATTTCTTCCGCGTCGGGCGTCAGCCCCTTTCGGGTCAGCAGACGCACCGTCCGTCCCGTACACCGACAGGACGGCACTTCTGGAGGACAGTTGCAGTCCATACTCTTCCTCTTGAAGAGATTTTTGACAATCCTGTCCTCCAGAGAGTGATAACTCATAATCCCGAGCCTTCCCCCAGGCTCGAGAACCCGAAGCGCGCCCTCAAGGAGATTTGGGAGCTCCAAGAGCTCACCGTTTACCACGATACGCAGGGCAAGAAAAGTCCTGGTAGCGGGGTGTATAGGTCCATACCGGTACGAGGCCGGCACTGCCTGCTTAACTAGTTCGGCCAGGGCTGCG
>Ga0209755_10008592_pt1 | contig 10899 bp, 8 predicted proteins | sample TergutCo191P1_FD_187301 | JGI IMG/M metagenome (GOLD analysis project Ga0209755, IMG submission 187301) | Cornitermes sp. P1 segment gut microbial communities from Petit-Saut dam, French Guiana - Co191P1 (SPAdes) (version 2) | ecosystem: Host-associated > Arthropoda: Insects > Digestive system >... | reverse complement strand
GGCTAGATTTATGTCGTCTGTCAATGAAAGATGATCTGTCTGATTGAATGTTACACCATCAGGCAACCTCCATGTACTCTTATGAATATATTTATAATATATAATATAATATATATATATATATATATATATATATATATTTATGATTATGATTATGTTCCATGATACTGCAAACTGCTTCAGCCGGGATCCATTATCATCCATGAGATTGTGAAGGCTGTATTTGCCAGTGGTGGAAAAATTAACAGCTTCCTTGCCCAACTGAGCATTAAAGTTGCCGAAAGGAATTTTTATGTCATTTCTTGGGCTTATGTCATAGGCTGTTTCTAGGGAATCTAAGAACCCATCTTTTTCTTCATCATCAGTTGTCTCTGTAGGCGCATGACCATTAACTATATTGTAATTTAAGAAAAAAACTCCCTTCATTCTCAAAATGAAAATTCTAGGGTTAATAGATTTTAAAATCTATAATTTGGTGCTTGATTCTTGTAGAAACTAGAAACCCAGTACCCAATATATGATCTTTGTTGTCACAACTGCACAACTAAACCGCAGACCTTTATGTATTTCTTTGCGTTTTTGCCAAGATATCCATCCAACTTCATTTCCTTGAAGTTTTGTAACAGTACTTTTTTATGGGGTGGGGTTGTAAGCCTCACGCCCAACCTCCAACCTGGAGGGCCAGCGTATCTGTTTTTGTCTGTGTCATCACCCTTGACCTGTCTGGCATGGAGGCCCTACCAGTAGCATATACTAACGCCAACATAGGTGTCAGGATCATATGACCACACAAGCCCCACAACTATGTCAAAGTAGGGATACTTTGGGGGGGGGGGACCATATATCAGCAACCAGAAAAATGATTACAGACAAAGAGAATATTTCTGTTTCAAGCTTCATTTTGAGCAACAGTAAAGACACTGGGCAAATGGATTCATATCTGATGGCTCTTATGTAATTATGAAATATAATCTCAAAAAACTGCTCTACTTAAATGGCTCAAAAATCATACAACTGGGTCACTTGTGTGCAAGTATGGCAATAAAGATACTCCAATCTGACAGTGCATTTTAAATATTTTCATTGTGATATGATACTCAGTTGTAACAAGAGTTTCAAGACATGCTACTGTGCCCCCTCCACTCCTCCCACAGATATAATTGAACCATGTATGTTTTTTAGACATACTGGACTTCACTTCAAAAAATGAACCTGTTTACATTTAATAGAAATAAAAGGAAATCATAACTCATCTGGTAATTAGATACTACAGTAAATATTATTTTACTATTTATGTGTAGCTATACAAGCTGGTTTTTAAATAATATTTCAGACTCAGGGTCACCAGAAGTTTCAGTGACTGCATCTTCACTTTATATTTCAACAGGTGGTACAGAAATCCGTGTGTGGGACGCATGTGCTGGGGGCCGCCTTTTGGCAAAGTTATGCCAGCACCATAAAACTGTTACGTGCCTGTGTCTGGGGTCAGGAAACAAACGATTATTATCAGGCTCATTGGACAGACATGTGAAAATATATGACATATCGTCATACCAGGTGGTCCACACCCTGGATTATCCCAATGCAGTGCTCAGTCTTGATGTCAGTGTAAGTATTCATTTCCCTTCCGATCATAGTGAATATGTATTGTTGTGCCATCAAGCTCCCTCTGCAAGCTCACAAAATAAGTGCTTGTGGTTCACAGTGTTTCTTCAGATGGCAGCAGGTGGCGGCATGATTATGACAGTGCACCCATAGTAGATCTTGAACGTATATCGTGTGACAGTGACATACAAAATATTTTTTTTCAAAAACTACCAGAACGTAGGATTGTGACTTATTTTATGTGGCTAAACAACCCTGTGAAGCATAATAGAATAACAACAGTTTATTAATAAATATAAAATTGTATTTTGATGCTAATTTTCAATTTGAATTCTGTTTGTTTGTGGAAGTTAACAAAAAAGTTAAGTATTCTTTAATACTTGTAGCATATAATTTCGTTCGCATTATAGTTTATGTTTTGCAGGAGATCTGTTTTTCCTTAAAACTCAACAACAATCTCAAGAAGATGACTTTAGAGACTTGAGTTCTTTCATAATTGCCATAAATTTGCAGAATATCCACTAGCATTTTTAGCAGTTACAGCTTAATGGCTTGGCACATACAAGGTTAAGTTTAGTTTTTAAGTCTTAAATTTGACTTTGTGTGATTATAGTTGTGCATAATCAGTAAAGCCATATCATTTGCAAACTCACCAACTAGCCAACCACAACGGCAGAGACACTCTTTTCATATTCCATGACGCTTTGAGCTCTGTTGTGTCAGCAGAGCTGTACAGTTTGCAATTGCTGTTTCAGTTCAGCATTTCTGTTTGAATCACAGAGATATAAACTGTTTTAGTTGTAAAAAATTGTGGGCAGGATAGTATAGTTGGTATAGAGACTCGCTATGGGATGGACAATCCAGGGATCAAATCCTGGTGGGTGCAAGATTTGCTGCACTCATCCAGCCTCTTTTACAATGGGTACTGGGTCTTCCCAACTAGCGCCATGGTTAAAGAAAAAGTAGAGCCATACCTCTGCTCCCCACTCTGGACCTTCATGGCCTGTTCTAGAATGAACTTTACATTTGACTTGTAAAAAAATTAAATTCCAACAAAACTGATGATAGATTTATGCAAAATTGTGAAAATGTGGGTTGACAGGCCATACCTGACACGTGTAAACTGGCAAGTTTCATTAAGTGTTCACCTGCAGCCTTTCCATTCATTCCCTTGTATGCCACATAGTTGGAGAATAAACATGTGATGACATTTTCTTTGTTAAATTAGTATTATCATCATTCCTAAATATGTGTTTCAATTTTTCAAACAATTGCAGGGGATTTGATCAGTCAGTGTATGTTTTTCTTCATAGGCTTCAGATGAGACAGTGGTTGCTGGAATGGTAGATGGTTTAGTGTCTATCACCCGGCGTGAGGAAGAAACAAGGCCCACTAAGCAGGAACGGAAGAAAGTTTCTTATCGCTATGCACCAGATGGTTTTCAGGCTACCTCAGTAGATATCATAATTCCTGAGGAAAAGAAAGAAGTAATGTCAAAACACGATATCTGTTTACGCAAATTCCAGTACTCTAAAGCGGTGGACTATGTCATTATGCCTTATGTCGCCAACAAGAAGCCTGCAGTCACTGTAGGTGTGTTCCAGGAACTCATAAGGTGGGATCTGATTCTTATTCCAGTAGTTTTGGAGAGTACATATACACACAAAATACATGTGCTTCCAGATGCAGCCTTTATATGTTGTAGACGGCAGCTATGCCTAATGTTCTTGTGTTCACAGGCGGAAAGGTCTAAAGGCTGCATTAGCTGGAAGGGAAGACAAATCTCTCTCTGCCATCCTGAGGTTCCTTATCAGGTACATCGGAGACTACCGCTTTACCCGAACCCTTATTGATGTTGCAAACATGTTGTTAGGTAAGGAAGTGGAGGAGAGAGCAGGTGTGGGACTAGTAGTCTGATTGTGGATGAAATTTTTTTGCATTTACAGTGAACATTTCTTCGCGTATTTTTTATCAAGACAGTGATGTACTTCAGACTGATACATGGTTAAATCTTCCTAGTTGGGGGGAGGGATCTAAACTGAATAAAATAATATGGGAAAACAAACAAATGCCTGCCATGATAATATGCAGTTTTGTAAGATTAAATACTGCATACATTATGACTGTACCTACTATTCACAATTCATATACCTGATGGTTTTATTGTGCTTAAATTTCACTTTTGTGCATGCTGAAAATCTCAGTACCAGGTACACACTTCTCTGGAGTTTTCTGAACAGCACCTCTGATTGTGGTTAACTTTTGGCATCACTTGTCACGTACTGTGCTTTCTGTCATAGTAGCAATTACACTTTTTACCTCACTGCTTTATTTGTGTGTTACTGCTGGTACTCAGTCTTGCAAGGAACTAAACCAGATACTATTATATGATGAACTACAATGGAGGGGGGGCTAAGAGTCGCTCACCTAGTCAAACAATACCCACCTATCATCAAACCTGAAGGGTCATTACTGTGTCCTCTACAAGCACTATTTCAAACTGTGTAATCTGAGTTGCACACCTAACAGTATAAAAGAAACCATTCTCCATCTTCCTGTCAACCAGAGGTGGAAACTCTGTAACAGCACTGTAGGGTACCAAACAGAAAAAAATCTGTGTAAGAAACATTGTTGGCTGTGGCTCGGAACAGTGATAAAACTTGAAGCTGTCTAATTTCTGTTTCATGTTACAGAAGTATGTATTGGGTGTGTGCAATCTAGGATTTCATTTTGTAGAGTCTTAAAGTAAAGCATACAAATTCCATTTCCTTATGCAGATTTACAAATAAAATATGTCATTAACACTACTTTAGTTCGTCAGTAAATACTGCTAATAAAGAAAGTTCTTCCTTTCATGTTATCCCATACATTTTATAGGTGGGTATGAGAACTAGGAACCAACATCTATACACCTATCCTTAGGAATATACTGTACAAAAGAATTACCTTGAAGATGCTGATGTGGAAACTAATGTTTTGTCTTGTTGCAGATGCATACGAAGGGATAGACCTCAGCATGGATATCAGTGTAATGTTCCAGCGTCTTGCAGAGCGACTCAGAGAGGAGGAAAAATTGACAGAGGAACTGTTGGTCTTGCAAGGAGCCTTACAACTGCTGTTGTCAGGAGCCAGTGTGGGGGACAGTGATAATGTAGGCAGTGTAATAAGTGCTACAAACATACAGCCATCACAGACTGCACAGTCAAATTTTGTTGTGAACATCACCTGAATAATGAAATAACCACTTTCCTTCCATCCCAACCTTGTTACTCGGAAACTTTAATGTAAATAAAAGAAAAAATGTTTAACTAGTTTGGTGGTTCTTGTGCTTATCACTCCACAAAACCCTTCCCTGAAAAAATAGAATATACAGTCTTACAGTTATATAATTGGGCTTGACTTTTTGTACTAACATATAATACAGCCAGTTCTCTAAAATTTATAGGTAGTGTACACAGGTGACCATCATTATACAGCCTTTCATTTTGCATGTTTTGCAACTGTGCAATTTTATTTCAGCCTTCCACCTCCACTTGCATAACCAGTTTATCAAACACTGATAGGTGTGTATACCAACTACCAAAAACCCCTGCAATAAACAAGATGTACCCAATTCTTGCTTAAAGTTTATTAATTTTGAATTCTCATTATATTTTAACATATTAATTTTCTATTTATTTATTCTGTGTTCAGCATAATCATTTACTGCTCATGTCACACTTAAGGGTAAATCAATTAGAAACTTGGTACATTTGACATCTTTACTGACATTGCAGCTCATACTTCAGCAGATAGAATGGACACTTAATTGTGTCATCTAGTGTCTTTGTGAAGGGTATTCAGTTCATCACAGTATTCACTCACAATACTGTTACAATAGTATGAAAAATGTCACCAATGTAATTGATACTGGCAGCATGAAATTCCCCACACAGCTCATACAGTGTCTGTAAGTGTCCTTGCAGTCAGACTGGTGTGTGTTAAGTGCACACAGAATCATAGAGCACTCATTTTTTAAAGAAACAAATGCTGGCTGTTGTTGATATTAAATATCTCAGGGGAATCTGATGAAGAGACAATGTAGTTCAATCCACTTCCTTTACAGGAAAAAAATTTTGAAGAGAAGTTGTTTCTACTTTAAGATGAACACCTTTGCATGTCAAGAAATATTTTACTTTAGCAAGTGGAAGGCCTGTTTAGAAGTTGAAGGTCACCACTTTTAGGCTATTCTAAGACATACAGCAAGTTAAACTGCACAAAAAGTGGACCCTACATTCCCAGCAGATGGAGGCTTCCTAGGCAATGCTTCTACACCCAGGAACACAAAAATACTCCCTGTATAAGAAAAGTATACGTATTAATGTTTAGTATAATCCGAAAAAGGTGGACGAAGTCATATGCATTCAGGAATGTGTCCCCTATTATTGCAAGTTATACAGATCCAATTTTACATATACTGGCCTATGTGGCAATTTTAAGGGATCCAACCACTGCACAAAATGAAAGTCACAGAGATGTGTGCACATGCTTGAGCAAAATGCTTCTGTGACAGCTGCTGTACCCAGGAAGACAAAAATATTCCCTGTGTATAAATGTATAATTTAATCCTGAAAACGTGGAGGAAGTTTTTGTGCACTCAAAAATACAGCCCATGTTATTGCCAGTTATACTTGTCCCATTTTACATATATTTGCCATATGTGGCAATTCTCAGGGATCCAAGTTGCCTAACTGAAATTTGGGCCAGGCACCTGTCAGATACTAGTCCAGAGCATTATTTCTGTGCCAGCCCATTCAGTTTGCACCCCACACTAATTGCACACATCAACCATGGATATAAGAGTTTCTCCATTGGGAGAAGTTTAGCTTTTCAGACTATGCTGCTTCTATAAACCTGACAAGAAACCAGTTTTCTAGGGAAAAAAAACTATCAGCGAAATATATGTCACTAAGTTCATCAGTTTTTAAAATGTAAACCTTTAAAATGTAAATCTTTCCAGAAATCAAAATTATCATGGGCCTAATTTTCTCATTAATATGATCTAAAACCCCAAGTTTTGGACTGTAGGTCACCTATTGCACTGTATGATTCCCACTCCCTGAACCCTTAGCATGTTCTGTGGCACACCCTATGCCATTCTGAGCAAATTTTGTGGCATTATTTTGGGAACACACTTCTGTATTTGCTGTCAGAATGGTGTGTGCATCCCTATACTTGTGTAACAGCAGTGCTTTGAAACTTCCCACACAAAATGTGTGCTCCATAAGCATGTGATGTAAGAACTGACCGTGGAAGAAAACTGTTATGGTAACAGTTATACTCTGAAAACAGATCTCTGAAACCACACCACATGACGCATCACATCCAAGAAAATGGTATTCCTCACTGTCACTGTCATGAGAGCCTCAAAATCCTAAGTTTTCAAAACTCACACTTCTTTGACTCGTCAGAATTTATGCCAATTTCTGTAATATTGCTACATTTATGACCAGCTTGTTGTGTCTGACAGAAATACTTTTGAAGCTCTAGGATCTTACTGTTAAAGAGCTGTAGGAACCTGGTGCTGTGGCTCAAGGTCTTGACACCCAGAAGGAACCAGGTGAGGAAGCTGTTATTATTCACAGCAGCGCTACCTGATGTAGTGATGGCTACGAAGACCTAGACATTGGTATTTCCTCATCTTACCAATGTTCAAAAGGAATGGGATTATGTTCTGTAGTTGACACACATTGATTTTTTGTTGTGGTTTTCTTTTTAGCATTCTTACATGTACTGTATGTTAGTCATAAGCTAAATTTACTCATGCTTAGTTCTCACCACTCCTAAGACCAGGCATGGGAGGAATATAATTTCCTTCCACTTTTTTTGTTTATAACTGAATTCGCTAAGTATGGAGCAACACATGTAACAATAGCTTTTTTGTTCTGCGGCAGCAGTCTGCTGCATAGCTCGAACTGTGTCTGAGCAGCAGAGTACGAAGCTGGACAGTCAGTGAGTGCGAACGGTAATGAAGAGTCCACTGGGGAGAATTGTCACTGATACATTTCAGTTGTAAATACAATTACTCTATACTCTTGCACAATAGAACTCCAATATATTCTGCTTGGGGATTATTGAGAGTGCGTGCAGCCTGCCTGACTCCTTGTCTTAACCAGAGTTACGAGCTCCATCCTCCCTGGGAACAACATCTAAAATACGTTCCTCATCGGGTCCGCAATGGATACAACAATTATGCGTGGGTATTTCTATAACTTAGCAGTTAAGTGTCCTCATAAGCAAAGGTAAATTTTAAATGTTGTCACAGGTGTTTTTGTATCTGGAAGAACATTTCATGCATTGTCAGGCTGAAAATGTGCACAAGTTGGCTGGTTACACTAGGGACTTGAAACGTCATCTCCCTGAAAATAAGCAGGCTAGTCTGTCACTTTCAATTTGATGAGTATCTCCCAAAAGTGGTGTAAGAGCTGTTTAACAATTCTTGCTACATGAAAGTTCTTTTAGTTCCAGTTGCTGTTACCAGTAGTAGTAGGTGAAACTCTGAGTTACTTTTAATGCATAAAATTAATAGGTGTCATTCATTCCATTGCACTGAGATAAAGAGAAGATATTTCAAAGGCATCTGGTTTTCAGTCAGCAGTGTCATGTTTATGAATAATTTTTATGTGCATTTCATTTGATCTCATCTCAATAAAACTAATTTGTTCAATTACTTCTTGTACTCCCTTCAAACATCCCATTTCAGAAGTAGTATTTGTGTACGGTAAGTTTTCTTTTAGTATCCTAAGTAAAGCACCTTTATTAGTTTAACCAAGGCAGATAGAGGGTTTCTATGTGATAAAGCTGCTGTGCCTGGGGAAGATGATAAAAGAGGAACACTATGTTTTGTAACTTAATTGTGTACATGTTTTTGTAGGCATTGTCTGGTCCATTGGTCCTTAACAGTATGTGAGGCAAGGTGTAAAAAACAAGAATAACTGTGACAGGATAATAATAAAAAAGACCAGATTATATGGGAGAATTTAGTCACAGGGGATGAAAAGTTGGTAATAGTTGTGCAGTAGTTCATTACAGTCTGTGTAATTATATATACAATAGTCTTTCAGTAAGAGTGGTTCTACATTTTCCCATGATTCATGCCTTTTTATCTGGTTACCTGATTTAAACTGATTCCTTACTGATGTGGTTTATTTCATGAACAATATTAGAATAGATAATGATTTCTCAAATTGTGGTATGCACACCACTACTATCACGCTAACCATTCTTTACTGGTATGCAGCCTTAATAAAAAAAATGAAATATAAAGAGGCATAAAACTTAGACAATTGAAGAAAAACATGGGCCACATACATTTGCCAGTACACACCATCATATAACTTGTCCCCACTGTCAGCTGGTCCTTCAAACTTTCAGCGGTTTCATTTTAAAAAAAATTTTGGTGGTACATAGAACTTGTTATATTTCACGCAGTGGTATGCCAGTAAAAAAGTTCAAAAAACCCTGGTATCGATTATGTCTATCAGCAGTGGTTTTAGTAAGTGATGTATAAAATAATATATGTATATAAATGGCCCATAGCAAGTGGTGCTAGTGGTGGTGTTACAATCAGCACCCGAGCAATAACATCATGCCTGTTTTAAAGATCAGAATAGCAAGAATATTGCTCTTCCTGTAGTTTGTTGTTTGTTTTCTTTCCCTCCTTGTACTCAAAGTATTAATCAGTGTCACATTAATTGCCTATTATGTAGGTATGGTTGAAACTGCAGCAGTAGATGAAAAATAAATTTGTAAGAGTCATGTTTTTTACACATTACAACTGTGCTAGGAGTGGTCTGGGTTTAAACTGGCAGGTAGCAACTGGTGACAGCAGAACACTGCCTAGCGTTCTTAATACTAAAGTTTGTCCTTTGGATTGATGCAGAAGTTGAGTAAAAATCTTTGATTTTGAGGATCAGATAGGACAGTTTGTTTTCAGTTAACTCTCGTCATCTCCAGTTTGGTGACAAAGGGAAAGTTGAGCCATTGTGGTTACAGTAAAGCCTGTATGTTGTGTGGATGCAGACAATGCAGAAATTAGAAGAAAAACTAAGCTCTGTAACCAAATCTGGAGGCTGGGTGTACCTGGAAAATATTTGCTACTCATGGTCCACATTTGCAAGGAACCACTAAAAAGGCTGACATCTACATAAAAGTCTGTTTCACACAGGATAAAAAAAGTTGTGTTAATAAGGAATTATGGGAATTCCATACTAGAGATTAGTCCAATAATTATTAATGCAATAGTCACCACTATCACCATGTAAAAGCCACCTCTCTGTATAACTCTTACATCTTGAAAACATTAAAATTTTCTATTTTTTGGAAATCAGTGTCATCACCACATCTTCAACAGCCCACTGCTGGACCATACTTTTGAACAGTTGGATGCAGTCCACACCCTACTTCTCAGTGATCCATTTTGACCTTTAAAGACCCGTGTTTGCATGTATGAATGCTCATAGGAAAATACCCCTAGAAATTCATTTCATATATTTATGCAACAAGGAAATGTACTAATTTTTAAGGCATGCTATATTATCTGATAATGTTTTGTTTGCCACAAAACTCAATTATTTCATAATGTTACCTTTTTGCATTGAAATAATATGATTTTCATAAACCATGCACCAAAATTTAAATACCCACCCCCAATATTTTGACTTTGTATACACCAAAAATCATATTTTGTGTCACTTATGTTTACAAAAAGTGTGCCTTAATTGACAGTAAATTAAAAGTGATCCATTTTACTAGAATGAAGTTGAAAACTTTCCCAGTAGAGCCGAAGTTTATCAAGCAATCTCTCTTCCCTCCCTTGTGTGCTCATATTTGGGCAGTCTACTTTTGAGAGAAGCCAGACACGTGTCATACTGCATCACCCTCATAATTTGCAATGATTCTTACATTTCAAAAACCATCTTAGTTCTCCATGTATGTGAAGGGCAACTGTGTATCTTTTAAGCACTACAGTTGAGGCAAATTTACACGAAGACACTTAATGTAGGTCAGGTCAGCTTCATATGTCAATCATACGTGTGCATATTGCTGTCATTGAGAGAAGGTACATTTCTAAAACATATTCGAGATGATGGACAAAACAAAATATGTAGAATTCATAGCTTTCACAGGTGATGACCTGTGCAAAAGTGGAGTTGGCATCCAATGTTTGAAAGAGTGTAAAACACAGGATAGTGACTCCATTTTCACATAGCTGATGACCAGATGTCAGACTATCCAATCACATGGAACACCCCC
>Ga0209755_10008591_pt1 | contig 10900 bp, 8 predicted proteins | sample TergutCo191P1_FD_187301 | JGI IMG/M metagenome (GOLD analysis project Ga0209755, IMG submission 187301) | Cornitermes sp. P1 segment gut microbial communities from Petit-Saut dam, French Guiana - Co191P1 (SPAdes) (version 2) | ecosystem: Host-associated > Arthropoda: Insects > Digestive system >... | reverse complement strand
AATATTTTCCGTATCGGGTACGGATTCGCCAAGTTCCCATTTTGAAATTGACTGTCTGGAAACGGTTAGTTTTGATGCAAGTGCCTCTTGGGATAAACCTCTTCTTTTTCGTAACTGGTGAATTTTTTCATTTAACATCATGGCGATGTCCTCCTTTGATTTGGTACTTTTATTATCGCCAATCGTTCAGTTGCAAGCTACCAATTCAACTTTGAACATCCGCAACCAGAGTTTACATTCCATTTTTTCGGCGCAAAGATGCTTTCGCTTCCAGTTCTGCAAATCTTTAAAATACGACTGAAAATTCATTGGCTTTGCCCACACTCATTCCGGCTTTTTCATAGACACGGGAAGCTCGCTTGTTATCTTCATCTGCGTAGATACTGCACATTCTGAATCCGTTGTCCTTCGCCCATTCAACAGCGAACCGCACAAACTGACTGCCATAACCCCTGCCTTGATACTCTGTATGAATATCAACGGAATAAATATAAAACTGCGTTGTTCCACCGTCAAAATCGGTAAGGGAATACCCGAATAGTAGACCGATAATTTTATCGTCCAATTTTGCGACTAAGGCGATATTCTGTTTTTCAGCAAGGAAAGGCTTAACATTTTTTATGTCAATATCTGAAAATTCATCGCTTATGCCCCTAAGTTGGACAATGTCCTGTTCTTGCAATTGCTCAAAATTAAGTTCCATATATTCTCCCAATGAGATGCATTCCGTAGAAAACAATTATCAGCCCTTCCTCCGGATGCTATGCTCATTTACTCCTTCTTCTTCATTCCAAGGACATACTGATTGATTCCAACTTACCTTATCTTGACTTATTAAATCAATATCGCCAAGATGACCGCCTTTTAATTGCCTAACCTTTGCGTTCATATTATTGCACCCCGTATTATATAAATTTCACCGTATAAAACTGCTTTGTGACTTTCCACAGGAAATTTTGCAAGAACATTATATCACATTCCTACCCTTGCCGCCGCCACCCTCCGGGGCTAGTCATTCACTCTTAAAACGGCGTTGAAAAATTCTTACGTCTATGGCATACTAATAAATAGCAAGCGGGCAAAGGAGATCAACAAATGAGCTTATTAGTAAACCTAGCAAAATCCTCCAAAAACTATTGGAGCTATCTCTTCATATCAATTCTATGCATAGCAGGCATGACAGCCGCGCAACTCTACACTCCCCTAGTAGTACGGCAACTTACCGACATGGCTGTAAACGGCGATCCGCGCCTTGCGGAACAAGCCCTTACCATGGGGTTAATATTATTGGTACTATACCTAGGCCAAGCGGTATTCGCCTACGGTCGCAGTTACCTAACCCACTACGCCGCATGGCATTTTGTGGCAGATTTACGCGCAGAAATATACAACAAGCTACAAAGCCTTAGCATGAAGTTTTACCACGACAAACAAACCGGGCAACTAATGTCGCGAGTAGTAAACGACACCCATAGTATAGAATTACTTGTCGCCCACGTAATTCCAGATATAATCGTAAACGTAATAATACTAGTAGGGGTAACAGCTATCCTCTTCTGGATAAACCCTGTATTGGCGGCTCTTAGCTTGGTATCTGTGCCCATACTAGCTGTACTTTCTTATCTATTTGCCACCAAGGTACGGCCTTTATTCCGCAAATCTCAGGCAGTTTTAGGTGAGCTTAACGCCAACTTGCAAGATAACCTTTCCGGCATGAAGGAAATACAGGTATTTAACCAACACGACCGAGAATACAAAAAAATATCAGGTAGCGCCCGTGGCCACGCCAATGCAATTTTAGGCGCTTTACGGTTTAGCGCCGGCTATTCCAGCTCTGTACAATTTTTGAGTAATAGCGGTGTAGTTGTTGTAATCGCCTACGGTGGATTTTTGGTATCTTTAGGATATATCCCCATTGCGGATATTGTTGCTTTTTTAATGTATTTAGCCTTATTCTTCCCGCCGATTAACGCGCTGGCAAGGGTAAACGAAGATCTGCAAACAGCCGTAGCCAGCGCAGAACGCGTATTCGATATTTTAGACGCCGAGACAGATATAAAAGAGCCGGAAGATCCCGTAATACTAAACAACGCCAAGGGTCATGTCCGCTTTGAGGGCGTATCCTTCAACTACATAGACGGAATAGAAGTACTAAAGGACATATCAGTAGACATAAAACCGGGCGAAATTGTAGCCTTAGTAGGCCCCACCGGTGTAGGCAAAACAACTTTTATAAACCTAGTCAACCGCTTCTACGATCCAATAGACGGCACCATCTACCTAGACGGCCAAGATATAAAAGAGCTAGAATTAAAAAGCCTCCGCGATTCCATGAGCAACGTTATACAGGATGTATTTTTATTTAACGATACAGTCTACGAAAACATCTGCTACGGATGCCAGGACGCGACCCGCGAGCAAGTAATAGAAGCGGCAAAAATGGCAAGAGCCCATAAATTTATAGAAGAATTTGAACACGGCTACGAAACGGTAATAGGAGAAAGGGGCGTGCGTCTATCGGGCGGGCAAAAGCAACGGCTATCTATTGCCAGGGCAATATTGCGCAATAAACCGATACTAATTTTGGACGAAGCCACGGCCTCTGTGGACGTAGAGACAGAAAAATTAATACAAGAAGCCATGGACGAAGTAATGGAGAACCGTACAACTATTATTATAGCCCATAGGTTATCTACCATTAAAAAAGCAGATAAAATTATTGTACTAAACGAAGGTGAAGTAGAGGACATAGGCACCCATGATGAGCTAGTGTCACGCGGGGGATTATACGCTCATTTAAGTGAAATAAATATGTCCGCGTAAATATTTATATAACGAGCCGTAAATCATATACCGGCTCGTTTATTTTTGCCTTTCCGCTTATCATTTCTTCAACTTCAACTATCATAAAATCGCTAATACCCTCAAGCTGTTGTTTGAAAATATCAGGGGCATTTTCTATTTCACTTTTTTTACTTTTCCTAAAATAATACGATCCTGACGCTACGCTTATACTCTTTTCATTCACTACGCTTTTCGGAATTTCGGCAAAATTAAAGTACTGGCTTCCGGTGGACGAGTGCTTACATAAAAAACCATGCTCTACCAATACCATAGATTCATCAATTGTACTAGTATCGTAATGCTTAGCTAAATTTTCCTTTGCTTCTTCCGCAAAATTTATTAGCATTTTGGCACGGTTCGCGTTTTCTAATGTCTGCTCGCAAGCCTTTACGTAGTAGTGCTTTTCAAAAATCTCTTTCTTATATATTTGCTCTAGCTTGTATGGCTTGTTAGATTCCATTCTTGCTAAGGCTTTATCTGCCAAAATAAACATGGTATTTATTATTTCCAGTTTTTTTGCGGCCGCTTTTTTGTTACGCGCAAAAAATTCCTGCAATTGTGTTAAATCTTCCGTATCGAACAAATTTACAAGCTCTTTTAATGGGATATTTAACTCAACACAGGCTGATATTACATCTATGCTATTAGCTTGCTCAAGGGAATAATAACGATAGCCTGTATTTGGATCAATATATGCGGGCTTAAGTATATTTTTACGTTCGTAGTAGCGTAGCGCCTGTATTCCTACCCCTGTAAATTTTGCCATTTCCCCGATAGAGAGTAATTCGTCTTTTTTGCTCATAAAAAATTCCCCCTTGACTCTATCCTTAGCATAGACTTTATACTCGAAATTGTCAAACAAGAATATTGGAGGGAATAAAAAATGGAGCAAAAACTCTGGAATAAGAATTTCAGCCTGCTGGTAATAGGGCAAATAATGTCCTTATTTGGAAACATGGTAGTTTCTACTGTATTGCCGTTTCACATATTAAATATCAGCGGCTCTGCCTTTTTGTACGGCTTGGCAATGGGTCTGCCAGTCGCTTCGCTTATAATAATGACACCCATAGGCGGCATTATGGCAGACAGATTTAAAAAACATAAGCTTATGTTTTGGCTTGATGTTTCCGTAACGGCTATTATTGTAGCTTATATGATGATTAGCGGTTTTTTTGTTGAAGTAGTACCCGTTGTAATCGTAAAACTACTGGCATTTAACGCTATACAGGCAGTATATATGGCTACTACGGCCTCAAGCATTTCATTTCTTGCCCCCGCGGAAAAATTAACTACCGGAAACGCTATTATTATGGTTGTTAATATGCTGGCCATGACCGGTGGTATGGCTGTTGCGGGTATACTTTACGATAGATTCGGGCTGTTTCCCATTTTAATTGGCTGTGCTGTATGCTTTATGATTACCGCAATTGCCGACCTGTTCATACGCATACCGTACATAGAGCAAAAAACAAGCGGTAGCGTTTTTCAGATAGTAAAAGGCGATTTATCTGAATCCTTGCGCTTTGTTATTAAAGAAAAACCCGCCATATCAAAATGCGTAGCCCCTGTATTTTTATTAGAGCTGATATTCGGCTCAATGTTTGTAATAGGCTTGCCGGTTTTAATTACCATGCATTTAAATATGAGCATGACACAGGTTGGGGTGGCGCTTTCTATCATGATGTTTGGCGGGGTATTGGGTGGTATTACCGCCGGTGCTTTGGGGTCTTGGCTTAATATATCAAAGGCTTACTTGTTTGTTAGCGCCGGCATTTTGTTTTCTGTACCCATGGGCGTGGTCTTAATGCTTGATGTAGCTACTTCCCTGGCCTATGCTGTAATTGTAGCATCTGGCGCGCTGTTTGTTTTTTGCGGAAAGGTGTTTAGCATTGCGGTAGTAACTTATATCCAAAAAGAAACACCGGCAGAGTTTATAGGAAAAGTTTTATCTGTACTTATGGTTGTACCTTTTGTTGGGCAAGCCTTGGGCTACCCGCTTCAAGGGAGACTTTTTCAGATGTTTTTTTATACGCCTTGGTTTGTTGTTTTTGGCGCCGCTGCTGTTATGTTTGGGGTTGTTGTTGTTGCGTATAGGTATTTTAGGGAGTTATGATAACCCCCCTACCTTCTAGCCACTGAGGCCGTTAGCAAAGCCTGTTTTAACTCGCCCTCAATCCTGACAAGCTCATCCTCTGCCTGCGCTCTATCTTGACGGCCTTTTTCTTGTATTTGCAAAACTTCGTTTATTGTCGCTATTAAATTCTCGTTATTTTTTTTGATGGTGTCTATTGAGACTATGCCCCGCTCTGCCTCTTGGGCTATGTCTACTGTGCCTTGTCTTAGCATTTCGCTGTTTCTTTGCAGAAGTGTGTTGGTCATGTCCGTTACCTTTGCTTGCGCTTCTAAGGCGGCGCGGCTGTTGGCCATGCCCACGGCTAGTACCATTTGATTCTTCCATAGCGGAATGCTGTTTACTATGCTGGATTGTATTTTCTCTAATAATACCCCATCGTTGTTTTGCAAAAGCCTTATTTGCGGCGCCATTTGTATGCTTATTGTGCGGCTTAGCTTTAGGTCGTGTAGCTTCTTCTCAAAACGGTCGGCCATTTGCATCATGTCATTTAATATTTGCGCTTCCATTTGGTCGCCGGTAGATTCCGCTTTTTGGCGCTGTATCGGTACTTCTTGGTTTAGAAATTGATCCAGCTTTTCTTCCCCGGCGGCGATGTACATTGTTAGTTCCTTAAAATAGTCGTGGTTTTTGTCGTACAGAACATTTAGGGTATGAATATCCTTCATTAGCTGTCTTTGATGGCCTTCTAGCTCAGATTGTATTCTGTTGATGTTTGTCTCTACCTTGCTGTAACCGGCGGCCATCTTCTCCATACGGCGCTTGAAGCCGCCTAGCTTTGCTAAAATCCCTCTGCGTTCCTCTGTTGCGGAGGCATCGAAAGATTTTATTTCTACAACTAAACTAGACAGGCTTTGGCCTACCTCGCCCATTTGGTTTGTGCGGACGTTTTGTAGTACCGAGTCGGAAAACTGCGCGATTTTAGTCTGCGCCGCCGCGCCGTATTGTAGAATCATTGCGGGGTCTTTTAAATTTATTTTTTGCGCAAATTCCCGTACCGCTTGCTGTTCTTCCTCGTTTAAATTTTGTATTTCTGTGCTTACTGGCTGAATTTCTACTATCTCAAGTGCTTGGGGCTCTTCTGTTCCTAGGGTTAATTCTGGTATGGCCATGTATATTCTCCTTTTTATCTACTCTAGTCGCTCTAGTCGTCATCATCAGGCCAGGGTAGATCGTCTAAATCTGGCCATAGTGGGTCTGCGGGGATGGGTACATCTATCGGTTGCTGTGGTGTTATAGGATCGCCCGGTATTACCACCGGTGGCGGTTGTGGATGAAACTGCGGCGGCAACTGCTGGGACGGCGCACCCGGTTGCTGTTGCACTGGCGGCTGTTGTGGCTGTTGCTGTCCAGGTTGCTGTGGCGGCGCTTCCCAAGCCGGTGGAATTACCGGTGGCGGTACAGGCCCCCAGCCGTCTGGCATAGGCGGCAGAACATCCGCGTCCGGTAGCTCTGGCACTAGGTTTGGCGGATGCATTGGTAGTTGTGTCATATGCAATAAAAATTGTCTTGGGGAATCTGCATCTACCACAATATCAAGAACCCTGTCCTCGTAGCCCGCTCTTCTTGCTCTAATTGTGCGTAGTCCGTCCTCTACCGTTATGGTTACTGGCGAAATTCCGGCCATGGCATCGTCTACAAAAATTTGCGCTTCCGACGGGAAAGTCTCTATCAATACCTGAATAATTAACGCATCACGCACCAAAATAAGCTCTCGTTGCGTAAAGGCTTGGGTTATTTCTATTTCTTCTTGGATAGGGATAAAGCCGGCCATTTCTACCCTTAAAATATGGGTGCCGAACTCAATTTCTACTACAGAGTTCTCTAACTCAACCGCTTCGCCGTTTAGGAATACAGAGGCTTCCGGCTCGTTCATAACAAGCCGCAAGGTGCCTGTTCTAAAGGTTACGTTACGTAGGTCTACTGTTACGGTTTCGCCCTGTCTTACCTCTACGTCCGCTACAAAAGGCTCTATATTTTGCGCTTCTACTACTATGCGATGTATGCCTTCTATGGTCGATATTGGGCGGTCGTCCTCTAGGCCTGTTACCGTTGTGTTGCCTATGGTCACGCGCCCGCCTGTCACCTGGTCGGCGTTCTCGAAACGGATAAAGCCGTGGCCGCTGTCTACTCTTATGCTCCATATTTTATCTTGGTAGCTTACCAGTGTTAGAAGATCTTCTGGGTTAATTAAGCTCACAGAAAAAGGCTCGCCACGGCTAAGCACCAGTGTTCTGCTACTGTACCTAAAAACTTCGTTGCCCACAGTGATGGTGGCGGTTTCTAGGTTTATGTTTACGCCGCTACGCTGTTCTTCCCTTGCGTGGCTACTTAAGGCTATGCTTGCTAGGTCTTGACTTTGCGCGTCGAAGGATATATCTACTAGCTGACCCGCGCTTAAATTGCCCAGGCCGATAGGCGAACCTATACGGTTTTGCACTGTTGTTGTTTCGGTTACGTTTAGGCGTTCTTCCCGGCCGCCTTCTAGGTGCCTTACGGTAACGCTTGCCGGCGCAAAACTTTCGATTGCCGTAATAAGCGCTATTGTTTGGCTTAGCTCTACCCTATTATCATCAACGGCAAGAAGCCCTCCTTCCGGTCTATCTGACCCGCCCCGCACTATGCGGTCGGGTACCAGAGTCTGGTAAGCTAGGGCAAATAAGGTGACACATACCACCACACCTATTATCATTGTTATTACATAAAATATCGCAAAATTATTTTTACGTTTACGGCTTGGAGCTGGGCCCCCCGCGTGGGAGTTTCGCCCCCCGCCATTGCCGCGGTTCTTTTTGCCGTCTCTGCCGTTAGCGTTTATTCTGCCTGTACGGGCTGACATTTTACCGCCCCTTTCTTCTTTTGTAAAATATTATACTTTTTTCAGAGGAATTAATCAAGGCGTACATAACACTTCAAGCATTTTATTTGTCATGGCTACGGGTGTCCAGCTTCGTTTCTTTTGGTAATATTCCTTTACGATTTTGATAAAAGCGAAGGGGTACAGTAGCATGGCTTCTGCTATAAGCTCTTCGTCTGCTTCCAGCGGAAGAACATTACTGTAGGCTTCCAGTATTAGCGAGCAATCTTGCTTGCCGTGGCCTTTTTCTCTTCTGCGAATAAGATCGCAGAGGTCGTTTAGCTGGTAGCCTATGCTGGCCTGGTCAAATTTTGTGAGGTAAAATTTATCTTCAAACACTAGCATAGTGTCCTCTTTAAGCCCGCCGTGGCAGATATGGCTTTGCTTGGCGGCTTTTTGCCAGCGCGTTAGATAATTTGTGCTGTTTAATAAATTTTGGGCTTTTTGCATTCTGTTTTTATATTCAGCAAAATTTTTCAAAAAAAGCACATCAAAGTCTGACCATTTGGATTGTTTACTTACGCGTTTGCGGAGGCTTGTTAAAAATTCCTCCTGACTTGTAAAGGATTCGCTTAAAGGGGCGGGCGGCCGGCCTTTATTTAGGGCGGAGCCCAGCTTTATGCCCCTGGCGCAACTATGCCAGCGTGCCAATGCCTCTACAAGCTTAAGAAAGCCCTGCTGGTCAGCAAAATCTGTTTCCGGATAGTTTAGCAGGTCTGTCATAATATAGTTATCGCCGTCATGCGATACATAGGGCTGGCCGTTGTTTGATAGATAATATTTATCTAGCCAGGGGTATCCGGCTTTATGGCAATGTTCCAGTATTTGATGCCTTGCGGATATTTGTTCGCTTGTGTCTTTTGTTCTGCGGATCATCTTCTTACCGCTTCTTGTTTTATCTTTTATTACGAAGTAGCCTTTTTCTTTGATGACTGATCCTGACACAGCAAATGCCGCTGTCACCGAATGATGTAAGCCGCCCATGAAGCAACGCCCTCCCTTGAATACTTGCCTTGCTTTAGTATTCTATGCTATGCGCGGCTGGGCGAGACTAGTCTTATTGCCAGTTTTGTTAAAATTTCTTTTTTGTTGAGGCCAGGCTCCATCATTACCTTGTCGAGAAGTTTAGCAATAAGCGCACCCATGGCCTCGCCGGGCGCTATTCCCACTGCTATTAGGTCGCCGCCGTTTATGGCCAAATCTGGCAAGCTGTAGCATTCCCCTGACTCAATTATATCCCTACAAAGCTTGCGACATTCATTCAAGTTTTGGTCGTCCTTCAATACGTACTTCAATATAAGAAGGTTTTCAAATTGCCGCTGACCCATTTGGCTTAAGGCTTTTTTTACCTGATAGCGATCCGGAATTATTTCTTTGTTTAGCCATTCGCTGTACAGCATTGTTTCCTTGATTGTGCGCTTATCGAATTTAAGATGCCACATAAATGCTTCGTCCGGTAAGAGGAAGGTGTACAGCATGGCTGGCTCTTTCTGTTGGAGTTTTGAAAGGCGCTTTGCCGCTTGCTGTAGATCGCGCTTGGGAAGAATTTGCGGCCATAGGCCTGTTTCTTCCAACAGTAACAGGGCGAATGGGTTTTGTGAGCTTAAGATTTTTGTTAGCTCTTCCCTTATGCGTTCCATGCTTACCAGGGCTAGGCGTTCTGCCAGTGGCGAAATTGCCTGGTAGGTTTCTGGGTCCATATTGAAGGAAAGCTGGGCGCTGAAACGAATGGCACGCATCATTCGCAAAGCGTCCTCTCCGAACCTTGACGGGGCGTGGCCTACACAGCGGATGTTTTTTTGTATTATGTCTTGGTGGCCGTTGTATGGGTCTATTAGGCCTGTGCTGGGGTTGTAGGCTATTGCGTTCATGGTGAAATCTCGTCGGCTTAGGTCTTTTACTATGTCGTCTGTGAAGGTGACGGCTTCCGGGCGGCGTGCGTCTTGGTATTCTCCGTCTATTCGGTAGGTGGTTACTTCGTAGGGATGATTTGCTAGTAGGACGGTAACAGTGCCGTGTTTTATGCCCGTGTCTACGGTGTGGGGGAAGATTTTTTTAATTTCATTTGGGAGGGCGGCTGTGGTTATGTCCCAGTCTTTTGGAGGGATTTGCATTAGGCTGTCGCGGATGCAACCCCCCACTGCGTAGGAGCTGTGGCCTGCTTTGGACAGGGTTTTTATTATTGAGTTTACCTCTGGTGGGAGATTTATTTGCATTGTATTAAAACCATTTTCTCATGTCAGTCTAATTTTGATAGGTAAGCTCACAATTAGCCCCCCGGAGCTGGGAGTAACAATTTTTTTCTACGCCAAATCACAACTCGCACTTGCGGGCACTACGCGCCCGCGTTGCTCAAACAAGTGATTTGGCTACGAAAAAAGTTGTTACTCCCATCTCCTGCTCGGGGAAGCTAACTGATGAGAGCCTGGCACAAAGGAGAAGTGGATAAACTTTTTTCGTAGGTAAATCGCTTGTTTGAGCAACAGCGTGGGCGTAGCTCACGCGTCTTGCGAGTTGCGATTTGCCGTAGAAAAAAATTTATCCACTTCTCCGGGGCTAGTCGCTCACATTAATCCAGTTGGTGACCCACAGTCACCAACTGACTCATCTCAAAATTAGACTAACGTGAATCCTTTCCTAAAATTAATTGACAACCACAAAACATTTAACTAATATTAACTATATATATTCCACCCCCATCAAGCAATAGCAAGGAGCAAATATAATGATCGCAAACATAAGAATGTGGATAGTAATAGTAGCCCTAGGCGGCACCGCTTGCGTAAGCGCAGGTATAATCTACGGCCCGCGCCTGGCTCGCTCCGTAATGCCGCAATTTTTCGTAGCCCGCGCCGTAACCACCACAGCCGATGAATTTCTACCAAGTCTGCAAGCCGTCAACGCCATTTTACCGGAAATAATAAGCAATGCCTTACGGCACGAATTCACCCTAAGAATAAACCGTCTGGAGGGCGACCTAGCCGCCAACATAGACCAAAATATCATAAGCGCTTTACCGCTGACCTCGCTAAGAAGCGTAACCCGTTGGAGCGAATATCGGTACGTAT
>Ga0209755_10008590_pt1 | contig 10901 bp, 9 predicted proteins | sample TergutCo191P1_FD_187301 | JGI IMG/M metagenome (GOLD analysis project Ga0209755, IMG submission 187301) | Cornitermes sp. P1 segment gut microbial communities from Petit-Saut dam, French Guiana - Co191P1 (SPAdes) (version 2) | ecosystem: Host-associated > Arthropoda: Insects > Digestive system >... | reverse complement strand
AACGAACCTAAAGATGTTCCTGCCGCAGTAGAAGTTAAACTTTCTTGTGCTCTTTGAAGCAATATATTACTTGGCGTGTCTGTGTAGTATATTTGAAATGAACATTCACTATCCCAAGAAGCCGTTGAACTTTTGGAATTCCAAAAAACTTGAACAGCATCGCCAGCATTGACATTAAATGTACTTGTTGCACTGCTACCACTAGATATAGTTGGATTAGGCGAAATGTTGACTCCATTTACGCTTATTCTCAGTGATGCTCCGTTCCAACCATCTCCATAACTATCCTGCATTGAAATCGTAACATTCCGGCTTCCGGCTCCAACAACTGGACCATTGACCAATGTAAATGAATGCGTACTACCTTCAAAAGTTTCACGGAAAATTGTATCTTCGACAAAAATTGTCGATTCTTCATTTTCACTCATCTGCCATTGATAAGTTAATTCGCTTGCACCATTTGCTGCAGCTTCAACTATAAATTCTGCAGTTTCTCCATATTGTATGTTTTTATTTGTCGGTTGCGTGGTAATTGTCGGCGGTGCTACATTTACCATTAACGCAGCAATATTTGATGTTGTCGATTGTTGAAAATTATTTGCAACAACACAACGGTAAATATAGCCATTCATTGCCATAGTCGCTGAAGGCGTTACATAAGTTGCAGAAGTACCTCCAGTGCCGTTTAACACATTGTTGAAGTTAGTGCCATCTGTGCTTACCTGCCATTGATATGTTAGAGAAATTGCGCCGTTTAATGTAGCGGCAACTGTAAATTCTGCCGTTTCGCCGTACATTATCGTTTTATTTGTCGGTTGCGTTATTATTGTCGGCGAAATTGAGCTAATTGTAACCGTGCCAATATTACTTGCATTCATTACAGTTCTTCCGCCTTGTGCATTTGTAATCTCAACATAATAGTAATATACTCCTGCCGTTACAGACGTAGGCACGTTGTAAGAAGAACTTGTCGCTCCACTTATTATTGTTCCACCTGTAGTATTTGCACTCGTATTTCTATACCACTGATAGCTTAGTACACCACCAGTTGCAGGCAATTCTGCTGTTATTGATAAGTTACAAGACTCGCCAAAATCTACTACGCAATTCATTGATTGTGTAATTATCGTTGGCATTCCTGGATTTACCATAGTTGTTGATACGTTGCTTGTAGTTGTTACATTTATTTCGCTTTGCGTATTAGTAACTACGACATAGTGATAGAAAATTCCACCTGCAGATGTAGGTACGTTTATAGACGAATTCGTTTGACCGTTGAGTAATGTGCCTCCGTTATTGCTTGCTGTCGTATTGCTATACCACTGATAACTTATTTCTCCGCCCGTTGGCACAGTTGCCATCACAGATATTTCACGTGTTTCACCAACGCTCGCTGTTACAGTTTCATTTGTTGGCTGAATATTAATAGTCGGCGAAGGAATTACTGTCAATACAGTGGTGTTGGAATTTATAGTTTGACTAAAATTATTTGTAACGACACAGCGATAAACATAGCCATTCATTACTGCAGTTGTTGTGGTAGTTGTGTATGTTGCAGTAGTGCTACCAGTGCCATCTGTTACGTTAACAAAAGACGTGCCGCCGTTTGTGCTTCTCTGCCATTGATAAGTTAATGGACTGCCACCATTTGCAGCAACAGTAACAGAGAATTGTGCCGTATTGCCCTCTGCTACCGTTCTTGGTTGCGGTTGCGTACTTACTGTGGGAGCGGAATACACCGTTAGCGTAGCTGAACTGGATGTTATAGAGCCGTTTACATCGTTTGTGATAACACAACGATACTGATAACCACCCATTGCCATTGTTAAAGTTGGGGTTACATAATTTGCGGTCGTTCCACCAGTTCCATCCGTTACATTGCTCCATGAACTGCCGCTGTTTATACTGCGTTGCCATTGATACGTAAGCGAAGTTGCGCCGTTTGATCCGGCAATGACTGTGAATGCCGCTGTATTAGTTGTTTCGAACTGTATGCTTTGATTTGTCGGCTGTGTACTTATAGTCGGATTGCCTACTACCGTTACTGTAACGAAATCGCTTGCTCTTGCTGTAGTTTTATTTACAGTAGCGTTGTTGTTTGTATTTGTCACTATTACATAGTAGTATGTTGTTCCCGCCGAAGTCGTAGGCACGGAATAAGACGAACTTGTCGCACCGCTAATCAAAGTTCCGCTTGTATTATTTGCGCTTGTATTTCTGTACCATTGATAACTTAGAGTACCGCCGTCAGTAGAATTTGCCGTTACTGATAAAGTACGGCTTCCGTTTATCGCCCCCCTGCCACCTGTCGGTTGCGTGGAAATATTCGCAGGAGCCGCATTTGGATAGGATATTGTTCCTGTTAGATTGTATGTACCAGTTTGAGATGATGAATACGGTGTTATTTCAATGTAATAAGTACCAGCGTCTAAATCTTTTAATTGATTGTAAGAACCAGAATAATAGTTTAAACTGAAAAATTGAGTTCCGTTAACATCATACCATCGTACATACATATCTGTTAATCCGTCGCGAGTTACATTTACTGTTAATATTCCAGATTGTGTTAATTCATATCGATACATATCGACTCTATCTTGATAACTTATAAACCCTCTTATGGTTTGACCAGAAGTTAATAACTGCGCTGTTGAACGATCATTATTTGGTTCTACATCATTGCTTCCAGCGGCAGTAAATTCTCCACTTAAATTATATGTACCACTATAACTTGATGAATACGGCGTAATTCCGATGTAATAAGTACCAGCATTTAAGTCCATATATTGACTATAGTCACCTGAATAATAATTCATACTTCTTATTTCCGTACCATCATCTGTATACCATTTTACATACATATCAGTCAAACTACCCTTAGAGACATTGATTGCTAACCTACCAGTAGTAGTTGTAGTATATTTGAACATATCAACTCTATCCTGGTAACTTATAAACCCTTTTATTGTTTGTCCAAAAGTTAATGATTGAGCATTCGAGATAGAATTATTTGATTCTACATCATTGTTTCCTGCTGCGGTAAACACTCCTCTTAAATTATAAGTACCTGTATAATTGCGGTATTGATTAATTCCGATGTAATAAGTGCCAGCATTTAAGTCCATATATTGACTATAATCACCTGAATAATAGTCAGTACTCATTATTTCCGTACCATCTTCTGTATACCACTGTACCCACATTTCCTGTAAAGAACCTTTAGACACATTTATCGTCAACCTACCTGTTACTGTTGTAGTATATTTGTACATATCTGTATTATCCGTAGAAGTTATTTCACCTGTTACTGTATAACCTGACGGCAATAACTGTGCAGTCGCACGAGTGTTGTTTGATTCGGTTTCATTTATGGTACTATTTATACTTATGCTATAATTTCCCGTAACTGAACCTCGCTGAATGACTTCAAAGCTATAAGTGCCAGCGGATACCTGCATAGTGTCATTATGCGGAAGGCTAAAGCCATCCGTTCTCCTTTGTTGCGTACCACTGCTATTAAGCCACCGCACATCTGCAGTCCCGTTAATCAATCCAGTTGACCCTCCAGGGCTGGTTATATGCACCGACAACCTGCCCGCCTGCGACAACACTACAGTGTACCTATTAGACGTGTTATTTGCCCTTATACTGTCTGATTGCGTGGTAGCAAGCGAAATTGTTCCGCGATCTGCTGCCCATAAACTACAAGCAACAACCAATATCGTTGCCAACGACTTGCACCAATTAAGCATTTTCATGCAAAACCTCCATTTTTTGATTTGAAATTCCTCTGATTTGCAACAAAAAAGGCAAATCGCTTTGCCCCCTCATTATTTTTTGATTTTTGTAAAAAAGACCCTCTACCGGAAGCTCCCGGAAATTCCAAAAATACAACAGCCCCCCATATTTCGCTAGGTGGTAAGGACTCTTTAAATTTATTTCAGCTAAATTTTCACTTTTCACAACCTAAATATAGATTATTTTACCTAAATAAATATTCAAAAACTCAAAGAAAAGTTTATTTTTCGTAAATTTCCCATAATTTTTCGGGGTTTTATACCGAAAATCTTAAATATGAGAGAGAAAAAGCCTTTTTTAGGCCTAAAGCAATTTCGTGAGCGTATGAAGCTTAAGCAAAATGAGCTGGCGAAAGAGCTTGGTCAAAGCCCATCAAACTATCATCACTGGGAAACTGGCAGGTACGAAGTTACTTTCTCCGCTATGAAAAAACTTTTTGAAATGGGAGCAACCGTTGAAGAATTGTTTGGCATAACATACACCGGCGGAGTTTCGCCGATTGACGATGCAAAAATCACCAGAGAGCAGGCTATAAGCATAGTGCGAGCCGGACTTGCCGGGATTTTGAATAGCCATAGCGGCGTTGTTAGGAACAGCAATGTTCTTGGGTGAGTAGAGCTGGGTTTAAGCAAAGATTTAGAGGACGGAGGGAACGCCGCTGGGTGGGGTATTTAATTCTGCCCAGCTAGTAGTAATCATTTGAGCGATAATACTATGTAAAGTATTTGGTTTACAATTAGCAAATATATCCATTGCGGAATAATCATTTTTAGTAAAACTGAATCACGGGATATAGCATCATCTGCAAAAATGACTATCTTTTTATCTAGCAAATTATTTATGATTTCTCTATGAGTTATGCTATTTTTATCTCTGTTTGTTATGATTTTGCAATTGTTTAAAAGGTTATTTAACAGTTTCATGAATCTATTTAAGATAACTTTTCTCTCCGTAAATTAAAAAATGTTGCATTGATAGTTCTTTTGATGTTTTCTTATGCTGTGGTCAATAAATTAGCCAAAAATTTCTACCATTTTTAATCCGTCCAAGCTTCGGATCAAAGCTTGCCCATTTTTTCTATATTACCGACAGAATTTCGAAAAATAACCTGACTTAGGAGAATTTTTATGAGTAACTATGTTATAACTGGTGCGAATTCAGAAATTGGTAGCGAATTAGCTCGCTATCTAGGCTCAAAAAATCATAAATTGTTATTATTTTCACGTTCTGAAAAGCCTGACATTTCGCACGATACTCACACATGGATAGATCATATTGATTTGACAAAAGAATCTCATCTATTCAAATTAAGAACCAAAATAAACAAACAATTTTCATCTCCGTTTACTTTAATACACAGCGTCGGTGATTTTTGGAAACATAAATCAATTAATAACACTAGTTTTAAAGAAGCAATTTCGCAAATACAGAGTCACTATATTACACTTTTCGGAGTAATAAAAACTGTAGTACCTATAATGCAAGTTGTTGGAGGAGGAAAAATAATTGCATTTAGTTGTAATTCCGTTAAATACAACTATCCTGATATGGCAGCATTTACATCTGCGAAAGCTGCTGTAGAATGTTTGATAAAATGCATTGCAAACGAACAATCTCAATACAATATTATTGTTAATGCATTCGCCTTACCATCCATTAAAACTAATAGCGTTATTAAAACTAAGCCAAAAAAATTCCATAAGAACTATCCAACTTTAAGTGAACTTACTTATTGTATAGAACAAACGGTAGAAAATCTCAGTCCTTTAACAAATGGAAACATTATAAATCTGTTCAAACATAGCCAATCTTTTTACCACAAGGGATATTATGAGCGAAATAAAATATGGGAGGAATAACCAAATGAAAGAATTAATTGATTATTATGAAAACTGGAAAATCCGATTGCTAGCATTATTTATACTCTGCTACATGATTCTTTCTCTAATTTTTTCTTTTCTTAATGAGGTTTCCTCTACATTTGTGATTAACTATGCAAATAACCCTAATATTACTTGGCTATCTTCTAATAATATAAATAAAATAAAATTTATACTTGATTTCCTATTTGACTATTTTTCACCAATTGCATTGTCTGTTGTACTTTATGTATATTGCCTTGATCATATTGATAAGGAAGGATGGAAGAAAAAATTCCCTCAATATAACGTAAGCGGAAAATGGTCAAATGAAACGACCTATCGAAAAAGTCTTGTGCCAAACAAAGAATGGGACATATTAGAAGAGAAAAAGGAATCTATTATGACCATTACACAAACATGTAGAACGATAAAAGTTGAACCGTCTCCAAGTGAACATTTTAAATGGCACTCTTTACTGGCAAATTGGGATGAACATAAGCATTTACATATTTTATACGAGGTAAGGTATTTCCATGACTTAATTGATAATGGACGCCCTGAAATTCGCATTGGATATGAACAGATGACTCTAGTGGGTGATGACTCACCATATGAATTGAGAGGAAATTTTTCTCATTGTCTTTCCTTTGATGGGAAACCAATGTTTATGGGAAATGTAGTGTATAAGTCACTATCTCAGAAGACGAAATGAGTAGGCTTAATTATATAAAAATTTTCTTTTAAAATAGAATTTTTTATTGAGGCTCTTTCACTTTTTTCCATATGTTTCTAAACGAGTTTCATCCAGAATAAATTCACCGCCATTATTATCTATCCAGTCATTTATATGTTTAATTACTGACATTATAAATCCTGAGTAAAATTTAATTGATGTTGGTTTTAACTTATATGTAGTTAGCAAGTTTTGAACATGATCTTTTCTAACAAAATCTCCATAATCAATAACAACACCAGATTTTGCATTAATATTTTTTAGCAATACTTTTCGTATTGATGATTCATTGCTATGCAAAATAGAATAACCATTTGTTTTTATCTCTATTTCAACAAGTTTATCTAAATCGCCTCTTCGGTTTAGCTCTTTATTATAAGTTCTTAATGTATCTATTAATCGAACCAACGGTACATAATAATAATCATTGAAATGTTTTATCTGAATTATTTTTTCTAACTGGCTTTTTATTTCCTGAACACAAGATTCATAATCCTTAAAGAGGTTGAAGCCGAGAAAGACAGAGTTTGTCAATATCTCATTCAATTTTTCTTCCTCTATTGATAAAATTCTAGATATTTGAGAAGTCGTTTTATCTGTGTGTTCATAATTGAATACAAATTTTGAAAAATCTATTACTATCCTTAAAAGAGATAAATAAATATCGGAGTTATAATAGTCTAATATCTCGTTAGAAAAAAGCATCGCTTGATAATTCGCTTTTAAAATTTCTGAAATTTTTGAAGTTAATATTTTTGCATCGTCTCTATCATTGTATATTAAAATTTTTCTATTTCTAATATCAAATGGTAAATCATTTATTGTTCCATATTTATTATTAAAAATACAAATAATTTTATCCCAACCCATTGTTTTTGCTGCGTAACCTAATTCTATTAAAACATTTGGATTCGGTGTCTTTTTATATTTTCTAGATTTTCCATTTATTATGCTGATATCAGCGATGAAAAAGCAGGCACGATTGATTTTATTAAAAATAGATTCTGCAATATCTGTTGTTCCTATTTCTTTTTGAGTAGCTCTATCAACATTAAGTTCTAAATTATACTCAACATCTTTCTTCAAGTTTTTTACGGCTTGCTTTAAGCATCTCTCGATGTAAGTTCTATTGGTATTATTAGGTAAATCTGATTGCCATGAAAAAAATACAGTACGATTCATACTCCTCCTATTAATTTTTCATATCTCTCTATATAACTATTTAGTAAAAAAAGACTATCTACAGGAAGTCTCAGAGACTTCTCAAAATCATTATAAAACATCGAACTTTGACTTTTAGACATAATTCTAGTATTAATATAGTAAATTAAATCACCATCCGCAAACCAAAGCCAGACGCCCCCATTAACAAAAACCTAAATATGAGAGAGAACGGAGTTTCACCGATTGATGATGTAAAAATCACCAGAGACAAGGCTATAAAATAGTGTGAGCTGGACTAGCTAGAATTTTGAATAATCATAGCGGAGCTGTTAAGAACAGCAATGTTCTTGGGTGAGTAGAGCAGGGTTTAAGCTAAGATTGAATGGACGGAGGGAGCACCGCTGAGTGGGGTATTGGAGAGATTTGGGCTTGGTGGTGGTTCTTAGTCTATATGAAAAACGCCAAATGTTCCATTAAATCCTGCTTTACGTATCTTTTCTTCATACAACGCTCTATTCTCTTTGATATTAAAATCATTAAAATACCATGTGACACTAGTTGTATCGCATATACTTTGACAAATTTTTTCTATATATGGCATATCTACATCTCCAAACGAAAAACCATATGAATAAATATTATTAACATCGTTCAATTTTTCAAAAAATAGTTGATTATTTATCATGCACTGATTAACTGGTTTTTTAGTTATATTATAAGCTGTTCGAACTATATCTGTGACATCAGAATCAAAAGATTCTCGTCCATGACCAAATATAAAATTATCTAATCCTAAATTTCTTATAACGTTTTTCGACACACCATGTATATGACAAATACAGTTTTCGGAAATACCATAAATAAGTTCAAGCGTCTGTGTATAATTGAATGAAAAAAAATAGTTTTGCTTTGCATTATCAAATAATTTTAGTAATTGTTTTTTAGCCATAGGATGTCTATTAAAAATTACTCTAAAAAGTATATAACATAATCTATTTTTTAGACTGACTTTCTTAGTCTTTATTGACAATTCAATATCATTGTCTTTTCTTTCTATATGTGGATGTAAATATGAAATATTACCATCTTTTACTACTGATTGGCCAAACTCCATCCCAGTAAATAAAATCCATGAATTAAACAGGACATTAATATCATAATATAGATCAAGAAAATATTTCTTAACACTTTCTTTATATATGTCATCATTAGAATCCAATTTACTGAATAAGTCAAAAATTATTTTAAAGTTATAAACTCCCATTGATGCCTCAAGATCATTCCAATTCTCACCTTCCACTATGTCAATCATTTTTATGAATAGTCGTAAAGCTAACCAAAAAGGAATATTTGCAGCTCCATTGTTACTTTGTAAAAATCGCACTGCATTATTACCGAACTCACTTTCTACAGCCTTAAAAAGGCTGGAATCGTTGTTCAGGTTTGTATTATGGCTGATCACGCCAGATTCAGATTCAAGAAGTGCAATGAAAGTCATAATAGCTTTCGACTCTTGATTATCTCTTACGTAGTATTGACCAGAGCCATGTTTTATCCATTGTATGATTTTATTAGCATCATTTAAAAATAGAGTAATTTCATCCATTTGCTCCATCAGAGTTTTTCCAGTTGAGCAATCTTTTAACTGCATAATATTAATGGTTTCTAATAATGCATTTTTCATCGTTGGGATAACAATGTTTTCAAAGCAACTTTCAATGTTATTATCTTTCAAAACATCGGAATCATCAGAAATTGATACCACCCCTGCTTTTATACATTCTTCCTTCTCTATTTTAATCAAGAAATCTCGAAAATGCTTATAGCTAGTTTTTAACCTATGAGCTAAATCAAATCCGTTACCAACTATGAAAAGATTACTAATACCACATCTCCATGCTGATCATTTACATATTAAAACATAAAGATTCGTATACTTTTCTCTGTTCAAGCATTAAGGTTGCTCCGTTTTTTCCTTTTCTTCTATACTCATTTCAAGTAATTTTCTATTCATATCTTCGATTTTTTCATAATCAATATTATTAGAACCCCTTACACCAAATATAATTGCTATTACTGTACTTATTATTGCAATAAATAATGACCATTTATTTATTTTGTTTGTTCTTTCATATATTTTATTTCTAGTTGTTATTACTGAGCCTAACTCTTGAAGGTCAGTGTTTATGGATTCAAAATATTTGTTCTTAAGATTATCACTAATATTTTTTAAAATTCTCTTTTCTTGGTCAGGAACATTATTAAATGGCATTTCCTGATTCTCTATTTCTATAACCTTTTTTATCAATGAATGTATATCATTGATATTATTAATATTAATTTCTTCCTTTGTAATATGAACTATATAATCCTCTAAAATATTAACAAGAGAATAATTTCTATCATATTCCCTATTTATAGAATTTAATAAAAATATAATATCTTCTTTGCTGTTTATAAGATTTTCCTTAAAATGATTAGATAATAGTTTAAAGAACTTTTCTTTTGCACGTTTTCCTTGTACAGATGAGAATTGGGCCATAAATATTATTCCAATAATTATACCTAATAATACTGATGGATAATAAGAAAGTACATCACTATGCATATAAAAATACTCCTTCTAGGCTAAGATTAAATCCATTAAGCAGCCGGGCATCGCCAAAAGATTTGTGCATGTTTCTTAATTCAAGCATCAGAAAAGCTCCCATTGACAAACAAAAAAGGGCAAATTTTCATTTGCCCCCTCACTATTTTTTTTAAAAGACCTTTTATAGGAAGCCTTCGAAACTTCCCAAAATAATCCCAAAACACAGAGTATTGGCTTCCAGTCATAATTTTATTACGAATATAGAAAATTCAAAAGGCACTCCGTTCCACCCCGAGAATGCTCACTCCCCTAATACTGCCCGTGAGCGGCAGCTCAATTTGGACGCTCAAACAAAAACTAGATACGCTCGGATTTAAGCTAAGATTTAATGGATGGATGGAGCACCGCTGGGTGGGGTATTGGGCATACTATCAACTAGAGCGTAATATGCCTAAATCAAAAAACATTATGCGAGTGCGCAAAGGCTTTTTATCTGATATATCGTGTTGCTTTTTCTCTTCTTTATCTTTATATAAAAAATTAATAAAGTCCAGCAACTGGGAACCTATCAATTCTACCAATCAATACGGCTGGATACTTCATATTATGCTTAGAATGCGGTATGTTTTTCCGCAATCGAAATCATTCATTTCATTGAGCATTTCGGCATTAAACGGCGAAAAAGAGCATCCCTCTGAAATATTCACTTTATCTCCTTAAAACTTCGCATTTTTAAGTATTTTTTTGCCGAATT
>Ga0209755_10008589_pt1 | contig 10901 bp, 9 predicted proteins | sample TergutCo191P1_FD_187301 | JGI IMG/M metagenome (GOLD analysis project Ga0209755, IMG submission 187301) | Cornitermes sp. P1 segment gut microbial communities from Petit-Saut dam, French Guiana - Co191P1 (SPAdes) (version 2) | ecosystem: Host-associated > Arthropoda: Insects > Digestive system >... | reverse complement strand
TCTTAGCAGTAGTTCGTGGTGTTCGTGATGGTTCGTGGTTGATTCTTATATTCTTATTTTTATCTTGTAATTCGCAGAAATTACCTGTGCAGGAAATTACAATCGAAAGAGACGGGCAGGCAATTACGAGTGTTAGAGCCGAGATCGCGCGTACGGACGAAGAACGTAACATGGGTTTAATGCATCGTAAAAAATTAAAAGACGGCGAAGGGATGATTTTTGTTTACGACAGGGATGATATTCTTTCTTTCTGGATGAAAAATACACTTGTTCCGCTTTCTATCGCCTTTATCACATCAGAAGGCAGGATTATCGAAATTAAGGATATGTATCCCGGTGATTTAAAAAATGTAGTATCCAGCCGTTCTGTTCGTTTCGCCCTGGAAGCGCCTCAGGGTTGGTTCGCGAGAGCCGGTGTGCAAACAGGCGATGTAGCGGGAATAGATGTTATTCGTTGATAAATTCGTAAAATCGACTATAATAAATAAAGAGGTGCTTTTGTGTTTAAAGGACTAACTCAAAGGGTGCAGCGGCTTCTCTCCACGAATGCCCAGGATGAAGCAAAGCGTTTCAATTCAGATCAACTTCTGCCAGAGCATATAATTATCGCCATGCTCAAGGAAGGCGGCGGAACAGCGTGCAAGGCGCTGTTGTTCCTTAGGATAGATATTCCTGAGTTCCGCCACATTTTAGAAAATTCCATACCAAGGATTCCGGGGCTCATCATTCGAGGCGAAGTGCCTCCTTCACGACGTACCAAAAATATGCTTGATGTCGCCACAGAAGAAGCGAGGGCGATGGGCAGCGACTATCTTGGAACAGAACATATATTGTTCGCGGCAATGCGCGAGCAGGATTCCAGCGTACAGGTTTACCTTACCCAAAGAGCCGTTGACACGGACATGATGAGGGTAATTATCCAGACAACATTTAATCAGCCTTCCTCAAAAAGCGAAGACTTTGTGCCGGTAGAGAAGTATCAGCCTTATTATCTTCACAGGGAACGCTCAGGGCAAAGAGGCGGTGTTGAGACAGAACAGCGTCCGCGCGTAAAGCCCGCTGTTTATCCTGTGTTGACGCCGACGCTCGATAATTTTTCGCGCGATCTTACAGCCTTAGCGAGAGCCGGAAAAATGGATCCTGTTGTTGGAAGAAAGCAGGAGATTAACCGAGCTGTCAGGATTCTCGCGCGAAGGAGCAAGAACAATCCTATTTTGGTCGGAGAACCCGGCGTTGGAAAGAGCGCCATAGTAGAAGGACTTGCGCAGCTTCTGGTAAGCGAAGCGGTGCCCGACGTTCTCGCCGGGAAACGCATTTTATGTCTTGATATGGGTTTGCTTGTAGCCGGCACAAAATACCGTGGCGAGTTTGAGGAACGCATAAAAAAAATCCTGCGCGAAGTAAACCAGGCGGGAAATATAATTTTATTTATTGACGAGATACATTCGATTATTGGAGCGGGAGGAGCTGAAGGAACCTTAGACGCCAGTAATATGCTTAAGCCGGGTCTTTCACGCGGAGAGATACGCTGCATTGGAGCGACTACCTTAGCCGAATACCGCAAGCATTTTGAGAAAGACGCCGCCTTGGAAAGACGTTTTCAGGCTGTGATTGTAAACGAGCCTTCTTTTGATGAAACGTTGGAAATTTTAAGCGGCATACAGAAAAAATACGAAGAACATCATCAGGTAAGATATACAGACAGCTCTATAAAACTTTGCGCTAAATTAGCTCAGCGTTATATAACAGGTAGATTTATGCCAGACAAGGCGATTGATATACTGGATGAGGCAGGCGCTCTTCGTAAACTGGAAAACCGCGAACAGCCTCTTGAGATTACGGGGCTTGAAGAAGAGATCGCAAGGTTATGCGAAGAAAAAACTACCTATGTTAGCACACAGGATTATGAAAACGCGGCGAGAATAAGAGACAATGTCCGGCAGTTAAAAGTACATCTTGAAGAAGTAAGGGCAAGCTGGGAAAAGGCTTCCAGAAACGAATGGTCATTGGTTACTGACGATGATGTGCGCCGCGTTGTTACAGAAACAACCGGCATTCCTGTTATGCATTTGGAAGAACAGGAATCAAGGCGGCTTTTACAAATAGAAGATGAACTGCATAAGAGCGTAATCGGACAGGATGACGCTATAAAACGAATTTCTTCAGCGATAAAAAGATCAAGGGCAGGGGTTTCTTCTCCGCGCCGCCCAATGGGCTCTTTTATTTTCCTTGGTCCTACAGGAGTTGGAAAAACACTTTTGGCGCGTAAGTTGGCGCAGTATTTATTCGCCAGCGAAGAAGCTTTAGTGCGCATAGATATGTCAGATTTTATGGAAAAACATAACGCCTCGCGTTTAGTCGGCGCGCCTCCTGGCTACATCGGTTACGAAGAGGGCGGAATGTTAACAGAAAAAATCAGGCGCAACCCTTACCGCGTTGTGCTGTTCGATGAAATAGAAAAAGCTCACCACGATATTTTTAATATTTTATTGCAGGTAATGGAAGAGGGAGAGCTTCGCGATTCGCTTGGGCATACTGTCAACTTTAGAAACACCGTAATTATAATGACAAGTAACGCTGGAACGCGCGAAATTACAAAAGATTCAAGACTTGGCTTTACATCAGGTTCGGGGTTAATGAACGCTAGCGAGATTGAAGCCGCCGCAATGTCTGAGCTTCGCAGAATTTTTAACCCGGAATTTATTAACAGGGTAGACGAAATTGTAATGTTTAATCCTCTTAATCAAAAGCAGATTGAATCGATTTTTGATATTGAATTCTCCGAATTAAAATCCCGTCTTTCTGAACAAAATTATAAACTTAAAATTACTTCAAGCGCGAAGAAAATTCTGGTTAATAAGGGCTGGGATCCAAAATTCGGAGGAAGACCGCTCAGGCGTACCATTCAAAAAGAACTTGAATGTCCGCTTTCCGAGCTTCTTTTGGAGAATCAATGGAAGGAAGGCGCGGTATTTACAGCTGACGGCAAAAATGATCAAATTAAACTGAAAGGCAAGAATCCCGCTGAGGATGAAGCCAAAAGCGAAACCGAAGCTGTTCAATCTGAGTTTATATTGACATAAAACAATTATATTTATATATTGAATTATGCTTATTAAAAGATTTTTTACACTCATTTTAATTACTCTTATCTTTTTAGCTTCAGGCTGCGAAGGCAGAAAAAGCGCGAAACCAAAAGAAGATTTATCCGCGCTTATTTTTATCACAGGCGTAATCGCGGGAAGCCCTACCTATGAATTACTCGCGCAAGGCGCGCTTGAATTCGCAAGGCAAAACCCAAAAGCTAATATAAAAATATATGAAGCCGGTGTTAATCAGGCGGAATGGGAGATGCAGCTTGGAGAAATGGTCTCCACAGGTGAATATGATGTTGTAATAGGCTCAAACCCTTCGCTGCCCGCAATTTGCGTGAATATAAGCAAAATATTTCCGGATCAGAAATTTATAATTTTGGACGCGAGTTATGAGGGGAATCTACGAATTAAAACTTATTTATATAACCAGTACGAGCAATCCCTTTTATTAGGTTACCTCGCGGGTTTAATTACCGTTAGTGATATGCCCAACGCTAATAAGCAAAAAAAAGTTGGCTTTATCGCGGCTCAGGAATATCCGCTTTTAACGGGACATATGGTTCCAGGTTTTATCGAAGGCGCGAAACTCGCGGATCCTGATATTGAGCTTGATTTTAGAGTAGTTGGTTCATGGGCGGACGCCAACAAGGCGGCTGAGCTTGCCTCGGCAATGATGGACGCTGGTGTTGATGTTTTTACATCGATAGCGGGAGGAGCCGCGCAGGGGCTTATAAAGACAGCGACAGAAAAAAAAGCGTATATAGTCTGGTATAACATTGACGCCTACGCTCTCGCTCCCGATGTTATTGTAGGCTGCGGTTTAATGGAGCAGAAGAAACTTACTATAGAAGTATTAAACAGCGTTAAGAATGGAACTGTTCAATACGGAAACGCGGAAGTGCTTGGAATAGGAGACGGATATCTTGGCTTTGTTTTTGATAATAACGCGTATACTGAATTACCAAAAAATATACGCGAAAAATTTGAAGATTTTATGAATAATTTATTTAGATGATACAAATAAAAAATATCAGTAAAACTTATTCGGCAGGCAAAAAAAAAGCAAATAATAATATTACGCTCGATTTAAAAAAAGGCGAAATCCTCTGCGTCGCGGGAGAAAACGGCGCCGGTAAAACCACATTAATGAAAATCCTCATGGGGCTTGAAAAGCAGGATGAAGGCGAAGTAAAAATTACAGGCAATATAGGCATGGTTCACCAGCACTTTATGCTTTTTGACGAATACACGGTAGCGCAAAATATTGTTATGGGAAATGAACCAAAAAAATGGGGAGTATTTCTTGATACTCAAAAAGCAAAGCAAATCTCCGATGAAATAATTACAGCCAATAATTTTTCGATTAATTCTGCAAGTAAAATAAAAGAATTAACTCTTGGAGAAATGCAGCAAACAGAAATCTGCCGCGTTCTTTACCGTAATTGCGATATAATAATTCTGGATGAGCCAACGTCAATATTGACAGAACTGGAAACACAATCGCTTTTTAAAACACTAAAAACGCTTTCGAGCGGCGGAAAATCAATCATTCTTATTACTCACAAATTACAAGAGATAAAGCAGATAAGTGACAGGGTCGCTGTGCTGCGTAAGGGAGAGCTTATAGGGGTTCGCGACGCCGCTGAAATTGACGAGAACGAAATAGCGCGGATGATGATGGGCGGCAGGGATATTGAAGAAAAATTAGAATTTAAAAAAATAAAAAAAATGGATACTGCTGAAGCTGTAATAAAGTTTGACAATGTAATAGTTCGACGCAAAGGACAAAAAAGACCTTTACTGGAAGATGTTTCATTTACTGTAAGCGAGGGGGAAATTTTGGGCTTTGCCGGCGTTGGCGGTAACGGGCTTGGAGTTATCGAAGCTGTAATGGGCGGCTTTTTGCATCCGGCGTCGGGGAAGGTGCTTCATAAGGGCAAGGATATTTCGCGTCTAAGTATAAGAGCGCTTAGAAATCAGGGGCTTTCCTATGTTCCAGCGGACAGACTTAGGGTAGGGAGCGCGATAGACGCGACAATCGAAGAAAATGTGCTAATAGGGAATTATAAAACACGTTTTCCTCTTGGCATTTTATCCTGGTTAAAAAAACATAACATCCTTTTTAACAGCGTAAAGGATAAGGCGTCGACTCTTTCAGGCGGAAACCTCCAAAAATTGATTCTGGCGAGAGAAACAAATTCTTTAAAGGATTACATAGTTTTTTCCGAGCCGACATGGGGTTTGGATATAGCGTCAACCAATTTTTTCTATGAGAAGATAAATGAACTAAGAGAAAATGGAAACGCTATTATATTAATTTCTACCAATCTTGATGAAGTTCTTACGCTTTCTGATAGAATTATAGTAATGTACAGGGGTAAGATCGCCGGTGAGTATGAAAACAGCGGCGATGATAATATAAAAGATAAGATAGGGAAAAATATGGCAGGCTTGGAAGTAAATAAGGAATAATAAGTGAAGAGCGGTATTTTAATATTATTGATAGCCACAATTTTTCTCGTGCTTTTAATTTTTATTTTAAGCGATTCTCCCTTACAAGCGCTTTTCCATTTCTTTATAGGTCCATTTAGAAATATTTATAACTTTGGCAATATGTTAAACAGCGCGACACCCTTTATCTTTGGCGCGCTTGGAATGATAATCGCTTTTAAGGCGGGCAGTTTGAATCTTGGCGGAGAAGGGCAGGTGTATTTTGGCGCTTTTATAACAACAGCGTGCGCCCTGTCTCTGTCCGCCCTGGGCGCTTTTGGCGCTTTTATCGCTGTAATTGCCGGGACTCTTTGCGCGGGGTTGCTGTCAGGTGTCAGCGGTTTGTGCAAGGCAAAATGGAACGCGAACGAACTAATAACAACATTTTTACTTTCCTGCGCGATTATTCCAATTATAAATTATTTGGTTCAGGGTCCTTTTTTAGATCCGCAAACATCTTTAATCTCTACAAAAGAAATAGCGCGTAATACGCGTCTTCCTTATATTTTAAGACCGTCAAGTTTAAACGCCGGGTTTATAATCGCGCTTGTCTTTGTTTTTATTGTTAATTATTTTCTTAAACGAACAAGAATGGGCTACGAATTCAGAATGGCGGGCTTCAATGAAATGTTCGCGCGTTACGGCGGGATAAACACAAAAATAAATACAGTTATAGCGATGAGCATGAGCGGCGCTTTATACGGTCTTGCCGGAAGTGTCGCTGTTCTTGGAACTCATCACGCTGTAATAAAAGAATTTTCGTCCGGGCTTGGATGGAGCGGTTTAACAGTGGCTTTATTCGCGTGTTTTTCTCCTGCCGCGGTAATTCCCTGCGCTCTCTTTTTAGCATGGATTAACACAGGAGCGAGATTCGCCATGTATAACACAGGGCTTACTTACGAAATTGTTTACATGGTTCAGGCGGTTATTTTTGTTCTTTCTACAAGCGTGATACTAAAGGATAATTTTAAAAAGAAGGACGCAGCGTAATGGGAAAGAGCGCGATTACAATAATGCTTCCAATCTTCTTCGCTTCTCTTGGAGGTTTATTCCCGGCGTTGGCGGGTACCTTAAACATCGCGTTGGAAGGATTACTTTTATTTGGGGCCTTCTCTTCTCTTACTGTTTATTATTTTACAGGGAGCGCGCTGGCAGCAGTTATAAGCGCGGTAATCGCGGCGATGGCGCTTTCTTTACTGCATATCTTCGCGGCTTTTCGTCTTCGCGCCAATTTGTTTATATCAGGGCTCGCTATAAATTTATTTTCAAGCGGTTTATGCGTATTGTTATCTGATAAAATATTTAACACAAAGGGTGTAATAAACGCGGGCAGTATTCCCGGTTTATTAAATTGGTATATCGTTATTGGAATTATTTTACTTGTTGTTTCGTGGCTCGCTCTTTACAAAACACCCTTTGGTTTCAGACTTAGGGCTTGCGATAAAAACTCAGAAGCGCTTGTCTCGTTAAAAATAAAACCGAAAAAGTACAGGGCGGCGGCGATTTTAATTTCAGGATTTTTCTGCGGAATTGGCGGCTCTTTTTTGGCTCTTAACCTTGGCGCCTATGTTCCTAATATGTCAGCGGGCAGGGGCTGGATAGCCCTCGCTGTTATTTTTCTCGGCGCTAAAAACCCATTAGGAATAATCGCCGCGTCTTTTGTTTTCGCTCTCGCGGAAAGTTTTTCTAACTACGCCCAGGGCTTTTGGAATATCCCCGCGGATTTTATCCTCGCCATTCCTTATGTATGCGCGCTTATCGCTATAATAATCGTAGCAATGGCGAGGAAACAGGTCTTTTAGTTATTTGAACCTGGTTTATTAAAAACTCCAACTCTATCCTGTTCTTCCAATATTTCGTCTTCAACTTCGTTTATCTTGGCATTATAGCTTGCTTCTTCTTTATGGAAATTTTCTTCTATTTCGTTTATCAATCCTTCGCGTTTCGCTTCTTCTGATCTTTCCATTCCGATTATTTCATTCATTTCTCTTACTCTTTCTTTCTCTTTCATAATAATCCTTCCTTATTAATTTGTTTGTATAATAAGAAAACTCCCTTTATTATACATAGCCGGGTTTAAACATTTTGGCTATATTCAGCAATAATGTCCTAAATTCCCGTCAATGTGGTAATCCTATCATATATTGGTGGTTCTTACAAGCCTTTTTTTAAAGTGGTTTAAACTTGCGCGTGATATTAAAACTCTTTTACTAACAAATTACGCCATAATTTAGGAATATACACCATTGTAATTCCTTAAATTCCCTGATAAAATTAGCGCAAAATACAAAAGTGAGGAATTTCATGTTGGATATCGGTCAACTCCACCGAATTGAGTATGAACTTATAGAAGACCGTTCTACAAGTGAAACTCCCCGCGGCATGATTTCTGTAGCCACAGCTGAAGCGCCAGGGCGAATTCATTTCATGGGTGAGCCTACACCGGGACAAAATGAAGAAGAATCGGGTATTTTTCTGTCCGCGGCGATAGATCGATACATCTATGTAGCTGTTAGTCAGCGAAAAGACAACTCATTTCGCTTTTTCGCGGCGGATTTAAAGGAAAGAAAGCGAAGTACCCTTGTAAATTTAAAATATCGACGTGAAGATAGATGGGCAAACTACCTAAAACCAGCAATTTTCCTCTTTATTGAGCTTGGATACCCAATGAAAGGTTTAAATTTCTCATTCTGCGGGGATATTCCTCAGCATATAGGGCTTGCTTCATCCGTAGCGATAGAAACCGCAGCGGCGACAGCGTTAAAAAGCCTTTTTCACATTCAAATGGACGATTTTGAATTCGCTGTCAAAATAAAAAACGCGCATTTTTCTATTTTTGGCACTCATGCGCCGCTAGAGGACTATCTGGCTTGCGTTATGGCGCGTAAAGATCACTTTTTAAAGATAGATTCAACAGAAAACGATGTTAAATTAATAAAATCGCCTTTCAACGGTTTTAGATTTCTGCTTATAGACTCAAGAGTTCCCAGAATGGGCACAGAAAGCGAAATTTCCTCACGCAGAAATGATATTTCAAAGGGTCTTAAACTCCTTTCAAAGAAAAAAGAAGGCGCGAGCTTTAGGGATTTCGCTTCTTCTGACCTTTTAGAAGTTTTGGGAGATTTCCCTGAACAAATCAGGCGCAGAAGCATGCACATAGTCGAGGAGATACGCAGGCTTGACGATGTGGAAGACGCTCTTGAACGCAGCGATCTTGCCTCATTCGCGAAAATTATTTATCACTCCCACGAAAGTCTAAGGGACCTTTACGAGATAAGCTGCCCGGAAGTTGACTGGCTTGTGAAACGCGCGCAGGAGATCGAGGGGGCGGCGGGCTCAAGAATGACAGGCATGGGCTTCGGCGGCTGCACCTACACAATTATCCGTAAGGAACTTGTAGAGGAATATAAAAGACGTCTTGAGGATTATGAGCGTATCTTTGGTTTCCGCCCTGTGATATACGAAGTAAAACTGGCGGCAAAGGCAAGAGTGCTTCCTGTCCGTAAGAGGGTATATGCTTAGGATATTACTTTCAAATGATGATGGTATTAGCTCTCAGGGCATAAGACTACTCGCGAAGGGGCTTCGTAACGCCGGGCACAGAGTTTTTTTAGTAGCTCCTGATCAAAACCGATCGGGCTGTTCTCATTCAATCGAGTTTTTGAATCATCCTTTAAAATTAAAAGAAATAGAAGAAGATACCTGGGTGTGCGAAGGAACGCCTGTAGATTGCGTAATTACCGCTCTTTTGGGCGGAATCCCGGAGATTTGTATTTCGACAGAAACAAGCGCTCTTAACATGGAAAGAGCGCCGGATTTAATTCTTTCCGGAATTAACGCTGGGGCAAACCTTGGTACTGATATTATTTATTCGGGAACAGCGGCAGCGGCGCGTCAGGGTAGTTTTTTCGGGATTCCTTCCATTGCGCTGTCCCTTGTTGAAAGCGAGCTTCCCTGGCAGTGGGAATCGACTATTTTATACGCAGTAGAAAAACTTGTACTTCTTATGGGTTACTGGAAGGCAGGAACCTTCGTAAATGTAAATTTCCCAAATATCGAAAAAAAGCCGGCGGAACTTGTTTCCTCTTTTCCGTCTATGCGGTATTATAATGATAGGATAGTAACCTTTACTTCTCCGAGTGGTGACAGGTATTGTTTCGCAAAAGCGGGGAAGGTTGAGAATATCCCTGAGGAAGGGTCTGATTGGGCTGAGGTAATAAAGGGCAACGCCGCGTTCAGCGTTGTCATGTCTCAGCCTTCGATAGCAGCAGGTTAGGGGGGAGCATGACTGCGCAGACAAGCGGTATAGAAGATAATTTGTCATCCGGGAAAAATGAAGCGCCTCAAGAATCACCATCTCCTGATGAAAAATTCACGGGCGCTGTTAAACTTTACCGCCAGAAAATCTGGGATAAGGCCCTGAATGAATTTCTAAATACCGACACTTCCAATTTAAACGACGAAGAAAAAATGGAACTTGCCTATTATCTTGGCTTGTGTTATACGAAACTTAATCATTACGAAGAAGCGCTTTCATTTTTGGAACAGGTGGTAACATCGGGGCAGAGTGTTCTTCGCGTTTATCAATGCAGAATGACCCTTGCGTATATTTATATAATTACAAAACGAATTAGAATGGCTGAATATGAATTAAAAAGACTGCAAAACGCGGGGCTTGAGTCGCCTCTTTTATACAATACTCTCGCTTACGCCGCGTGGACACAGAAAAAAAATAAAAACGCTATAGATTTTTATGAAAAGACACTGGAAATAGATTCAGATAACGCTACGGCTATGAACAGCATGGGCTATATTTTAGCGGATACCGGAATGGATGTTATGCGCGCTCTTCGCCTTTGCAGGAAGGCGGTGGATTACAAACCGGAAAACCCGGCGTACCTCGATTCGCTTGGATGGGCTTATTATAAAAGCGGCGAAATAGTGGAAGCTAGAACATGGCTGCGCCGTGCGCTTGATATCGCCCCCAACGAAGAAATGATAAAAAAACATTTTAGGATTGTTTCGGGGGCGGACAGGTGAGGTTAGCTGCAATAATTTTATTTTTGCTTTTCTCATTAAATCTCCCTGCGCAAGAGGCGCCGATTCGCCCTGACGTGATTTCGGCGGCTGAAGAATTCCGTCTTGGCGTTCACGCTTATAATAGATTTTCCTATAACGAAGCGATACTTTCTTTTGAGCGCGCGCTTTCCTTCCGTCCCGGAGAAGCTATTTTTCTTGACTGGCTTGGAAGGGCGTATTACAGATCCGGTTTTGAAGAAATAGCTCTGCGCAGATGGCGAGAAGCTTTGGATTTAT
>Ga0209755_10008588_pt1 | contig 10903 bp, 9 predicted proteins | sample TergutCo191P1_FD_187301 | JGI IMG/M metagenome (GOLD analysis project Ga0209755, IMG submission 187301) | Cornitermes sp. P1 segment gut microbial communities from Petit-Saut dam, French Guiana - Co191P1 (SPAdes) (version 2) | ecosystem: Host-associated > Arthropoda: Insects > Digestive system >... | reverse complement strand
TACAGTTTTGGTTATTTGCATTTAAAAGTAGCTAAATCGTAGCGTTGAGGATAAAAACGCCGATATTTGAGGTACATATAAATAATTAGCCACCAACGGGGCTTCTTTTGCCTTTTTTTCTCGTTTGGTAAATTTCTTAAATATTTATTACTAAAGTAGTATCTTAGATCGCAGTGTCAGCTACTTGGATGACAAGAAAGGGGGTACTTGGATAACACCATTGTTGGCTGGCAAAACGGTACCTTTAATTTGTCCTATTACCATTGGGATTTGGTGTGAGAGATCTATTTTTTGATAGCAAACGTATTGCTTTTCAGAAAAATATTAATAGCATTAAACAAGACTCTGATATTAGTTTTGACAACCTCAGTTCTTCTGTCAGATTAAGTTTTATCTAGCACAATAAATACGATGTTTAATTTCCCAAACACACGATTAAGGCGTAGACGCTCAAGTAAATGGATTCGCAATTTAACAAGTGAAAGTATTTTATCAGTAAACGACTTGATTTTTCCCCTGTTTGTTCATGATAGAGAAGAAACAACCGAACCAATTCCTGGCTTACCTGACATAAAATGTTACTCAATAGATGGATTGGTTTCCATGGCTCAGGAAGCTGAGGATTTAGGAATTAATGCTATTGCAATTTTCCCTGTAGTTGACAGTAAATTAAAATCTGAAAATGCTGAGGAAGCATACAATCTGGACAATTTAATCTGCAAGGCAATTCGTGCTGTAAAATTAAAGGTGCCGGACATTGGCATTATCGCGGACGTTGCACTTGATCCATACACCACTCATGGTCATGATGGCATTTTAAAAAGCAATCAGATAGACGTGGAAAACGATGAAACTGTGTCAGTGTTGCTAAAGCAAGCACTTACTTTAGCAACAGCAGGATGTGATATAGTTGCTCCTTCTGATATGATGGATGGTAGAATAGGGAAAATAAGGAGAGCATTGGATGATAATGGCTTTCAAGATGTATCAATATTGTCTTATGCAGTGAAATATTGCTCCAGCTTCTATGCACCATTCAGACAAGTTGTTGGTTCATGTGTACCATCCAGTTCTATTGATAAAAGTGGTTATCAAATGGATTACAGAAATGCAAAAGAGGCAATTTGCGAAGTCGAAATGGATATAAACGAAGGTGCAGATTTTATTATGATAAAACCAGGTATGCCATACTTGGATGTAATAAAAACAGCAAATGATAAGTTTAATTTTCCGATTTTTGCTTATCAAGTAAGTGGCGAGTATGCAATGATAAAAGCCGCAACAAACAATGGCTGGCTGGATTACGACAAAGTAATCTATGAGTCTTTAATTGGCTTTAAACGTGCAGGTGCGAGTGCAATATTCACTTATGCAGCACTTGATGTTGCGAAAAATTTGGGGTAAACACGCCCTGTAAAAAGTTTTCCTACATAACAAACTTTTGGCAGCGCTCCAGCAGTGAAACAAACAAACTCCTTGACAAACTTCGCCAACCCCTTATCATAATAGTGAAGCTATTTTATTCAACTTCCCAATCTGTGCAGATTAAAATGACAAGAAGATCTTGTATTTGGCGTACTATTTTTTGCACTATGTGCACCGTATGTCTTTATAAAATTTCTAGGTTTCTACCTATACAAGCTGAAACGCGCTTATAAAGCGTTTAAGACATCACCCAACGTCAAATTTTTAAAATAAAGAGTTAACAACTAGCTGCTGCGGGATTTCTTTGTCTTTTTTTTCTGCCTGGTAAATTTCTTAAATATTAATAGTCCCAATAAGTTGCACTTAAAAGCAGCTAAATTGCAGCGTTTAAGATAAAAAAACGCCAATACAGAAAATAAATATTTATCGGGGTTTCTTTTGCCTTTTTTCTATTTAGTAAATTTCTTAAACATTTTATCTGAGGCAATTTGAGAGCACACAAAAAACACCAATTTTAAAATAACTGCTTTTTAGTATGCAAGAAGTCTGCTCGTATCTGTTCAGACAATGGCGTCAACTTAAGAGCCCCCTTTTGAATTTTTTTATTGAAATAAGATAGAAACAAAAGTGCTGTTCCTTGCAGCTTGTGGATAATTTAATGGTAAAAATTTTAGAGAGAAATTTTATATACAATCGCTGATATTTTTCCTTAAGTTGACGCCATTGCCTGAACAGATACCCTTATGTGAATTTTGAAAGAAGTCTAATGAGATGGCGGTGTAGTGTGGTTTGAGGCTAAAGTTTAAAGTCTTTTTGCTTGCCACACCTCTGCGTCTATTCTTTGTTATTCAAGTGTTTAAGAACAGATTTCGCTAATTCTTTACTAATCCTAGCTACGTTTTGAATTTCAGCCAGAGAAGCTTTGCTTATGTTTTCCACTGAACCAAAATGAGACATCAACGCATTTTTTCTTTTGTTACCAATGCCAGTTATTTTACTTAACGGTGAAACAAAAAGCTGTTTATCGCGTTTTTTTCTATGTGAAGCGACTGCAAAACGATGAGCCTCATTACGCAGCGATTGTAAATAAAGCATGATTTTGCTGTCATTTGCTAGAGTAAACTCTTCTCTGCCCGGCATGTAAAATCTCTCATTTCCTGCGTTGCGATAGGGGCCCTTTGCCATGCAAGCAAAAGGAACATTTATATTCAATATTTCTAATACATTTTTTACTATGGAAACATGTCCAAGCCCGCCATCAATCAATAGAAAATCAGGAATTATGTCCTTTATCTTGCCAGAGAAACGTCTGGTCAGCACTTCTCTCATCATTTTATAGTCATCACCTGAAATTTCTTCTTTTATAGTAAATTTTCTGTATTCACTTTTTAAAAAGCCTTCCTGCCCTGCAACAACCATCACACCAACTTGTTGATTTCCAGATATATGGCTATTATCATAAACCTCGATACGCTTTGGAACATTTGGTAACAAAAAAACTTTACTAAGCCCTTCAAGTTTTTCCAGACTGTTTTTATAATCAGTAAGCTTTTGCTCCAAGCTATGCTGAGAATTATCATAAACGAATTTCAACAAACCATGTTCTTTTTTATTTTTTGCCTGCAAAACTTTTATTGGTTTTTGAGTAACGTTGCGTATTGCCTGCTCAACGATTTCCTTACCTGTAACAAAATCAGGAACATAAATTTGTGCTGGAGGTATGTTAGCTGAATTATACAAATTGATCAGAAAGGTAGATAAAATTTCATCGTCTGGATGATCATTGCAGTTCTCGACAAAGTAAGGAGTACTTCCATAGTTGTCTTTGTTTCTGAACGATAACACACCAATGCATGCCAGATCCTCTTCACGTACAATGCTGAAAAAGTCTGCATCTTTTTCAAAAGAAAAATCCGTTCGCTGCATTTGAATTTGCTCAAGAAATTTTATTCGATCTCTATATACAGCAGCAAGCTCATAATTTTCCTCACTGCTGCACTTTCTCATTGTGGAAAGTAATTGTTCTTTCACTTCCTTATTTCTTCCAAGCAATGTATCTCGTGCTTGTTTTACTGATTGGCAGTAGTCATCTTTCGTGATTTTATTTACGCACGGTGCTGAGCAGCGCTTAACTTGATACTCAAGACATGGTCTTTTTGTTGAGGAGAAATATCGATCTGAACATACTCTCAAAAGGAAAGCTTTTTGCAATGACAATATAGTCTGCTTAACAGCATCGGCAGATGGAAAGGGACCATAATAGTGAAACTCATCCTTTTTAAATTTGCCTCTGTATCGTGCTATTCTTGGGTAATCGTGTTTGGAAATTGTTATATAAGGATAAGATTTTCCATCCTTGAGCACAATATTATAAGGTGGCTTCAATGATTTTATTAACTGCGCCTCAAGAAGCAGTGCATCCACTTCATTTTCAGTTAGAAAGGTCTTAATCTCAACAACTTGTGAGAGCATAACTTTGATTCGTTCAGAAAGGTTTTCATATCGAAGGTAGCTAGATAACCTCGATTTTAAGTTTTTTGCTTTTCCAACGTATAAAACCTTATCCTTTTCTCCTATCATCTTATACACGCCACAAGACTGTGGAGATAACTCGATTTGCTTTTTTATCGCCTGAACATTTATGACATGGCCCATTGTTTAACTTGTATGAGGCTAAAATCTGCTACTAAGTAAAAGATGGAAACAACACTTGCAAGCAAAGATAACCTATTTTTTCTCAGCTTATCAGAATCGCAGTTGATTTTTACATTGTCCATAAATTGGTTGATAAATGGAGCAAAACCAGTAAGTTCATCAAGTGCTGCATTGAAGTAACCATTTTTTATTGCTTGTTTAATGCTTTTACAAACAGCCACAGCACAATTTGATAGCGCTATTTCTTCACTATCAATCAAAAACTTCTTATTATAAGATGCACCGTAAGTAGTGTTGTCATTTTTTTCTGCTCTGCTGACTATGTTACTGACCCTTTTATAAGTGCTCAGAACCTGTTCACCTTCAGGCGTACTAAGATAATGGTCTAATACAACAGTTTGCTTTTCTGCTGTCAGCAGATCATTAATATCAGTTTTACATAATATTGAACTTACAACATCTTGCCTTATACCCCTGTTCCTTAAAATAACCTTGAATCTTTCCAGGAAGAATTTTAGCACTAGTTCTGAAATTTTTTCCTTACTCGGCTTATTAGATTGACCAAATGATGTTACATCCTCAGTAAATGTGAGTTTTGAATATAAAGACACCGACTTATCTATCAATAGCCTGATTGGAACATGTAAGTTATTTTCAAGTATTGTTCTAATTACACCAATTGTCATTCTTCGCAAACCAAACTGATCATACGAACCAGAGATCTTTTCACCTGCTGCAATCAAACCAACCAAACTATCTACTTTATCAGCAATGGCCACAGCAATTGCAGCAGGAGATTTAGGACATTCTTGCTCTGATCCAATTGGCTTATAATGCTCAGTTATAGCTTCCACTATTTCTTCATCCTCTCGAAAGTGAGAAGCATAATACCCACCCATTGTTCCTTGCAGCTCTGGAAACTCTTTTACTATCGATGTTGCAAGATCTGCCTTTGCTAAATATGCAGCACGCTCAACTTTAATTAGTGAAGCACGCGGAACATATATGGCTATATATTTCGATAGAGCTATAATGCGCTTTACTTTTTCTCCAACGCTACCAAGAGAAGCATGAAACAATATCGAATCTAATTTCTTGACATAATAATCCAGATTTTCCTTTTTATCCTGAGATATCAAAAACTGGGCATCAGCAAGACGTGCTTCCAATATTCTTTCATGCCCTTTGACAACTTCATTATTGTTAACGTTGACAACAGTGACAAAGTGTGAAATTCTTTGCCCATTGCTTAAAGCAAGGTATTTTTGCTGCGTATTAATTATGCTAAGAACTACTTCCTCCGGTAGTCCAGATGACTTTTCTTGATCTACTTTGCTAAACAGCACAATCGGCCATTCTATAAGCCCCGTTAATTCATTCAGTAAATAATCATTTTCTTCGAGTTGTAAACTCTGCTCTTTTGTGAATTTATCGATCTGATCCAGTATAAATTGTTTTCTTTTACCCGGCTGGAGAATGACATTGCTTTTCTCTAGCAATGCAAAGTAGTCTTTAGGTGTTTCAGCAGTGAGCGCCGCACCACTTGAGAGAAACCTATGGCCATATGTTACGTTGCGCGCTGTGATCCTTGCAAAAGACACAGGTATTATCTCATCATTCAAAATGCATAGAATGTTTTTAATTGGCCTAACCCATCTTTCTTTTCCTTCACTCCATCTCATGCTTTTTGGCCAAGAGAAATTTTTCAACATCTCCTCTAGTAGATTTTTGAGAAACTCTTGGACATTAAATAAGCAAACATCCTTTTTGATGAAGTAAAAGTCTCCATTACCTACCTTGCGAACGAATAAATCTGTCTCACTTTTTCCATTTTTCCTTAAAAAACCTTCAACGGCACTCTTTGGTGCGTTAACATTTGGTCCTTTAACTTCGTCATTAGCACCCTTTAGTCCCGAAATGCTTATATTATCAACAAAAAGAGTGATGCGACGTGCCGTTATAAAAACCTCTATAGATGCAAATTTCACATTGTTTTTGTTGAAAGCATTAGCAACATAACTCTTAACTTGAGCTGTAGCTGAACTTTGCATTCTCGGTGGTATTTCTTCTGAAAGGCATTCAAATAATAATTGTGACGACATATGTTACTTACTCATATATAACTCACAACATTTTTTTGTCAGCTCTCTCACTCTACCAATATACACTGTGCGCTCATTCACACCAAGCACACCTCTTGCATCAAGCAGATTAAGTAGGTGGCTAGTTTTAACGCATTGGTCATAAGCTGCTACTGGTAATTCTTTTCCAATAAGAAATTTACATAGTTTTTCTGTGTCCTCAAACTGCTGCTGTACCACTTTAGTATCATAGTAATCAAGCGCCAGGTGAGAAAATTCATACTCCCTTTGCTTAAAAATATCTCCGTAAGTCACGCCGCTGTCGTTCCAAATTATATCGTAAACATTATCCACACCCTGTATGCACATTGCTAAGCGCTCCAACCCATACGCCACCTCGCCAGGAATTATTTTGCAGTCAATACCTCCTACTTGCTGTATATAAGTAAGTTGTGTTACTTCCATCCCGTTGCATGTAACTTCCCACCCAAGCCCTGATGCACCAACACTTGGGTTTTCCCAATCATCTTCAATAAATTTAATATCATACTTCCTCGTGGATATGCCAAGAGCCTTTAAGCTACTTAAGTAAACATCCTGCAAATTATTACCAGAAGGTTTGATTATAACTTGGTATTGATGGTGTTGATATAAGCGATTAGGGTTATCACCATAGCGTCCATCTGCTGGCCTAATTACAGGTTGTAGATACGCAATCTTTGTTGGTTTTGCATCAATTGCTGACATGATTGTTGCAGGATGCAACGTTCCAGCTCCAACTTCGGATGTGTATGGATGGAGTATGGTACATCCTTCACCAGCCCAAAAATCTTGCAATCCCTTTATTATGCTTTGTAGATTCACGTAAACTGCACACTTTTTATACTGAATATATAAGCAAATAGGTACTATTCAATATTTATTTTTTTAGAGCGTTATGCAAGTAGTCACTCAAGACTACTGAATTTTCCTTCACATACTGAATTATGCTTTTGTTTATGACAATTGCGTTGTGCATAGTTAAATCGCAGAATATAAATGCAGTCAAATACAGCAAAATTACTGCATAAAACGTATGAAAAATCCCCTCAAATGTAATTGATATTGCATTGTTATAACTGAGCTGTATCGAACTTATTGGCCAAGGTTTTATCACTTCCACAATATTAAAAAATGCATAAGGTATAATAAAGAAAAAGAACAAGTGCATGAAATCATTAAACCAAAACGGACATTGAAGTATCTGCTTACATATGCTTCCATAGAGTTTACTTACAGAATGATAAATTGACATTATTGCTGGCATTGAGAGCGCAACAGTCAACACTTGCCCTGACGCTATTTGTATTACTATATTCTCACCACTGTTTGCTGAAGAGTCTTGAGTATGAAAAATGGATATTCCAACTAATTGTAGTACTAACATGACTATTGCCGACTTCACAAAAATAGCAGCCACAACTACGCCCGAATTTGGCATTTTGTATAATATAAAATCTCCTCCGTATACGAGAACCAATATGATATCGGTAACAAATAATATAAAAAAAGAAGACCAATAGTTCTGCCAACCTGGTAAGTACCCTATTCCTAAAAAAGAGCTCACTATTTTAGCAGGAAAAACTTTACCCAATGTCTTTTCCAGGGTTGTCCAAAAAATCTCCATGTCTCAAGTAATATTTAGCTAATAGAGTTATACTTTATTGTAACAGACTTATCAATAGTTCAAGACAAATAAAGCAAACATATACAAAATCTTTCCATCGAGAAGAATGCTACTTTAGCTAAAACATGTTTTTAAATTTTTGCCAAAACCCTGGTTTATTATCATTAACCTTTGTGAATGCTATACTTAAACTGTATTGCGGATCACTTGGTGCATCATGTCTAATGTTAAGTGTTGAAGTTTTGTTATCATAAGCACGAACATTGTCATATGATAACTCCGTTGTGTGGCACTTTATATGCCCTTGCTTATCATACACTAGATCATCTGATTTCCCTCCTAGTTCTGCAAATTCAGCTTTTTTCTGACAGTCTTTTATTTTGATTAAATCCTTATCCAGTGATATTGAAACAGGCAGCATATTCCCAGCATATTCTTTAGCTAAAAGTTCACTTTGAGGGTACATTTTTATCTCCCTACCATAATGTGAGTCCATAAAATTGTCAGAGTAGAACTTATCTCCGGCATGTATGCACTCGTCAGCTGCATAAGGTACACCGTTGTAACTGCATTGAACTTTATAGTCTCCTGCCCCGTTGTTGTGAAAAAAATCATGAATGGTAGTGTAACTGCCAGCAGCATCATTTATATAATCCATCGCCTAATTCCTAAAACCTTTAACTTATTATAGCATGCGCAATTACATCAATCAACTAGAAAACTTCTTTCCACTACTTTTCAGCAAGTACCTAGGGAGCATATTGATAAGATTGTGACTTTCGTGTCTCCCAGTTTTTTACATACTGCTGAACTAATTCAGGGTATTCTTTAATGATTAATAGATTCTCAGCATTCCCTTTTTCGGCTGTTTTACTGAGGTTAAATGACCCTGTGATGACTTTTTGATTATCGACAATTATTACCTTGTTATGGGCAATTTTTGGCTTATCATCAATCCAAACTGGTATTCCACTTGCAAACAATTCATTTATAACACTATATTTCGAGTAAAGTTGCGATTTATCTAAAATGACTTTAACATCAACACCACGCTCCTTAGCATTAATCAAGGCATTTGCAATCGCTTTAAGAGTAAATGTATATTCTTGAACTAAGATGGATTCTTTAGACTGGTCTATCTCGCTGATTATCGGCACAGCACAGTCTTCTTCAGGCGAGAAGCAAACTGTAGCTTTTGGGCAGGGCGAAAATATAGGACCTGCATAGTAATACAGAGAAAAACACAACAACAAAAGTAAAAGGTACAAAAGCCTCACAACCCACACCTGAACGTATGGTGATAGGCTACATCATAGTTTAATCATCTGTCAATAGACCTCTTGCGCATCAAACTAGCTTTGACATGCGTGCCTTGACAAGGCTCACCTAAAAAGGACACATTTTAAACTTCTTTGTTGAAATAAAATAGAAGCAAAAGTGCTTGTTTCTTGCAGCTTTTGGATAATTTAATGGTAAAAATTTTAGGGAGAAATTTTGTACAATAATCACTGACATTTTTCCTTAAGTTAACGCCATTAAGCGTTCAGTTTCACCTTCCCTTGTAAAATATTTTAGCTCTAATACCTTACGTTATGAAGATACAAGCTAATATTATCCAAATCAGCATGTTTACGATTATTTAATTACTGACATGATACATTAAGTAGTTATGTACGGAGGGAATATGGATACTAAAATAAGTTATGCAGGGATTTTGAGGCGAGCTTTAGCATGTGTGGTTGACAGCGTTTTATGGACAATAATAGCACTTATTTTAGTTTTTTCTTTATTTCAGCCTCCCTCGTCGTTAGATAATATAGAAGGATTTTATCATACTATAACAACTCGTATAATGATCCTTGCAACAGTGTTCCTTATAATATATCTAGCATTTAGCATTTTTATGATAATGAAATACGGTGGCACTCCAGGGAAGCTATTGTGCGGTACATACGTAAAAGACGCAAATACGCTTAAAAATGTTACTACAGTGCAAGCAACAATAAGGTGTGTTTTAAGTGGAGTGCTTTGGTGTATGCTTTCCTCGCCTCAAGTTTTCGGTTTGGTTTCCATTCTACCAATTTTAGTTATATTATTTGCAGTATTTAATCAGCGCAAACAGACTGTGTATGACAAAATTGCAAAAACAGTCGTGATAGATTATAAATCTAGTTAAACTTTCTTTTATAGACATTGTATGGATAAAAAAGTAAACTACTCAACAATGACAAGGCGTACTCTAGCATTCATAGTTGATTGTATTTTACTTATTGTAATACCGTTTGTTTTGGTAGCGGTAGGTTTCTCACTCACACACGCAATAGAAGGGGTCATGGGAGCAATAATTGTAATCACCACGGTTGTATTTTCTTTATTTTTGATGATACCATGTGTATTTCATATATTCATGCTAGTAAAATTTGGCGGCACTCCAGGACACTTGTTATTTAGCATGCGTGTGAGAGACAAAGATACACTTGAGCAGATCACTCTAATACAAGCAATAAAAAGGACTATCGCTTTTTTCATAATTTACTGTATACCGCTTTACAATCCTACTTTATTCTTAGCTATACTAATCCTAGTTTTAGTATGTGCAGTAGATGATAAACATAGACAAGCTTTTCATGATAAAATTGCAAATACGGTAGTGATAGATTATAAACCCAGTTGACGTTTTCCTTTAAGCCTGCAACTAATGGCGTCATGCAAGCAGTCCCTATGATGTCATGCAAGTAGCCCATTTCTTGTCATCCCAGCGCGCGATGCTGGGATCTCATTTCACTTTGTGGCAACATTTGTTGTAAAAACAAATGTTCGTTCATGAATTGCTTTAATACTTAAAAAATTTACCAAATGGGAAAAAAGGCGAAAGAAACCCTGGCCATTGTCTATTTTCAGTATTGGCGTTTTTATGTCTTAAACGCTGCAATTTAGCTGCTTTTAAACGCAACTAGTCTAAGCTATAATATTTAAGAAATTTACCAGACAGAGAAAAAAGACAATAAAACCCCGAGGTAGCTAGTTATTCCACTCTCTATTTTAAAATCCGGCGTTGGGTGATGTCTTAAACGAC
>Ga0209755_10008587_pt1 | contig 10905 bp, 3 predicted proteins | sample TergutCo191P1_FD_187301 | JGI IMG/M metagenome (GOLD analysis project Ga0209755, IMG submission 187301) | Cornitermes sp. P1 segment gut microbial communities from Petit-Saut dam, French Guiana - Co191P1 (SPAdes) (version 2) | ecosystem: Host-associated > Arthropoda: Insects > Digestive system >... | reverse complement strand
ACCTGCTCTGTCATTAAAAGGCTCTGCTTTTATCTAATTTATTTTTAAAATTGCAGGATTTCACGGTATTTTCGGACAAAAACAGCTTTGAGTTCCGTACAGATTGTTAATAATTTCATTTTTGTAATTGAAAAGTAGTGTTTTTAGTGGGGTAGTAACTGATTATTTAAACATAATTCAGGTAAATTATATACTTCAAAGCTTTACACAAATTACACATGAAGGTGTGGAATGGATTCATCTGACTCATGACTTACTTCATTAGCAGACTTTTATGTACATAAAAAACCTTCAGATTCTACACAAAAAAAACTTTTTCAGCTTGTGTAGAGATAATTAAAAGCAGAGCACAGTAAAGTACACCATAGCACTATTAGTGTGTGATAAAAACAGGGCACATTTTTAGTGCAGCAATCACCGCCAACAAAGGAAAATACAGTGCGTAAGCAAAACAAAACACGTAGAACAGCTGGGCGACACCTGAAGTTAATATTCACTCAGAAATTAAGTCAGAGTAAAACAGCTTGTTAGTCTTAGGACTATGTGTTATTGTAATTAAGCGCCGATATGTCGTTAAAAAAAGATTCTAAACAAGTCCGAAAAATTCATGACCACCTGAAATTCTCAACGAGGTTGCTGCAGCAAGGGGAAGGTAGTTCTGCTTCAAACCTTGCTATACTCCATCGTATACACTGCATAAATCTTTGTTGGAGTTGAAGGATTAAAATAACTTAAGGCTCTCACAATCAAAGGACAAGCATGCCCACTCAAAAGTACGTAAATCCGCAGCTACGTGATCAACATTAAATAATACAGTTATGTAAGAACAACATTTTAACTTTAACTCTGTTGATCAGAATGTGTTCATAGACCATTTTAAGAGACGTATTGAATTATACAGAGGGTCTCAGGCTTAAATGATGTGCACGCATTTAATCTGTCATTACCGAAAACAGGTTTAAGAAACGTCTAAGCAATTCTGGTCGCCTGAAAGTTCAAATGAGAGTGTTGCGAGAAACCGCCCATTATGTTAGAATTTTTGGGTGCTATTAAAATCCTTGTTCCGGATACTTTTTAATAGCAATGGTGTAGTATTTCTTTCGTAATATGAGTGTTTTCTTCTCCTTTAAATTCGTATGTAAGTATGTATTTTGAGACGGAGAAAGTTAGCCCAACACATTCTGACCAATAAATGTGAACTGTCTATTTCGAACCTCGAACTAGGCATCGGGTATCCTGGCAGATTTTTGATGGCTTTTGTTAATCTTTTCAAACAGATGGCTAGATAGTACCTTATGTTAGGTAAGAATCTTCATCTTCCACATCCATCAAATTTTATTACTATCATCCATTTATTCGACAACATACACTTTTCAGACAGCGTTTTCAAGTTACAAATGAATATGCAAAGGAAGCAGTTTGAGTTTCATATCATTGGCGTTGAGATCGAAAGGGAACTTTTGGAATTCTAGTTCAGTTGCCAACCACTAGAAAACTTTGGTCGTAGACTTATATTCAGAAAGTCCCTAATTCGAACGCCAACTTCGCCAATAATATCACATCTAGGGAGCTATAAAATATTTCTATATAATGATGTTCACTTACCGAAACACGGGAAATAGAAGTAACTTTCCGAAAAATCCAGTGCAAGGGCGAGCGCACAACAAGGAAACTGGAAACCGCAACGCAACTGCAGTTTCCACAAATTTCTGCCAGACCTAGATGAACAAGTGGACAAATGACTTGATTTCCTTTAATACATATTTTATGGAATACATGAAGCAATAAACTCGGACAAACACACATTTATTGGTATTGTGCCGCACACATCGAGAAAACTGCAACGCCATTTGTGGAAGACCAAGAAACTCCTCTCCCAGGAATTGCACAAGCCAGGCGTCTCAAGAGTTGGGTTGCACAGTGGTTGTCTAGTTTCCTGTGTGTATTTTTTGTTTTTTGCGTTTTTCAGATTATACGAAAGGTTGATGAAGCCACAAATTTTGCTTTTGTACAACGGCCAAGCCTTTATGAAGCCACCCACAGTGGATTTGGTGTGAGAAGGAATTTCTCATTGCACGAAGGAAACTTGTGTTTTCTGATTAAGACTTACAATAAAATCACAACAGAGAGTAGCTTAATTAAGGCAACAAAAATAATCCATTACCACCGTTGTTGCTTTCAAGGCATCATGTGAGTTTTCATACCGCATAATTATCAGCTGCATTTAACTGCCATAATTCCACTGAAGTTGAGTTGCTCCTGCAGGCTTCAAGATTCAATCATCCAGGCTTCTTCACATGAAATCAACAGCAATAATCACAGGCATCCGGTAATTCCTAAAGGACGGCGGCCAAATGACTTAGTTTCCCTTAATACATACTTCATGGAATACATGAAGCAACAAACTCGGGCAAACACGCAGACACAGACAGGGAATTGTGGATAGTTTACTGTACGACTAAAAAAAATTAAAATAAGAGTTGTGAAACTGATTCATAAGATATAAGACAATACATACAGTGACGATCAACCACTGGGTTGGCGGAAACTTCCATTGTTTATATTCTACAACATCTGCGTTGAAATCTCTTTAAGACGAGAGGGATATTGATTATGATGATGATGATGACGATGACGATGACGATGACGATAATAGTAATTGTAACGGTCATCCGTCTTCAATAAGCAGGCATGACAGACAGACATTGTAACAACAGAGGAATGGCAATCTAGAAAACAGGTTTTCAGGAATCCTTGTGTTACATGTTTTACACGTGTGGTATATCTGTAGGAACCAGTATAACAATATTCCTTACTCGAGGGTAATCAACAGTCTTTCCTCTGTTGAAATAGCTGTAAGTAAATCTGTATCCTTCCCTCGCACCTGAGGTTTTGTATGTCCCGCTTATAAAGAAAAGTTTTCAATGCTTATTCTACAAAGCGACTTAAAGAGTTCAGGGTGCTAGATCTTTCGAAACAATGTAAGCACCCGAGCTTTAATTGTCACAGAAGGGTTAGATCCAGTTTAATGGCATCCATTCTGTTGTGTGCAATTAATCACACAGATAAGACTATTCCGTCTAAAACAACACGTTAGTATTTCCTTCAAAAGCCTGATTTTTGATCGAAAAGGATCATCAGGCCTTCTTCTACAAAATCTTAAAATTGAAGTAAAATACCTTTGAGAGATCTCTCCAATGTAACAACGCATATTTACAATAACAATGTAATGTTTGATACTGTAGCATATACGTAAACGTTTATGTATATATTCCTTCAAAATTTCTTAGGAATGTTCCTTAGGACTTGGTTCTTAAAAATTAAACGCCAGTATGTAATGGGTAAGCGTCCACATATCGATTCGATTAGTTTGCTTGCCCATCGTTTGGTTATTGATATTTCCGTTTTGTAGCGCAAATAAGTCTTGTAAATATTACGGTAAATGTACTTTGTTGATATTCTGTACAGATTTAATGTTACGTTTGGCTTTGTCGATTATATCGCCTTGATAGTATCAGTTTTAAATTTCACTTCAATTGTAGCATTTTGCGCTCTGCACTACTACATAAACGGCAGCTGCCAATGGCATTACACAAATTAACTGCACAACTCAGAAGACTGCTACTACGTGTTCAGTCACACAAAGAAGATGGGAGCAACTAGTTCGTTTTCTCAAAATGTGCTTGCTAATCGGGCAACTGGTTTCCTGCTCGAAACGGCTGACGATTCTTGGAAACTGTCGTTGTGTCGCAGTATCCCGTTTTCTTGGTGTTCGCCCGCCTTAAATCTCTCATTGTACTACGGATGAGAAGTGGGAATTGTCAAATTCAAAAGCTGTGCAATTAAACAGATATTGTTTCAATCCATGATATAATATTACACTGTTTAATATTTAACATTCTTCTGAATGTTGTTTCTGAGCTCTTAATTGTGTTTCTGCAGCCTTAAGCTAATCACGAAAGAAAACGTGCTACATTGATATTCAAGTCAGCTCTCTGTAAATAAAGTTATGGTGTCTGTCTTCCGGGATAATTTCGCGTTCGGCCTTGCTTATTTCCTGCCAAATACTGCCGCAGTCAGTCCTGCTGTTCCTCCCTCCACATAAAGGCTTGGATGCGTGAATCTATTAAAAGGCTGATTATTTAAGAGAGACATCGTTTAATAAAATGTTTTTAAAATGGCCTAAAGAATATTCTCCTAATCCTATTACGATCTAATAATTCCCAGAAATTTCCACCTGCTTGCCCCACTGAATAAGTCGATTCAAGCCGGACGATTAAAAATGACGACCTAACACAATAACTGGAAATCAGTGTACGTGCTTTCAAAAAGTTCAAATCCTTTCAGATTTATGAAATACGCATAGCGGTGGTAAAAATGCGTAAACTGCCAAACAAATCGTTCTGTGGTCTGTGGGATTACGACACCATTTGTTCCGGTAGTTTGACCTCCTATTCATGGCGTAAGATGGAAAAGGCGATGCAGCCTAACATTGTCCTATAGGATGAACAAACTAATCAGTTGCCGTCAAACACAACATTATATTCTGTTATTTTTATTTTAATGGAGACAGTTTCAGCCCTTCCGACCATCATCTGACCATCTTACAGAAAATGAACATGCAGTACATGCAGTGCAATCATGTAGTATGGGATCCCATAATACTTACAGTTGTATAGAATGTGTATAAAGTATCAAAAACTGTATAATATTAAATGGTTGTATAGATGTATAGGATTTTTTGTATTAGTAATCGATCGTTTTTGAACCTAAAATGGAAATTAAAATATATATACTTATATATATATTTTAATTTGTATGTATATACTTCTATACTTAAAAGCTTGTTGAGTGTAAATTATATGTTCATTTGTCACAAGTTTTAACAAGTTTTTGTTGCACGAAATTTAGGTTACTGGTTTCTTTGCACTTCTTATTTCGTATACATTGATGTATCGGATGGTGACTATCGAGGTTTCTTGTTTTCTGATCGGAGTTTTATTATTGTCGGTGAATGTATTTTTATCAGCATTAATGTACACCACAGTTACTTTGTATCACGGTGATGATTATTCTGAAATGGTGTTTCGTATACTTTTAGTTATAATTGCTGAATTAGTGATAAGGAATGTAATGCGTATGGAAGTGTATGATGCTGAGAGACTAGGCGTATACGTGTGTGCTTACTGTGCTGTTGCTGCTGAGTTAAGAAGTTCAAGGCAGTACCGAATGTTACAGCGGTGACGGCCCAACTTGGTTCTGCTTCCGTCATAAGTCTTTACACTCGTACAAATGTTATGACAACAACTCTGTTGGTTCCATTACGTAGAGTTAATCTCTGTCCTTGGACTAGCGCCATCTAACAGACCAACATAGTTTCAAATTGTTTTGTTTTGTCTAATCAAGCAAAACAAGAGTCAGCTTCCGCAGAGTATTTCTGTAACACAAACGAAAAAATGTAAAATTCCAGTGCGTATGTTACCAAAATAATACACCACCACCACCACCACCAGCACCAAAAGCCCTGAGGTCTATACTGCCTCCATGGTTAAGGCAGAAGTGGGTGGAACCAAAATGTTCACCTGGTAATTCTGTGAACACTTCTCGGACTCCGAGATATCATAACACATGTGACAGCAAAGGAAGTCCTCACATCCCTCGAAGCCTTGAACGCATATTAATACCTAACCGACCTTCGTAAACTTGCATAGTAAATTTGCAGTCTGAAAAATAAGGCTGTAATTTACCCCATTATTTTAGATTGAGAAGCCATTCATCATTTTAGCAATGTAAATTCTTCCCAAGAAATCGAGGTAGCTGCACTTTTGGATAATAGGCCTGAAAATAGGGTAATTTATTTCTCGAATATATTCCCGTAATTCCGCTTCACTAACACGAATTTCCATTTCTGTGCCTGAGAGCTCGATTGTCTATAAATTTTACTAATACTTTTTTTAAAATTGTCCCAAAAATCAAATCGACATTTAACTTTAATGAATGCTACGGGGTTATCTAAGACATTGAACACCACCCTTCCCTCAAATGCCAGTTTATGATATGTTCGTCTGTCACACCTGGTTGTTCTTACTCTTTTATTATTACACAAGCTGACATTTAAATCCCGATAACAAACTGTCGTTATGAAGTTGTTAAACGATGCGTATGCTTCCATCAGCACTGCAAGTCGTAATTTACCAATATAAACTGCCACGTTATATATGAAAACTTTTAAAAATCTTGGTGTGACTGTTCACTTAAATGATGATTTCATAGTATCTCTGCAGGGCTGTAATATATTCGAATGTTTCATTGTAAAAATTATGCAGAAGAACATCTGCCACATCTGGTTTGCTAATAACAAGCATTGTTTTTCGTACCATAGTTACGCAAAAAGAAAGGAATACCTTCTTTCATATTAACAGCCGCCTTCGGATCTGTAGGGCATGCTCGTTTTATTGTGATATGTAAGGACCCTCAATATCAGATTTCATCTACCAGAAACTTATTTATATACTTATTTATTTATTTATGGTCTAACTTGATGGTTGGTAGCATGACTATACAGTACAATGTCGAGTTTTAGGGCGATTATTCGTGGTGCATTAATTGGAAACGATTTGGAAGGAGGTGATCGTAGCCTGAATTTAGGTACTTTCTCGATGCTTGTCTGGAGGGCCTGAGAAGAGACATGAAGAATTATATCAGGGTAAATGGTCACAGTTAGAGTTTTGAAATCAGATCTTCGTGAATATAACGTACGCGACTGCAGCAGTGTTCTGGCACTAAAAGACGATTGAATAAAGCTTATTTTATGTAACACTGTTGAAAGTGTGCTACACAATTCAGTACGAATGCTCTAGAATTTTTTGAAATGTATTTACTCTCATATTTTGTGTACCTTCTTCCAGATTTTCCACTTTAACATAAATACGTTTTGAGTTTTATTTCAACTACTATGTGCAGTCTCAGCTGGTATTTGCACGCTGCTTCAGAAAACTACGTTTGTTTTGTTTTTGTTTTCCTGTAATAGAAGACCTGCTATAAAGGATTCAATCCAGTCGCGCTGCCAGATGCTGCCTAGAGTTCGAATGTAAAAGCAGGAATGTTGGATAAAATAAAGGCAGGGGGCGGAAAGCATTCCTGCAAGTTATCTTATTCGTTATGGTGCATTTCTATCATGCTCTCTTTCATTCTTCTTTCCCTTATTCCTTCTTGTTCCTTCCTCTTTCCTAGTTTATCTAGGTGAAGAGGGTCGCCATAATCCTTATTTATACGTGCATTCTCATCCCACAACTCTTACTTCTAAGAGACTTTTAAAGAATGAACTATAATAAAAATATCTAAAACGGCAAATGAAGCTTTTCCTTACTTTTTGGCCTTGCTAGCTTCCCAACGTATATTGCTTTTGTTGTGTTTCGTTTTATATTAATATTGCTATTTATTCGTCTATTATGTGTTTAACAATATTCTCAGTAATTCGTGTTTTATAGGGTCGAATTCTAGGATGATGATAGACAATGATTTGGAGAAGATGCACAAGAAATCAGTCGTAGATAATACTGAAGTACTACCCCCGACATTTGTCTAGGGCGACTGAGAAAAACCGTGAAAAATCGACTTCTGTTCGTGGAGGCATGGGTTCGGTCCCGTTCCATATGCGGACTTTTTGACAAATTGGCACTCTCACAGGTTTCTCTCCCAATATTTCTCCACTCATTTTTATTCCACCAGTGCTCGTCATTAACACTTAAAATTCCCTAAAAACTACAGGAATATTCTTTAGTCTCCTCGGCCAAGCTCCTTCGGCTACAAGCTTGAGTCAAATAGCCCTGTTTATTGTTTGTTTCTTGCACCTCGAAATCATAAGCAGGATAATCTAAAATGCTTGAACATTCTGCATTTCCAGACATGTTACGTTAACTCCGCACTCGGCGGGAAAACATGTACCGGCATTTCTAATTTGTGAGATTCTATTTTACAAAAATGGATTACAATTTTATGTTATGCACTCCTTTATAATTTAAGTTCAAAATTATACGGAAAGTAGCATCCTTTGTGTGGAACTTATAGTGGTTTATAAAGCACTGAGTGTCAAAGCAAAATCATCTGTACCAGTTTTTATGCCTATAATCTTGCTGTAGTAGAGAGCCTGTGGTGGGTGGTATATTCTCTGGAAAAATGTTTTGCTTGATACGAATCGTATTGAATGTATTAATGTTATAAACATGATGACAACATGTTTTAATCTATATATAAAAACAGTTTTAGTCCCATTACTTAACACGCAATGGAGATAAATTATGTACTTTTACACATGCGAACACAGAATGTGCAATGCATTTTATATGACAGACCCGAAGATAGCTTTGCTTATTAGCTATGTCGTCAATATGTGTGTAATTGTAATGCAGCCTATAAAATTTTAGATATTGTAACATTTTTCCAATTCCATACTGATATTAGCAACTCTGGTGGTCGTCCTGATCTTAATAATCGTCACCAATAGTGGGATTTATTTAGGAAATGTCAAATTCTTTTATGTATATTCAAAATTTGTTGCTTCATAAATATGTTTAGACTGTGGAAGGGCAAATTGTTAATGAAAAGATGTGATGGAATTAGAGGATAGCGTGTGTGTAGGAAGGCTTTGTGGTGAAATTTATCCACTTAGCCGTTAAAACTACAGAGAATGACGGAGTACACGACGCAGGGTATGTTTGACACCATGAGCAATGCAGCACGTTAAATACGAAACCTCTCGAGAATAATAGAAGTATGACATCAAGGGAACTAGAAACTACATCATCCGAAAGAGTGATCAGTATGTGACACGTCAAACTGCTTAATCACAAGTACAGTTATTTTCAGAGCTGTCGTGTAAGTGGTAGTTATTGTGTAGTAGACCAGGAGTGTACAAATAAAGGGTGTCAAATCGGCGAGGCGACCAAATTTTGTGTGATGACCCCTAATATTTGCGGATCCTCCGGATGGAACTTGCTTCGTGTCACCCTTCTGGCGCCTAGAATTTTACGTGCCTGCTACGCTTATAAAAAACCTGTGCACCCCTGCAGTAGACACAATCTCGTAGTTTTACACGTCATCAGGAGCTATTTCAGTTATTCATACACTACACTATTTATAATGTAACAATTTCACCTTTGCACATATATCTTAGTAGAAAATCTGAAACATGATATAAACTACAAATAATGCACGCAGTTGGTAAACTGTTCGTTAGTTACATGTTATCATTACCAATAAATACGCAGCAGATTCGTGTCTTCTAGGATTTGACGTACCGACTTCTACGTTTCAGAGGCCTTGTTCTTTCCATTTTGAGGTTCTGAGCAGTACACTGGAACTAACATGTGATGAATAGCTCCAAAGATTTAGACGAAAATCAGTGCCTTTTTAACACTGTTAGCACGAAGTAAGGAGTTGGAGTACACATATTAACGTAAAGGAGAAGACACTGTTATGATGAGGCAGTTTCGAGTATACTTCTTTCACACTCTGGCCGAGAAAAGGTGTCAGTATGAAGTTCTGGAGATGGTGAGGGCAGGAGACACTATGGGAGCTGAAGCAGCCGCTAAAAGGGCTGAGATAGTTGACACGCACAAAAAGGGGTTGAAAAGAAAGGGGTGTTGGGGCAATAATGTAATTAATTTATGTGGTCTCCCATCCCTCTCCACCACCTTATATTGCTGTTCCTTCAGTTACTTCTTTTGTTTTAGTTTTCTATTGCCTAAGGCAGTCTGTGTAGACAAGAGCTTTGATAATATTTATTGTTCCACGTGATCTGGCTTCATTGAAGATGACATGTTCATTCTTGGAGATATCTGAAAGAATGCCGTACAAAAAGGTTCTGTTACGTTCTGCAATTTATAAGACGTCATTGATTACTTTCTTATGAGTGGTTAGAAATGAAGTCATTCACGTGGGAAGACAGAAGAAGACAAACTGCACAGACTTAAATAGAGAGCGCTTCTATGAAGCCTGTATTTGCCTTATGAGTCGGCCCGACTTGACGGGAAAAGGATCCAAAACTATTGCTCCGTAGAGAGAGAGAGAGAGAGAGAGAAGGAAGCAAAGAAAATTGGGAATGAAAGAATGATGGAAATAAGAAAAGGGAGCAGGAATGAAAAGAAATTCTCTGTCCTAAAACAACAAAATAACCGCTTTTCGTAGTGTGATGTGGATCAAGAAGCTTAACACAGACGTAATAAGTCTTCGGTTCTCGTAGACACCACAGGTAGGAGAGAATCTCACATATCATGACATAAAATCTTAACAAAGGCATAATATTAGCAGCTAATGCAGGTACCACTCACCACAGTTAATAAGAATTAGTTGTCAACAATAAATGTGTATAAATTCTGTAAAATAAGATGAGCATCAGTGACGTAGGCGAGATCGGAGAAAAAGCATCTAAAATTCTTTTTGTTGAACTCATCCAGGGAAGCTCAGATTTTGTAGTGAGTGGTTAAGGACTAGCCAACCGGCCTTCGATTGTCGGTAGCAGCAGGGCTTACTGTTTCTTCGTCAGTAAGCCGACTCTGGGATTGATTTACAGTACAGTCCAGTGAATATCGCGGATAAAGCGATCAGAGACTGAAGATTGACCTACCTTCTTCTAATGCCGGTGGAGCCATGCGTCCGTTAAATACAGCTTGTTCTTAATTCACCACAGACAAGTCTTCGTGTTACAGTTTTCTCGAAGTGGAGATCGCGCTTCAAGTAGTCCCATCAAATATCTACCGACAACATTTCGAATCCCGGAAAAAAAGTGAAGAGTGTAATACTATAGAGAAAGAAGGAGGAGGATAATTTGGTAGGAGAAGGAGGAGGAGGAGAAGAAGAAGAAGAAGAAGAAGAAGAAGAAGAAGTAGTAGTTGAAGATATCAT
>Ga0209755_10008586_pt1 | contig 10907 bp, 9 predicted proteins | sample TergutCo191P1_FD_187301 | JGI IMG/M metagenome (GOLD analysis project Ga0209755, IMG submission 187301) | Cornitermes sp. P1 segment gut microbial communities from Petit-Saut dam, French Guiana - Co191P1 (SPAdes) (version 2) | ecosystem: Host-associated > Arthropoda: Insects > Digestive system >... | reverse complement strand
AATAACTTTGAACCCGAATACATAACAGTGCGCGGTCGCGCAAAGATTCTGAAAGAATTGCAGGCAGACGCAAAAAAAGCAAACAAAATACTGCTCGCGTGTGATAATGACCGTGAAGGAGAAGCTATCGCATGGCATTTGCGTAACGCGATTATAACCAAAACTGCCGATGTACCAATTGAAAGAATAAGTTTTAACGAAATAACTCCTCAGGCTGTTAATGACGCTGTCGTTAATCCGCGCACAATTGATGAAACAAAGGTTGCCGCGCAAAAAGCCCGCCGTGTTCTTGACAGGCTGGTAGGTTATCATCTTTCGCCTTTACTATGGAAGAAAGTAAAAAACGGCCTTTCCGCAGGACGCGTTCAATCTGTGGCGCTGCGTTTAATCTGCGAACGGGAAAAAGAAGTCGATAATTTTATCCCCGAAGAATACTGGACGCTTGAAGCGGACATCAAAGCGGGAAAATCGCTGTATTCGGCGCAGCTGGCGTTGTGGAATAACAGCAAGCCGGAACTGAAAAACGAAAATGATGTTAAAACAATTATTGATAAGATTAAAGATAAGGAATGCGTTGTTTCCGATGTAAGGGAAACAGACAAGACTATCAGACCGAAGGCGCCGTTTACAACTTCGCAGATGCAGCAGACAGCCGCGAACCGTCTTGGTTTCACCTCACGCAAGACCATGCAGGTCGCGCAGCAGCTCTACGAAGGAGTAAGTATCGGCTCTTCAAGAGTAGGTCTTATCACTTATATGCGCACAGACAGCGTGCGTATCGCGAACTCCGCGCTTGAAGACGTGCGTAACTGGCTTGGAAAAAATTACCCCAAGGAGCTGCCCGAAAAAGCCATTGAATACACTGTTGGCAAAAACGCGCAGGACGCGCATGAAGCGATAAGGCCGACATATACGGAATACACTCCAGACTCGATCAAGGAATATCTTTCAAAGGATCAGCTTCGTCTTTACACAATTATTTGGGAGAGATTTGTTTCCAGTCAGATGAATAACGCGAAGAGCCGTACTGTCAGCATGGATATCAAAGTTGTTTCAGGCGAAGATGAAGGTATTTTCAGAATCAGCGGAACCAAATTGATGGAAAAAGGTTTTTATAAAGTAATTAAACTTCTCTCCTCAAAAGAAGATAATACCGGTTCATGCCCGTCATTAAAAACAGGCGATAAGGTTAAAACGGAAAAATTTAAAAGCGAACAGCACTTTACCCAGGGGCCGGCTCGTTTTTCCGATGCCTCAATTGTCCGCACTCTGGAAGAAAAAGGTATTGGAAGACCTTCGACATACGCTTCTATTATTTCTGTTCTGCTGGATCGTTATTACGTTACGCGATCAAACAAGCAGCTGGTTCCGACTGTTCTGGGTAAGCTGATTAACGACGTACTCGTCGATCATTTTCCGCATTATGTTAACGCCGATTTCACAGCCTCAATGGAAACCAAACTTGATGAAGTGGAAGAAAACAGGGTGAGCTGGCCGGATATGATACGCGAATTCTGGTTCCCGTTTAAAGCTACTGTAGATGAAGTTTTAAAAACTGTTGAATCATATAAAGGCACTCTTGACGAAATGACAGATCTGGTTTGTGATAAATGCGGCAAACCATTAATGAAGAAACTGGGACGCTTTGGATTCTTCCTTGCGTGTTCTGGATTTCCTGAATGCAGGAATACCAAATCCATACCGCTCGCGAAATGCCCGAAGTGTAACGGCGATGTGGTCGCGCGAAAAACTAAAGGCAGGGGAAAAGAATTTTACGGCTGCACAAATTATCCCGAGTGTGATTTTATCAGCCACTTTAAACCGATAAAGCAGGATTGCCCAAAATGCGGCTTCTTCCTTGTTGAAAAATATGACAAGAAGAACGGAGCGCATAAGCTGTGTATCAATCCTGACTGCGATTATTTGCATAGCGCGGAGGAAGAATAATGATTGAAGTTTCGGGAATAGTTCAGGAATATCTCTCCTATCTTTCATCTGTGAAGGGATGTTCCGCAAGGACTATTGATTCATACCGAAACGATCTTTCCCGTTATATTAATTACTGCGCTAATCATGAGATTAATATGGAAAGAGCGGCTCCTTACGAGGTGCAGAGTTTTATCGCTGATTTATCGGCTGAGAGTATGGCAGCGGCAAGCGTGAACCGGTGTCTTTCTACAATCAGAGGGTTTTACCGCTGGATGATGCGTTTGGAAAAAAGGAAAGACAATCCTTCCTCGTCAATTCGTAATGTAAAGATGCCTGTCAGGCTTCCTTCTGTGCTGTGGGAAGATGAAATGGCGGATTTCGCTTCGCTGCCTGAAAGCACGGGTATTCTCTGGCCGCAAAGGGATAAAGCGCTTGTTTTGACGATGTATTCGGCAGGTTTGCGAATCTCTGAGGTTGTTTCGCTGGAGATAGCGAATATTTCCGCTTCTCTTGAAGAGGCGAAGATTACGGGGAAGGGCGGTAAGCAGCGTTATGTGTTTTTTTCCGAACAGGCAAAAGACGCTATTACGGAATATCTTCCCCAAAGAGCCGCGCTTCTTATGATGAGCGGATTTGATGAAAAGAAAGGATCGCTTTTTATCAGCAGGAGGGGAAAGGCGATCTCGGTGCCGGGAGTGCGCTGGATAATTGCCCGTTACGCGGAGCAGTCGGGAATTGGCAAGAATGTTCATCCTCACGCGCTGCGTCACAGTTTTGCCACACATTTGGTAAATTCAGGATGCGATGTGCGCGTTGTTCAGGAAATGCTAGGACATTCAAGCCTTTCAACTACTCAGCGTTATACGCACATAAATCTTGAAAACATGAAGAAGGTTTACGCGTCCGCTCATCCGCACGCGGAATAGTTGATAGAGAAGAGAGAAATGAGGAGAGAAGGTATGAGAGAAGAAAATGAGATTCGTTCTACTACGGTGATTGCTGTCAGGAAGGACGGAAAGGTCGCGATGGCGGGTGACGGTCAGGTAACTATGGGTAATACCGTAATGAAAAACAATGCCCGTAAGGTGCGCCGTATTATGGACGGGAAGGTGCTTTGCGGTTTTGCCGGAGCGACAGCGGACGCTTTTACGCTGTTTGATCGTTTTGAGCAAAAACTGAAAGAATATTCAGGCGATCTGGCGAGAGCGGCGGTGGAACTCGCGAAAGACTGGCGCATGGACAGAACTTTAAGACGGCTTGAAGCTCTTCTGCTTGTAGCGGACGCTTCGAAAACGCTTTTAATTTCAGGCACAGGAGATGTAATTGAACCGGCGGAAAACGCTCTCGCGATCGGCTCAGGCGGGAATTACGCTTACGCGGCGGCTCTGGCTTTTCTTGAAGGAAGCGGTTTCTCCGCGGCTGAGATCGCGGAAAAGAGTTTAAAGATAGCCGGTAATATATGTATATATACAAATATGCAGATAACATTGGAAGAATTAGGATGAAATTATTTATTGTGAGGTTAATATAATTATGGAAGAGAAAAAACAACTTATCGAAAAACAGAATGCATCTAACCCAAAAGAACTTACCCCCAGGGAAATTGTAATTGAACTGGATAAGTACATTGTAGGCCAGAAAAAAGCGAAGAGGGCGGTCGCGGTCGCTTTGCGAAACCGTATCAGGAGGTTAAAACTCGATCCTGAGTTACGTGACGATATCGCTCCTAAAAACATTCTCATGATAGGGCCGACAGGCGTAGGAAAGACTGAAATCGCGAGGCGGCTCGCGAAACTCGCGGGCTCTCCGTTTATTAAAGTAGAAGCTACAAAATATACGGAAGTCGGTTATGTCGGAAGAGATGTTGAGTCAATGGTGCGCGACCTGATGGCAGCCGGTTTTCAGATGGTAAAACAGGAAATGCAGGAATCCGTTACTCAGGAAGCGGAAAGACGCGCTGAAGAAGCTCTTCTTGATCTGCTGCTTCCCGCAAGTCCTAAGAAGACAAAGGAAAAAAATGTGAAGCCAGGGGGGACTGTTCTAAAGCCGATGGGAACATTTACTATTAATCCCGATAATTCAAATTCAAGTATAATCGCCACGACAATGCAGTTGGGTATTCCGTTCTTTAAAAAGAAAGACGGAGAAGAGCATCAGGAAGATGACGCTGCCGGCGCAAATGAAAATGAAATGAATGAAGCAGCCGATGAAGTGAAAGAAGAGAGCAACAAGTTTAAGGCGACAAGAGAAAAATTGCGCGTAATGCTTCATGAAGGCAAGCTTGAAGAAAGAACCGTAGAGTTAATGGTAGGGCAAAATCCGCAATTCCCCTCAATAGAAATGATGGGCGGCGGAAGCATAGAAGATATTGAATCAACTCTTTCGGGATTGTCGGGTTTTTTCGGCGGAGGCAAAAAGAAAAAAGTTGTCACTGTAGCGAGGGCAAGAGAAATCCTAAAAGCGGAAGAAGCGGAAAAGCTTGTAGACCGCGACCGGGTAAGCGATGAAGCCCGACAGCGCGTTGAAGAGACAGGCATCATTTTTATTGATGAGATTGATAAAATCGCGGTTAAGGGTGACAGAGGGGGCGGGCCGGATGTCAGCCGCGAGGGTGTTCAGCGCGATATCCTTCCCATAGTCGAAGGCGCGACCGTCAACACAAAATGGGGGCCTGTAAATACCGATCACATTTTATTTATCGCGGCGGGCGCTTTCAATGTCAGCAAGCCTTCGGATCTGATACCGGAACTTCAGGGAAGATTTCCCCTTCGTGTTGAATTGGATTCGCTTGGCAAGGACGATTTTTTACGAATCCTTACAGAGCCTAAAAACGCGCTAATCAAGCAGTATACGGAGCTTCTTGCCACAGAAACTGTCAATATCAACTTTACTCCCGACGCAATCGAGCATCTTGCCTCCCTTGCCGCGGAAGTTAATTCAAAGCTGGAAAATATCGGCGCAAGGCGGCTTCATACTATTATGGAAACCCTTTTAGAGGAGCTTTCCTTCGAAGCTTCGGATATCGCCCCGGCAAATATCGATATTACCGTGGATTACGTCAATGAAAAGCTGGCGGATATCGTCAAGGATCAGGATTTGGGGAGGTATATCCTTTAGATTTCTATTTTTAATGCCGAAATTTGAAGAGGGAGGAAGAAATTTATGAATACTTTTGCAAGAACAATTGATTTAATGCACAGGGGGATGGACGCGTCAGCCGTCCGCGGACAGGTAATAGCAAACAATCTGGCTAATGCCGAAGTTCCCAATTTTAAACGTTCTGACGTCAATTTTGAAAGCGAGTTAAAGCGGGCTCTTGAATCTGAGAGCAAAAAGCCTGTGTTAGAGCTTAAAATGACGAATGAAAAACATTTCCCGAACCATAAGGACAGGGATTACAGGGACGTGCAGATTCGCAGGGTTCTGGATTATGTAAGCACATACAACAACAACGGCAACAATGTTGATCCGGAAAGGGAAGTCATGCTTTATACGCAGAACCAGATGGCTTACACGCTGTACGCTCAGGCAGTGGCGTTTGAATTCAGCCAGATTAATCAGGTGCTGAGAGGATAGGAGTTTTTATGGGGATTTTTAATTCGATAAGTATTGCGGCTACAGGATTGAGCGCGAACAGGGTAAGGCTTGATGTTATTTCCGACAATATGGCAAATGTAAATACAACGAGGACAACGGAGGGCGGCGCTTTTAAACGCAGCCGCGTCGTTATGCGGCCGATGACGGAGAGCCCTTATTGGCGTTCTCCTTTTCTTCCCGATACGCTTGATAACGGAATTGGCAAGGGCGTTAGGGTTGTGGAAATTCAAAAAGATCGATCAACAGAGCCGCGTTATGTCTACGATCCGGAGCATCCCGACGCGATTCTTTCGGGGCCGCGCGAGGGTTATGTTGAAATGCCAAATGTTGATGTTGTCACCGAAATGGTGGATATGATTTCCGCGTCCCGCGCTTATGAAGCGAACGCGGCTGTTATAGAAGGAGCAAAGTCCATGTTCCAGCGCGCGCTGGACATAGGCGCGAGATAAAAATAACAATTTTTTGGGAGGGGTTTTATGGAGATTTTTAGTAACAACGCTTTTGTAAGCGCGTCCGCATTGGATAATTATTCAACGGTCATGAAGATGACGCATCCTAAGCACATGCTGCCGTCTGATAACGCAAACGGCGGGAATAACATTCTCGCTCTTCGGGACAAAATCAGAGCTAACGGCATACCGGACGCGGGTACAGGCCTTGGCACATTTGAAGACGTGATGCTGCAGGCGCTTGATAAAGTATCAGCCTCACATCTTAAGGCAAGTGATTTGCAAAAAGAAGCGCTCATCAATCCGGGATCTGTTGATATCCATGATATTACAGTAGCTCAGGCTGAAGCAAGCATGGCGTTTGGCATTACGCGGAATATTCTTAGCAGAGTAGTTCAGGGCTGGAGAGATTTAATAAATACAAGATAAAATATTTCTGGGAGGGGATATGAACGAGTTTTTTAAAAAGATTCTGACTAAGATTGCGACCCTATGGGCAGGATGGTCAAATCAACAGCGAATTATTTCCATTGTTGTAATCCTTGTTGTAATAGGAATCGTAATCGCGCTTTTCAGCGTTTCTTCGACGCCTGTGATGGCTGCCGTGTACGACCGGCCGATCACAAATGAAGATATGCAGGACAGAATTGTCAAGCGTATCAATCAGGAAAATGTAAAAGCGACAATTACCGCGGACGGCATCGTTCGGGTCGCCGATGAAGCGACAGCGCGGCGTATGAGGGTCATTCTAATCAGGGAGAATCTGCTTCCTTCAGGGATCGATCCGTGGCAGGTTTTCGACAGAGAACGATGGACAATTACCGACATGGAACGCAATGTCAATTTTCAGCGCGCGCAGGAAAGGATGATTGCGGATCATGTCAGGGCAATTGAAGGCGTTGACAATGTCGAGTTAAGAATTGTGTGGCCGAAGCGCGAGCTCTTTCGTTCCGATCAAAATCCTGTCAGCGCGAGCGTTACTATTATTCCGACACCGGGAAGCGATATTACGCAAAATCGTTACAAGATAGAAGGTATTCAAAAAATCCTTCAGTTTGCCATCGAGGGACTTAAATCAGAATTCATTGTTATAACTGATAACAACGGCATTATGCTTAACGATTTTGAAGGTATGGCTGCCGCCGACAGATTGGCTCTGATTGAACAGGAAACTAAGCTGATAAGGCGCGTGGAATCCCATTACCGCGAAATGGTGCTTAATTCTCTTCAAAAGATTTATTCTTCCGATCGTGTAAGGGATCTTAATATAAAAATTGAAATGGATATGTCAAAGATGACGGTCGGTACTACCGAACATTTCCCAATAATGATAAAAGAAAGAACACCCGGACTTCCGTATGACGACTCTGAACGCCGGGAATCATTGCTTGTCGGTGAAAATATATCCGAAACAAGTTTTAAAGGAACAGGTTTTAATCCCGAAGGCCCTCCGGGCGTTGAAGGGCATGTGCCTCCGTCTTACATGGATATGGATAATATGTACGGAGAAATGAAGCAATCCACAAGAACCAGCAACTATGAATTTAACAAGCGGAACATTCAGGAAGAAAGAAGCCCTTCGATTGATCGCGTAACAATTTCCGTCAATATTGACGGCACGTGGAAATGGAAATACGATGAAAAGGGAAAACCGGTTGTCACACCTGACGGCACAATAGAAAGAGAATATACTGAAGTTCCGGCGGATGAAATACGAAGGATTGAAGGCCTAATTCGTGACGCTGTAGGTTATAATTCAGCCAGGGGCGATTCTGTCACAGTGCATAATATTAAAATTGACCGCTCCGCGGAATTCAAGGCTGAAGATCTCGCGCTGCAAAGACAAAAACAAATTCAAACTACTATAATCGCTTTTGTTTCCGGTTTGACATTATTGCTTTTTGGCTTTATGCTGTTTAGAATGATATCCCGCGAAATGGAAAGACGCAGGAGAATCGCGGAAGAGGAAAGAGCGCGGCGCGAACAGATGATGAGAGAAAGCGCAATGGCCGAAGCGGAAGAAGGAACGGACGTTTCAATTTCGTACGAAGAACGCTCAAGGATGGAATTGATGGAAAATGCCATCAATTTGGCGAAAGAACACCCGGATGATGCTGCTCAGCTCATCAGAACCTGGTTAATAGAGGAATAATTATGGCAAAAGCAATGTCCGGCGGAGGTTCCGGAAAGAAAAAAGGCGAAAAGGAATTTACAGGACGCCAAAAAGCAGCTGTATTCCTTGTAACAATTGGTTCGGAAATATCAGCGGAAATATTTAAGTTCCTGCGGGAAGACGAGATTGAAACTCTCACCTTCGAGATAGCGCGTCTTGAAACAATTGACGCGGAGCAAAAAGACGCTATCCTTCAGGAATTCCAGGAATTGATGATGGCAAATCAATTCATCTCCACAGGCGGTATCGACTACGCGAGGGAACTGCTTGAAAAATCATTGGGAAGCCAGAAGGCCATCGACATCATTAATAGATTGACATCAAGCCTTCAGGTGCGTCCTTTCGATTTTATTAGACGGACGGATCCTTCGCATCTGTTAAACTTTATTCAGCAGGAACATCCGCAGACAATCGCGCTGATCCTAGCGTATCTGGAACCGAATAAAGCGTCGCAGATTTTACAGAATCTGCCGCAGGAAGTTCAGAGTGATGTCGCGCGCCGTATCGCTACGATGGACAGAACAAGCCCCGAAGTATTGCGCGAAGTTGAGCGCGTTCTAGAAAAGAAACTGTCGTCGCTCTCATCCGAAGATTACACAACCGCAGGCGGCGTTGAAAGCATTGTTGAAATCCTCAACCTTGTTGACCGCGCCTCCGAAAAACAAATCATCGAAGCTCTGGAAGAAGAAGACCCGGAGCTTGCCGAAGATATCAAAAAGAGAATGTTCGTATTCGAAGACATTGTCATGCTCGACGACAAGGCCATTCAGAAGGTTATGCGCGAAGTGGACTCTCAAGGTCTCGCGAAAGCGTTAAAGTCTGTTGACACCGAAGTTCAGGACAAGATATTCAAGAATATGAGTAAGCGTGCGGCAAGTATGCTCAAGGAAGAAATGGAATACATGGGCCCTGTACGTCTGAAAGACGTTGAAGAAGCGCAGCAGAAGATTGTATCAATTATACGGCATCTTGAAGATACAGGTGAAATTGTTGTCGCCCGCGCGGGTGAAGACGAAATCGTCATGTAACAATCAGCATCTGCCGTTAAAACGGCAGATGCTTAAACAACTACTACGAGGGTAACTTATGTTTAAAGCTGTTTACACGCCGACAGAATTAGTGACGCTTCCGGATAAGATAAGAATTGAATCTCCGACTTCATATCCTGAAATCGCGCACCTTGCTCCTATTGAGGAAGAACCGGAAGAGAAGAACGATGTCGAAGAATACAATGGCCCTACGGCTGATGATCTTCGGCGCGAAGCTGAATTATTTATGTCACAATGGGAAGAAGAAAAACAAAAAATGTTTGCTTCAGCAAGAGCGGAAGCGGATAATATTATTAAGGAAGCGAAGAGAACAGTTTTGGCGGAATCAAAAAGGCAGGCCGATGATCTTCAGGTAATGAAGATGCAGGCGGAAGCGGAAGTAAGACAGATTGTCGCGCAGGCGGAAACAAAAGCAAAAGATATTGAACTTGAAATGAAGCAGAATATTGACGCGGAACGCAAAGCGGCGCATGAGGAAAGCAGAGAAAACGGAAAAGTCGAAGGTTTTGCGGAAGGAAAAGCGGAAGTTGACCGCCTTATCGAAAGAACACAGGTTGTGCTTGAAAGAGCGCAGGACAAGAGAGCGGAGATATTAAGCGAAACTGAAAAACAAATTGTCGATCTTGTGCTTCTTATCGCGCGGAAAGTAATCAAAGTAATTTCCGAGAATCAGCGTAATGTTATTATTTCCAATGTAATTGAATCTTTAAGAAAAATCAAATCAAAGGGAGATATCGTCATCAGGGTTAATCTTGCGGATTTAAAACTCGCGACAGAACATAAAGAGGAATTTATCCGTCAGGTTGAGAATGTCAAGTCAATACAAATTGTAGAGGATACTTCGGTAGATTCAGGCGGCTGCATAATCGAAACTGATTTTGGAGAGATTGACGCGCGTATCGCAAGCCAGCTCGCTGAATTGGAAACAAAAATACTGGAAATCTCGCCTGTAAAATCTTTGTTAAAAACAAACACGCCGCCGCCTGTTGTCAGAACCGCTAATTTAAACGCGGAGATAGCGGCTTCATCGGCTTTGATGAATGCTATGGAAATGAAAGAAGAAGAAAAGCAGCCGGAAGAAATTGACGAAGAAGATGAGGAAATCTCACAGACAGCTAACGCGGCTCTTACAGCTTCCGCGGCATTGGCGGCTCTTGCGACAATGGCGACAAAAGGCAAAAGGGAAAATGATAAGAAGATGATTGGAAAGATTGAGGCTATGAATAAAAGACAAACTGATTAGCTGTCATGAAGAAGAGGGGGGGAGACTTCATGGAAACATTGATTTTTAATAAATATATAGAATCCGCGGAACGTACAGACCCGATAAAATGTATCGGCAGAGTATCTAAGGTTCAGGGGTTGTTAATAGAAAGCCGCGGGCCTCAGGCTATTATCGGAGAAATTTGCAGAATAATCGTTCCTAAGGGCAAGGGACAGATAATGGCCGAAGTTGTAGGCCTTCATGATGAAACCGTGCAATTAATGGCGTATGACGAAACAGAGGGAATTGAAATCGGGGACAGGGTAGTAGCGCTTGGAAGCCGTCTTGAAGTTCCTGTCTCAGATAAACTTTTAGGAAGGGTAATTGATCCGCTTGGAAACCCGATTGACGATAAAGGCGATATCGCGTCGGGAGAGATGTATCCAGCTCTGGCAAGCCCGCCCGATCCGTTAAAAAGAAAACGTATAAATGAGCGCATAACAACT
>Ga0209755_10008585_pt1 | contig 10909 bp, 6 predicted proteins | sample TergutCo191P1_FD_187301 | JGI IMG/M metagenome (GOLD analysis project Ga0209755, IMG submission 187301) | Cornitermes sp. P1 segment gut microbial communities from Petit-Saut dam, French Guiana - Co191P1 (SPAdes) (version 2) | ecosystem: Host-associated > Arthropoda: Insects > Digestive system >... | reverse complement strand
CGTTTTTGATCGCCGATATTTCCTGTCGGAGCTTTTGCGTGAAGGGAAGCGTATTTGAAAACGCAGATAACATGATCGTTATGACGTTTGGCAAGAAATGTTGTTTTTTCGTATTTATCCGCAAGCAAAATAAGATACGGTTTCGCAGTAAGAAACAAACTTGATGATTCAAGATATCCGATGCCGATTGTATACGCCTGCGCTCCGATGCAATAATTTTTTTTCGGCGGTTTTGTGTATTGCACATAATCATTTAACATTAAAGTTTTTAAAATATCATGAATTGTAGTTTTTGGAAAATTTAAATCTCTTGTAATATCGCTTAAAGACGCTCCCTGCGGACACGCTGATAAATAATTGAGCACATCAATCGTTTTCTGCACCATGTTCAGTTTTTTTTCTACCATCAAAAATTCCTAATTGAAAAATCTATTCGTATTCTATCCTAACGCCGGAAACAAAGATACTCCCTCCGTTACTTAACGCGATGACGGCGATAAAACCCCTTTCCAGAGTTTCGTAACCTTTGACTCTACGGTTTACAAGATCAAGCACATCAAGCGTTGTAACCGCCGTCGCTCTTGTTCCGCGCGCCGCGATAAGCGGTTCAATTAAAAGCTGCGAGTTTGTTCCCATTATAGATTGAGCCGCGTTCGCGTTATTGTTATTCGCCATTATCCACATATCGCGGCTTGCTCCGGCGCTCCAGATTATTTCGTAATCAACCGATACGCGGATGTTTTTGTTCGGCGTTAGAAAATCAAATATTCCGTCCTGATGGATATTAGAGTCGGTGTTAGCATGTATATTTGTGCCAAATGTAATTCGTGTGCTGTTGTAGGATGTCGCGCTTGTTGCGCTGCCGTATTTGGGAGCCGCTACAGGATCGGGGTTGTCACCCGAAAAATTATTTGATGAATTAAGCAGAAGTCCGTTAGGTGAATACGGAATAAAATTTCCTTTTACTTTTATCGGTATTCCGTTAGTGAAGGTTTCTGAATATTCACCTCTTCCTTTCATTGTGTAGTTGTCCGCCGATTCGTAAGAACTTAAAGTAGGGCGGGGCGTTTCTATGGGGAGCTCGCTTGTAGTTGGATTGTGTTGTTTTATATGCGTATTCAAGTGTCCGTCACGCGCGCGATCCCATGCCCAGATTGGTTTTGCCTGAGTCTTAATAAGCACAATTGCGGTTGCGGGATTTGTATTATCGCTGTTCCTCGCTGTTATGCGCAATACCGCAGGCGGAGAATAAAAATCGCTTACAGTTACTCCTGTAACGGCGCAAGTTACGCCTGTATGGCTCTGTCCTGTTCCGATCTGCGCTTCGTTTGTATTATCAAGCGTCCATGTAATTGCCGAAGGAGAGCCGCCTGTACATTCCGCTTCCAGAGTTACAGTGTCCTGCGGATACAGCCAGATGATGTTGGAAACAGGAAGTTTTACTCCGTCTTCATTAGAAGAAAAATTGATTCTAATTGCCGTAACAGGATTTCCCGATAAAGAGGCTGTTATCTGCAAATTATAATCTCTTGAATATGCGCCTGTACGCGCTGTTATTGTTACTTCTCCTTCGGTGAGCCCCGTGACGCCGCAGCTTGAACTGTTTGGTATGGCGTTTAACGTTACTCTGCCTTCAGGAGACTGACTCCATGTTACGCTGCCGCTTGCCCACGCGGGAATAAACTCAGCGCTTAATATCCCTTCTTCGTTAACGCTGATCGAAGAAGGTCCTGTAATTAAGGCTATGCCTTCCGCTGCCGGGGCGTCTGTTACAATGATCGAAATATCTTTTGTTCTTTGTCTGTCAGAGCCTGATCTCCATGCTCTTACCCTTAACATATTAGTAAAACTTGTAATTTCTCCTCTTATTATAACTTCATCTCCTGCGCCGGAATTAGTTATTACAAAGCCTGTGCCTATAATCTCCCATACTATATTTAAATCTTTTAAATCAGAATTATCAGGACGCGCTTTTAGTATTAGCGTTTGTCCTTTTTGTATTGTTAAAGATGAAGTTAATTCTCCGCCGTTTAAATAAATATGTATACTGCCGAACGATGTATCTGTAAATTCAGGGCAGCTTGTCAGGGTAAAAAATAATATAAGGAGAGGAATAAAACAGAAAGTCCGCTGAACATGAGGCAGAAAATTTTCTCTCCTAATAATTTTCATAATTTCTCCTTAACGCAAACCTTTTGTTCTGAATGTAACCTGCGCTTGAATCGCGGGGTCAAGCATTGAAACAGCTTTTATTACAACTTCCTTATTGGGAGTTCTGCTTGTGCGAATAACGCCTTCGTTATTTACTTCGATGAAATCAGGATTATCGCTTATCCATTGTATTTTATGACCGGAAGGAGCTGTCGCGTACAACCGCTGTACCCTGTTAGTTACAATCTCAACAGTCCTGTTATTTAAAATTTCACGTCCTGAATAAATAATTATTCCGTCCAGAGAAATCCCGCTCTCATCCGGTTTAAGATCGCAGCTAATACAAAAAACAGACAGCAGACAGCAGATAACAGACAGCAGATAAAAACGAGTAATGATTATAGAACAAAAAGTTTCACCTTGTTTTTTCTGTTCTTTGTCCATTGTTTTCTCCTTAGAATGAGTATTCCGCGTACAACGGAATCGTAAGCACGGCTTTTTCCTGCGTTCCGTTTACAGTTCCCGCGAATTTATACGCGATGCCGGCTTTTATATAACAATTTGATATAATATTTTTTTGCAATGAAATACCGATTCCAATTCTGTGTCCGCCTGTCATCGCGGCAGGAGTTCCTTCGCCTACTGTTCTGTCGTTGTTATCAAAAGTTCTTCCGATATATTCATAGCCAAAATTTAAAATCAATCTCGCGAAAGAAAATTCCCATGACGGCCAAAAATGAAAATTAACTTCCGGCGCGAAATAAACTTCTGTCGTGTGACCTTTTACGCTGCCTCCGAATTTGGCGTCGGCGCGGCAGGCAATTTCAAGTGAAGAGAGCTTAACAGGGCTGAAACGAAGCCCCAACGCGACGTGATACGGCGCCTGCCAGACAAGCCCCGATCGATACGCGGCGTATATCGGATCGAGCAGGCTTTCGTCAACCTTATCAAAAATATTTGTCCGTTCTTCCTCCCAATTTTTAAAAGGGAGCGGCACTTTTCCGCCGATATTAATTAACAAACCGGGAATTTCAGATAACGCAAAAGCCGCTTCGATTCTCGGCGCTGTAATACTAAAAATCGGAATCGCGTAAGAAGCGAGAGTTGTCTGCGCGTCGTCAATTATTTCATCGGTGATGATATTTATGCCGACATGAGGTTTAGCGCCGAAGTACTGAACGCGTATAAGTCCTACCTTGGGAATTTTGTATGCGATCGCAGCCTGTATACGATGATAAGCGTCTTCGTTTCTTATAACAAGATCGGGATTTGAATCGTATTGATTGCCGGGAAGATTTGAAGAGGTAAACGGCATCAGATCGTATAACATCGCGCCGAACCAGAAATTTTCATGGACAGGCAGAGAAAAACTAAACATGATTCCCGCCTGCCCGTTCCAGTGCGTTCTAAAACGCGTAAAGATTCCGTCCGCGTCGTACATTCTTACTGTATACGCGTGCATTCTTTCATCCTGATCGTTTATTTCTCCGCGAAGGCGATCGTCAAAAAAACGTCCTATGTCCAGCCTCATCCACGGGAACGGTTTCCACCATGCCTGTAAATAATCTTCTATTCCGACAATGTCCGGTCTCGCTTGAATTCGCGCGCGTAATCCGATCATATCATTGTAAGACGCGCGCGCTTCAATTCTCGCGCGAATACTCTGTCCTGACGCGTTGCGTCCCGCTCCCGCGCCTATTATCATCGCTTCTTTTTCAGGTCCGCCGAAAAAAGAAGGGTCTGTATCGTTATTTAAAATTAATTGAAACGGAATTACCGCGATGTCAACAGAAGCGCCGAATTTTATTTCAAACTTGCTGTCTTTTTCTTCTGACGCGGCTGCGTCAATTTCAGATTCATACGCGTCGGCATCTGCCTGCGCGAAAACAAACGCGCCTGAGAAGAGCAGGGCGGCTGTCATTAATAAAAATGTTTTTTTCATTTTAGTTCTCCTTAACGAATCAATTTATCCATTTCAAAATCAGCGAAGAGAACTGTTACTTCACGTTCTCCTCTTGCGTTTTTTTCTTCACCTAAAAATGTAAGCACAGGATCATCCGGGTTTGGAAGCCCGAACGGCGTCATGTGCAATACGCGCCTGTAGATACCGAACTTCGGACGTATGTAAATATTTTGCGGACGGTACATCATAAAAGGATCAATTTCTTTATAATGTTCAGGCGAATATGTATATTCCATTAATATTTTCATGTCGCGTATGCGGACAAGTTTGATGCTGAAAGATCCCGGATTATCGTAAGTGAGAATTTGTTCCGCGCGAATCCATTCGCCTTTGAACGGCGCAAGATCAACTTCCGCGGGATACCAATTAACGCTTGGATCTCCGTTGGGACGGATTGGTCCGCGGTAAATTAATTGAAGAACTTCTCTTCCGGAGCGCAGCCTGCGTCCTGTCAGCGTGAAAATCGGATTTCCAGAATCTCCGCCTTCCGCTTTAATTTGATGAATGTGCGTGTACTCGCTCGACACTCTGAAATTTTCAGGCAGACGGAATTTCCAGCGGTGGGTGAACGTGTCGCCTCCTCCTCTCGAATACATATCTTCGCTGTCTTTCTGTCCGTCCATCGTTTTTATTTCGAGACGCTGACGATCATCGTAGCCGCCGACCATGTCTCCGTCAAATTCATGATGAATCATAAATTTAAAAACTTCTTTTTGCATGGCGTATGTTCCCGCCGGAAGATATTCCCAATCTTTTGTTTGAACGATATGCGCAACTTTTTCGCATGCTTCATGATTGCATAACGTACCTGCGTTTACGCAGTGCAGTTTACGAAGGTCTGTTTCTACATAATTGTCGCCGTGTATTGTCATTTCAAATGTTGTTTGATTTGTTTCACGGGCTGAAAGTCCGTCGGGCGCTTCATAGTGAAAACCGTTTTCTCTGATCAATCTGTATGATGTTTGCCCTCTCGGATTGTATGGGGATGCTTCGTCCTGATTGTATTCTGTCATATCAGCGTATAAAGTATTGCGCTTAACATCCTGCGCTTTCCAGTTACGGATAAAAACATGAAGCTCTGCGGATCTGTCGGCAGTATCAAACTTAACAATACCCATCGCGCCGGCTTTTCCGGTTATTTCAAAATCAAGATTGTTTTTTTTAACCTGTATCGATGGGGAAGTTGATTCTGCCGTAACATTTGATCGTTTTGCGCTTGAGTTTGAATAATCGTTGAAAAGCGAAATGGTAAAAGTTTCGTCAGGATCAAGATCGATAACTTTTAAAAGATTTTTCGCTACATCATTGTTATCTGATATCGGCAGATTGAGTGTAGATATAATCTGAAGCTGAGGTATTTCGCTTTGCGGAGCGTCAGGCTGCAGGCAGCCCGCGATCAATATAAACAACGAAGCGGACATCAAAAAATTAAAATGCATCATATTCATTTTATCTCCTAATCGGCGCTTTCTATTCGTATGCTGCGGATACTGATTTTTCCGTCAGGCAATGAAAGACAAACAAAAGAATGCGACAAAATATCTTTCAATGTATCGTTTCCTTTTACCGCGATAGAAAGCGAATTATCAAAAATACCTGACAGCGCGCCGGATCGAGCGGAAGAAGGCGAAAGTTCCGTCACAAGCCAGTTGTTAATCGCCGAAGCGTTTTGTTTTTCCGGCGTGTTGTTGTTAACTTGAATCCGCAAAAGTGATTTGTTTGGATCAGAATCAAGTTTTTCATATTCTACCGTTATGCGAACTCTGCCTGACCACAAAGGATAATTCACAGGACCGTTATAAAAATCGAATTGTCCGTTTTTATCGTACACAGGATGATCGGAAAAAGGAGAATTGGTCGCTGTTGCCATTCCTGATCCGATTATGAGGCGTGAGCCTTCTCCTTCGAGAATAATTCCGCCGCCGTACATATCGCTGTAAATATCAGTCTCGCCTGTGCGGATCAGAATAGGGTAGCCTGCGTCATAAAAGAAATGATTTGTATTCGCCTCGAGCAATGGAATTTCCAGCCAATCGGTATATTGATAATTCCATTTAAAAAAAGTTTTAGGTATTACTTTTACGCGGCATTCGGATTGAACGGTAAGTTCGTTAAAAGTGTTACGCGCAGCGACAAAAATAATTGTAGAGCCGCCGCTTTTTCCCGTAACAGTAATTTCCTGTCCTGTAAGCCCGCTCATTTCTACGACAGCGCCGTTACTTGTCTGCCAGTGGATACCGCCGTTAACTCCGTTAGGTGAAAGTTTCGCTTCAAGGATAACGGCTTTTCCTTCGAGAATCGTAATTCCCTCAGAAGGCACAGGATTTTTATTTACCTGAATGGAAATATTATCAACAGGAGATTGAATGATATTATTTTCCGCGGCAGGACACGCAAATATCAGCAGCAAAATACACGGAATGAAAATGGTAAACACTGTTTTCATCGACATCTACCCTTTTTCACAATGATTTTTGTTCGCTATTGCGAACGATTTTTGCTTAAATATGGTTGATCTTACTCCGTTCACAATTACAAGTCAAGAAAAAAAATATTTTTATTGACAAAAATCCATGATAAAGAGTATATTTTATATTATACAATACATATCAGCATCTTGCCGAGCATTTTTCAAATTTCAAGCGTTCGTATATACGAACAAAATATCCATATTTGGAGGAAGTTATGAAGAAGTTAGGTTTGATTATTTTATCGATCGCGTTCATTTTCGCGATGATAGGATGCCCGGTAGATAATTCCGCCGGGAAAGTCAACAGTGATGATGACCCTGTTATCAATGGGGTTAGTTATGTAAGAGGAGGAGGGGGTTCTACTCCTGTAACAAAAAATGAACAAATACAATTAAATTATCATGAGACAGTTTCATTTTCTGCAGACGTGTCTAATGGAGATACATATTCATGGACAGCAGTCCCTACAGATGTTGTGCATATTTCCAATGAAACTGCGCTCACAACAACTATTCAAGGAACGAAAGTTGAGGGTGGAGAAACTGAAATTACCTTTACCGCTAAAAACGGAAATCTAAACGATACATTTAAATTTAAGATTAATGTGGCTCCTCAACCGGTTGAAGGATTGTGGTTAAGGGTTTTTAAAGGCGAATTAAACAGTGATAAAGAATTGTTCGATTCCGAAATAGAAGATTTTAATATTTTTTCTTCCAACAGCGGTTTAACTTTTACAGCGACAGCTCTCTTGGATGGAAATAATGTAAGTAATACAATTACATGGACACCGGATAAATCAGATGTTGTGACAATTACACCTAACACAGGCGGTTCGGTTATTATTGCTCCGGCATTCGGTGTAGAATCCGGAACAGTAGAGATATCCGCAAAAGTAACAACTGCAAAAACAGGGGCAAACTATAGCGATAAAGAAATAAAATTTGTAATTACGATAATGTCCGGTGTGTTGTTTGCGTGGGATACAACTAATACAATAACCGGTTTGACGGGCAGCGGACAGGCATGGACTCATCCAAATTTTGCAAATTTCCTGGAACAAAAAAACGGTTACGTAAAAACACTCAGAGCTTACGGCGCGGGTGTTAACGCGAATGACGGGTTAAGGATTAATAATTCCGCAAGACTTGTTATTGGTCAGACAACCAATACAGTAACTGCGGCAGGTGATAATCCCTTGACTACTACTCTTGGCGGAGAAATAGATCTTTACCGAAAAAAAGTGCTGCTAACGCTTGAGTACAAAGATCTGACTGATATTGCGGATCGAATAGCTCTAAGGATATTTGTTAACCAAAATACATCTGGTCAGGTAAATTCTATGTTCGGCGGCGTTGATGATCCTGCGCCTTGTTCATTAGCAACATACAGATATGCGGATATAATTGCAATGCCGAATAACGATGCAACTGCAGGGACTATAGTATTGGAAATTAACACGATGGAAGCAGGAAGTCATCCGGGCGGCGCGTTGTTTGGTCATGCAAACGAAGCTGGTCTTGCCAATGCGTTTATTTGTCTTCTCAATCAGGATAATACTGCCAATACAGGTATAACTTTTACAGGTATTAAACTTGAATTTATTGACGGCGAAGAAACACAAGATCCGCTTGGTTTAGATGTTAAAGAAGGAAATGTTTCCGTACCGCCTTCAGGTATAAGAATTGTTAAACCTGATACTACGGCTATGCTTACTGCAGAGACACATCCGACAGCCGATAGTATTACCTGGGCTATCGCTGACATTACCATTGCCACTCTCAGCTCAACTACCGGACCAAATGTAACTGTAACAGCCGTAAAAGCCGGAACAACAAGTATCACAATTACAGCTGTAAAAGATGGTTATTTTACAGCGCATAAAACAATCGATGTTACTGTAGAGGATCTGCCTATACAACTAACGGTTAAAGATGGAACTGAAACTGTGGGCACTGCTATTCAAATGCATGAAGGCGACGCGCCTAAAACTCTTACTGCTGAGGTAGATCCAAATGATGCCGTAATCTCATGGGAAAGCAACAACACAGCCGCTGTTACAGTCAGCTCGCCCACAGGTACTACTGTTAATATCGCGGCAGTAGCAGAGGGTCATGCAACGATCACTGTCAAAGCGGAAAAAGCCGGTTACATGACAGAAACTAAAACATTTTCTGTTGCAGTATATCCCGCGGGAGTAGATGTTGATCCTAATTTGATTTTTGAGTGGGTGTATGCTAGAGACGGCGCTCCAAAAGCAGGGGAAACGGATATTAATGGGGCGTGGGCGCAAAGTACAGCAAATGCGACTTTATCAGGTATAGGGCAGATGACATCTGTTAAAGCAAGAGTAATGGGGACTAATTCAGTTGTTTCTGTTGATAATGAAGGTATTATTATTGATGCAACCGGCGCAACAAGTCGTCTAATGATTGGCTCCACTTATACGACCGCTACTAATTTTATTACAGCAGATGCAAACGCGGATTTTAATTTCTTCGATGATGGAAGGGATGTAAAAGTATCAGTTAATTATAAAATTTTAACACCAGCAGCAGCAGCATCGCGTGCTTTGTGGTTATTAGTTAACAATAACGGTTCAGGGATGCAAGATACTTCTCCAATAAATAATGGTAATTCTGGCGTTGCAAATAATAGTACAGCAAGCCGAATATATGCCAGTAGTACATTGCTGGCTCAGAATGCTACAGGAAGCATGGATGGAACTCTCGGTGTATCAACTCTTGTTAATGGAAAAGATTCACTTAAGAATGCATTTGTTTCAATTTGTGCTTTAGGAGGAACTACAACCAATGCCGGTTATAAAGTTCTTATTACTGCTATCAAGATTGAATATATTGGAGAGCCATCCGGCGGCGGAGATGATGATGATAACCTTATTTGGGCATGGAATTCTTCGAGTTTAACTCAGGGTGTAGGAACTTTAGCAAGCGGTACATTGAATGGTACTACCGGCAGTGGTATAACAAATCCAGGCGCAATGCCGTTTGCGGTTTCCGGTACAGGTATATCAGTTGTTGAAATCGGGGGACCCGGCAACACTGTAAAGGCAATCAAAATTGATGAATTAGACACAACCGCCGCTAAGTTTATTGCTATTGGAACTTCTGTAAACACTGCAACTGCTGGTGGTACTCTTACAACTGTACACAACGGGGTATTTGATTTCGTAACCGGTAATACAAAAGGAATTAAAATAACGATAGAAGCCGATTTAAATATAGTCGGCAGGGATATTGCAGTATGGGTATATAATAATACAGCCTCAACTACTAATACACCTTTATCATTAACCGGTAATCCCGGCAGATTATTCTACGATAGAAATAATACCGCTCCTTCAGCAGGTTCATATGACAATACAAATATTGTTACTAAAACTATTTTACCGAGTGATTTTCCGGATAAGGAAGAATTTATAAAGAACGCTTGGATAGGCATAGTCATTGGCGGCGGACCAGGTGCTACTTCTAGTGATCCTTCAACAGCAATTATCAAGAGTATCAGGATTGAATATTTACCATAAGTAAATATTCAATGTATAGCACCTAACAGTGTTTTGAGAAGCCAACCCGCGCATCCCGCGCAGGTTGGCTTTTTTTATGGTATTAGTCACCTATGTGTTTCTTGATGTCTTCCAGAGAGAGACCTTTTTCAAGCAGTGCGATTATTTCCGCTTTGCCTTGTGCTTTGCCTTCTGCCAAGCCTTGCGCCATACCTTCCGCTCTGCCGTCAATCATCCATTGTTCTTTCAGACAGAGGTCGTCTATCTTCGCGAGGTTTTTATGAAAGTAATAATCTCTTATTGATTCTATTAACCCCATTCTTCTTGCGCACTCAATCGGTTTCTTTAATTCGGGATATTTTTTTGCCAGCATTACATATTCCTCCTTTTTCTTGCATTTCAAGAATCGAAGCCAGCGCCAGATTATGCCGTTTTCGTCTTCGATATCAGACAGTTTCGGTAATTCAATGATAATCACTTTTAACAAATCTGTAAAGGTTCTGTTTTTTTCGTTCATCAGTTTGTAAACATTCATGTATGAACTTTCTTCTTCCAGTAAAACATGATCGCATATTACAATGCTGACGACATGATGCAGTTTGCGGTAATCTTCCCCCCACTTTAATTGATCTCCGATGAGGCGGGCGCCGTAATAGAGAACTCTGTTTCTCATATTAGCCTTTTTTTCAACTTGCAATTCAATGTGAAAAATTTTTCCTGATTTTGCTTCGAGTTTGATATCGACAATTCCCGATTTATCTTTCCTGAAAAATTTCTTAAGAATTGGGTTGGTCACGGTCA
>Ga0209755_10008584_pt1 | contig 10910 bp, 11 predicted proteins | sample TergutCo191P1_FD_187301 | JGI IMG/M metagenome (GOLD analysis project Ga0209755, IMG submission 187301) | Cornitermes sp. P1 segment gut microbial communities from Petit-Saut dam, French Guiana - Co191P1 (SPAdes) (version 2) | ecosystem: Host-associated > Arthropoda: Insects > Digestive system... | reverse complement strand
TATGCGCATGGTAAAATCAGATTGCGAAGTTGAAAATATCCGCACGGCAATCGAGAAAACACGCATCGGAATTGAAGCGATGATGAAGGCATCGAAACCAGGATTATTTGAATATGAACTTGAAGCGCATTATGACTTCAATGCCAAATTAAGCGGCGTACAAGAGAAGGCCTTCCATACGATTGCAGCATCTGGTATTAATGCAACAGTGTTGCACTATGAGGCGAATAATTCACAAACCCAAGATGGCGATTTAATTCTTTTCGACTTAGGTTGTGCATGGAATCACTACGCTGCTGATATTTCACGAACATTTCCAGTAAATGGAAAATTCAGCCCACGCCAAAAAGAAATTTACCAAGCAGTGCTTGATGTTGAAAAAGCAGTCATTGAAGCCATTAAACCTGGCATTAAAGTGTCGGATCTAAATAAATTAGCTCGTGATTTACTTGCTGATAAATGTCGCATATTAGGACTTATTGGGGATAATAAAGAGGATGTATCGAAATATTATTATCATGGAATTGGTCATTCTTTAGGACTTGATACTCATGATGTTGGTGGGCGTGAATATGTTCTAGCGCCAGGAATGGTTATTACCATTGAACCAGGGTTGTATATTGAAGAAGAACAAATAGGGATTCGTATTGAAGATGATATCTTAGTAACTGAGGTCGGATTCGAGAATCTCTCTGCTAGTATTATAAAAGAAATTAATGATATTGAAACTTTTATGAAAAAATAAAAAAAGACCTTGTGTCTTTTTTTTGCGTCTAATAAGGATATTTTAAACCTGGTTTTCTTCAGAATCGCCAATTTCATCTTCGTTGATTAAATCCTCAGAAGTTTCAAAGGCAAAACTGTTAGTTGAATAGGGGGCGTAAGGTGCTCTTTTGAATCTGTTTTCTTCCCTGATGCGTTGTGCGATTTGTTCTTGACGACTTGAAACAACTAATGCACTATAAACAACTAAGCCAATTACTGCGATTGAAATTCCGATAGATATACCAAATAATGCCATAAGATTACCCCTCCTGATTTTACCTGATAGGTACTTGGAATCCCTTAGATATTGATATTCCGAGCATCTATTTGTATAGGATATGTGATTTTAGATTCTTTTATTCAGAAACCTTGAAAATAATTTTAAAACATAATTATAAATTTTTATTAATATAATGACATAACGAGGTGATATAGATGAGTTTATTTAAATCAGTTACTCGCTCAGTTATCGTTGTTGGGAAAGAAGGTTATAAAGTAGGAAAAAGATTGTCCAAACTAGCACAGCTTTCTATCACGTTAAAAATTGAGCAAGACAAGCAGAAATCTTATTATAAGGAAATTGGTGAACATATCCATAATGATCAGGTTGGCGAACTAGCAACATCATCTAAAATTAAAATTTTACGAGAAAAAATTATTATACAAGAAAGGAAAATTAAAGAACTTGTTGAAGAAGTAAATATGTTAAAGCAAATTAACAGTTGTTCATACTGCGGCTATGTGAGTAACTCATGGAATTCTGAGGAAGCTAAATATTGTCCGAAATGTTCCAGAGCAAGAAAGTAGGGATATAGATGGCCAATTGGATGAAGTTAATGCAAAATCAAGATTCTGACTATGAACATAACCTTGAATTTCTAAAATTATACCGTGAAACGAATGATAAAGAGGCGCTGGAATGGCTTATTTTAAATAATGCAAATTTGGTACATAAAATTGTAGGTGGGTATCGAACTTTTTACAATCATAAATTATCTTATGACGATCTTTTTTCTGTTGGACTTGAAGGACTATTGCGAGCGGTTGAGAAGTTTGATTTTAATTATGAGAACAACTTTGCAACTTATGCGACCTACTGGATCAAGCAATGTGTCTTGCGTCTTATTTCAGATGAGGGATTTATGATTAAAATACCTACTCATATATTTGAAACACTACAACAGATTGTTAAATATGAATTCAAAAGTAACAATCAGATGACAAAAAAAGAAATGTGTGAATTACTTAAAATTAGTGAGGAAAAGTATGATTTGGTACAACAAGTCAGAGGGCAAATGCTTGTCTGGGCTTCACTTAATCGACCACTTTCAGCTGTTGATGATACTGAAATTGGAGATTTAATGAGTGTGGAAGCTGGCGTTGTTAATTTGTCAACAGATTCTATTGGACCCGTTGATAAAAATATTGAAGCTTTTGAATTACAAGTTGCGATTGAAAAGGGACTCGAGCTTTTAGATGAACGAGAGCAACTGATCATTATTCATCGATTTGGATTATTTGGAGCTGAAATCCAAACATTAGCTGAAATTGGACAGCAAGAAGGAATTAGTCGCGAACGAATTCGCCAATTAGAATCGCGTGCTATTCGGAAGCTTAAGCGAGTCATGCGTGGTTATGAAAGCTATTTGAATTATTAAAAAAATACTTAGTGATTTAAACCACAATAAAGTGTGTGATTTTTACTAGAAAATGTTTTAGAAAACCCTTTTTATAGTAGCGAAAATTGTCAAAATATGGTATAATCTCAGAAATAAGTTAGTAGTAAGGAGGGAGGAAGAGCAAAATGGATATAAGATGTGAAGGTTGCGGCGCAACACCGACTCCAGAACAAAAACAATGCAAGTATTGTGGAACTGAATTTGACTATTCTCAATTAGAAATGGCTGAGGAAATGATGGTAGAAACTAATGAAACTGATGACTCAGTAGGAAGTGTTGATGAAACAATAAAGGATTTACAAGCTGAGCAGAAGGGGGATGATGAGGCGGATTCAAAAGTTGTTTCAATAAGAGAAAGCGGTCAATATACAGAAGAACCAGAATCTGAAAAAGGTTTATTAAAAAAATTATTTAGGAAAAAATAAGTTTTGAGCTGAAATAACATATACCTTTAAAATGAAATCTGGACAAATTAAATAATTGTGGAGGTGGACTCCACTTTTTTTATGGAAAATGACATTTATGTAGTGTACTAAACACCCTTTTGTGGTATAATTTAAAATATGTTAATTGAAAGGGTGTAGAGACAATGTTGTTAAAGAAAAAATCAAAATTAGAAAATACATCGTTGCCATTTGAAAAAGAATCTCTACTGGAGGAACAAATTCCACGCCATATTGCTATTATTTTAGATGGGAATGGTCGTTGGGCACAACGTCAGGGCAAACCACGTATATTTGGACATCAAGAAGGGATGTTTAACGTGGAACACATTGCTGAGGTTGGATCTGAAATGGGAATTGAAGCGATGACTTTATATGCTTTTTCTACTGAAAATTGGAAGAGAGCTGCAGATGAAGTTGCGTTTTTGATGAAATTACCTGTCACCTTTTTCGATCGGTTTGCACCGACATTAATGAGACTTAATATTAAGACAAAAGTAATTGGAAATAAATCAGAACTACCTGATCCGTTGCAAGATGCGATTAATCGAATTGAGATAATGACTGCCAAAAACAGTGGGATGAAGTTGATGATCGCTTTAAACTATGGTTCGCAAGATGAGATAATTGGTATGGTTAAACAGATAGCAAACAGCGTTAAAGATGGGAAATTATCAGTTGAAGACATTAATTCAGAAATAATAGATGCTCATTTATTAACGGATGGATTACCACCTGTTGATTTACTCATTAGAACTAGTGGTGAAAAGCGGATTAGTAATTTTTTATTATGGCAAATTGCTTATGCTGAATTATATTTTACTGATATTGCATGGCCTGATTTTAAAGCGGAAGCTTTACATGAGGCAATTACAGAATTTGCAGGACGAGATCGTCGATTTGGTGCTGTGAAAAAATAGGGGCATTTAATTTTTGGGGTAAAGAGGTGTTTTTCGTGAAAGAAAGAATCATAACGGCTATTTGTTTATTGATTGTCGTCTTGCCGCTTATTTATTTGGGTGGGTACTGGTTTATGGGGCTGATTTTGATCGCAGCTGGTATCGCAACTTTAGAGATGATCGCGATGCATGATCAGTTGGAAAAGGTCTTATTTGGGGCGAAAGCAATTACTTTTCTTGGCATATTTTTAGTGATTTTGATGCCACATATTAGAGAAACCTTAATATTGGGCGCTCTTGCTATGATGTTTTTGCTTATCTTGAGTATGTGTATTAAAAATCAAGGGGATATTCGATTTTATTTACTGATCATCCCCTATATTGGTCTTTCATTTCGGGCATTAATTGAAGTTAGAAATCACAGTTTAGAATTACTTTTCTTTTCAATCGCAACAGTTATTTTAACAGATAGTGCTGCTTATTTTGTTGGCAGATGCTTGGGTAAGCGGAAATTAGCACCAACGATTAGCCCTAAGAAAACTGTTGAAGGTGCTATAGGCGGTTGGTTAGTTGGATTTGGTTTTGCGTTTATGTTTGCTTTAACGCAGAATTTATTTGCTGAGATGTGGGTGCTTGTCGTATTAGCTATTTGCTTGCCAATTTTATCTCAAATTGGTGATTTGGTGGCCTCGGCGTTTAAGCGGCATTATGGAATTAAGGATTACGGGAAACTTTTTCCTGGGCATGGTGGTGTCATGGATCGGGTTGATTCACAATTACTTGCTGCGATTTTAATTTATGTGATGATACAAATTGGTGGTGTTGTGTAGTGAGGAATGTCTGTTTATTAGGAGCTACTGGTTCAATTGGTATGCAAACATTAGATATTATTAGAAATCATGCGGATAGATTCAATCTTGTTTGTTTCTCATTTGGTCAGAATATTTGTCTGGCAATTGAAATTATCCAAGAGTTCAAACCTGCTTTTGTTTCAACTGGAAAAGCTGAAGATACAATAAAATTACAAGAAATGTTTCCTAATATTCTTTTTTCTTCAGGTAATGAGAGTTTAATCCAAGTTGCCACTTTTGAAACAGAAGACGGGAAATCTCCTCTAGTTATTAATGCTTTAATGGGTGGTGTTGGCTTAAGGCCAACGCTTACTGCAATTGAAGCTGGTCGCGACGTGGCACTTGCAAATAAAGAGACACTTGTGATGGCAGGAGAAATAATGACCAAGAAAGCACGAGAATATGATGTCAAGTTAATGCCTATTGATAGTGAGCATTCAGCTCTGTGGCAATGCATGAATGGCGAAGATTCTAAGAAAATTAACAAAATGATCATTACTGCAAGTGGTGGTTCATTTAGAGACTTAACCCGTGATGAATTAAAAAATGTTACGAAGGAACAGGCCTTAAACCATCCGAATTGGTCGATGGGTTCAAAAATCACGATAGATTCAGCAACGATGATGAATAAGGGGCTTGAAGTTATTGAAGCTCATTATTTATTTAATTTGCCATATGATGATATTGAGACGATCCTGCATCGTCAAAGTATTGTCCATTCTATGGTTGAATTTGTTGATACAAGCGTGATTGCCCATCTTGGAACTGCTGATATGAAAATTCCGATTGCCTATGCGATGAATTATCCAAAACGCATGCCAATTGAGAATACCTCGCAGCTTGATTTAGTCAAGCTAGGAAGTCTAGATTTTAAAGTGATGGATTTTGAAAGATTTCCATGCTTGGCGATGGCTTATGAGGCAGGTCGCAAAGGCGATACTTATCCACTGGTACTCAATGCAGCAAATGAAGAGGCAGTTAGTTTATTCCTTGCGGATAAAATTTCCTTTTTGGAAATCGAGAATATTATAAGCGTTGCCCTTGATACACATATTGCCATTAAGGATGCAACAATAGATGAAATTTTAGAAATTAATGATGCAGTACGAGCCGAGATTCGTGCTCGTTATATTAAGGATGATGAATAATGCAAGCGATACTTGGAATTTTGGGATTTATATTTATATTTGGACTGGCAGTTTTGTTTCATGAGTTGGGTCATTTTTTGACAGCACGGAAATATGGGGTATTATGTCACGAATTTGCCATTGGAATGGGGCCTGTTGTTTGGAAAAGGCGAAAAGGTGAAACTTTATATACAATTCGTGCGCTTCCAATTGGTGGTTTTGTTTCAATGGGACAAGACGAAGGTGAGCGCGATATCTTTAAAGAAGGGTCAGAAATTGGATTAACATTAGATGCAACTGGTGATGTCATAAGCATTCACTTTCAACCAGAAGAAGGACAGATTGTAGGGACATTAGTGTCAAATACCATTGATGTAAGTGCAGATTTGCAAATTACAATTGAACATGCTGGACAACGTCAGGTTTACCCAGTATCCCGTGAGGCATTTTATATTGATTCAAAAGCAGATCGTGTTTTACAAATCGTACCAACAGATAGAAGAATAGAATCAAAGCCGAAGCGTCAACGTTTAGTAATTATGGCTGCTGGTGCAGTTATGAATTTCATTCTAGCCTATATTTTAGTTTTAATTATCGGAATTTTCACTGGAGAAATTGTGGGAACGACTGTTGAATTAAATACTGTTAATCCAGGTGAACCTGCTTATATTGCAGGATTACAAGTTGGGGATACTATTACTAAGGTAGATGGTGTTACGATTACAGAAGGTAGACATATTTCAGAGGCAATTCGAAATGCTGACAGTGAAGAAGTAGTTATTGTGTTTGAACGTAATGGACAGTTAATGGAAACACTGATCACACCTGAGGCAAGAGATGGTGTCTATATTATCGGTGTCATCATAGATACCATTCCAATTATCGGAGAGCGTAGCTTAATGGGTGTCTTCCGAACGGCAAATACTCGCTGGATTGAAGGTGCGATGATGATTGTAAATTCATTGCGTATGTTAGCAACTGGAGAAGCAGGTGCAGGTGATTTAGCAGGTGTTGTCGGTATTGTTCATATGACAAGCGAGATTGCGATGCTAGGATTTATTCCATTATTAATGTTTGCGAGTGTTATTAATATTAATTTAGGAATCTTTAATTTACTACCATTCCCAGCTTTAGATGGTGGGCATATTACCTTTATTGTTATTGAGGCGATTATTGGTAAGCCTGTTAATGCTAAAGTTCAACATATCGTAAGTCTTGTAGGATTTGGACTACTGATGGCTTTAATGCTATTTACCGTTTTTAACGATGTACTTAGACTGATAAATTAATAAAAATGAATACAAGGAGTTTAGACTAATGAAACAAAGTAGATTATTCGCCCCAACGTTAAAAGAAGCACCAAGTGATGCGGTTATTATTTCGCACCAATTATTATTGCGAGCAGGATTTATTAAACAAGTAGCAGCAGGGATTTATACTTACTTACCACTCGGAAAAAGAGTATTAGATAAAATTGAAGCCATTGTAAGAGAAGAACATGCAGCCATTGATTGTAGTGAATTATTAATGCCAGCACTTCAGCCAAAAGAATTATGGGATACCTCTGGAAGATGGAATGTGTACGGACCAGAACTCATGCGCTTAAAAGATCGTCATGAGCGTGATTTCGCCCTTGGTCCAACTCACGAAGAAGTTCTCACAACAGTTGTTAAAGATTATTTGAATTCTTATAAGAAGTTTCCACTTTCATTATATCAAATTCAGACGAAGTTTCGTGATGAGGCACGCCCACGATTTGGCTTGATGCGTGGTCGAGAATTTATTATGAAAGATGCGTATTCATTTCATGCGGATGAGGCATCATTTGATGCTGAGTATGAGCGTTTTGTAGGAGCTTATCACAAAATTTTCAGTCGCTGTGGGTTAAATTTCCGCATGGTTGAGGCTGATAATGGTCAAATGGGAGGCTCAGGATCAGCAGAATTTATGGCACTTGCTGAAGTCGGTGAAGATACGATCGTCTATTCAACAGAAGGTGATTTCGCAGCGAATATCGAAGTTCATGACTTAGAAATTGGATCAGCAGCTCCTGATGGAAATGGAACAATTTTACATGCAAAAGGTATCGAAGTTGGGCATGTATTTAAATTAGGAACAAAATATTCTGAGGCAATGGGAGCAACCTTTCTTGATGCCGATCAGAAACAGCAGCACATCATGATGGGTTGCTATGGGCTTGGTATTAGTCGTGTGATGATGGCTATTGTTGAACAACAAAATGATGCAAATGGCATTGTTTGGCCGAAAGCATTGGCACCATTTGATATCCATCTTGTGATTGTTGATACTAAAAAAGATGAACAAATGAGCGGTGCGAATACGATTTATACGAGTCTAAAAAATGCTGGTTTTGATATTTTAATGGATGATCGACCAGAACGTGCTGGGGTTAAATTTAAAGATTCTGATTTAATTGGAATACCAATTCGCGTTGTTGTAGGAAAAGGAATTACTGATGGCATGGTCGAAGTCCTTAATCGTCAAACTGGTGAAAAATCAGAGATTGAAGTTGCAAATTTAACCGGAATATTACAAAATATTACTAAAGATTTAAGCTAAAAGTGCGATAATATGCACTTTTTCTGCTATGAAAACACTTGCTGGAAAAACTTTCAAGAAAAATCAAAAGATTTTCCTTGCATAAAATATGCATAAATGGTATTCTATTTGGAAATGTTTTTTAGTATAGTGCAAATATGCACTTTATGAATGGAAGGAAAGTGAAGTTTCGTGGCTGAGAAGTTAACAAGAAGATACGGGTTGTTTACTGCTATTTGTTTGGTGGTTGGGACCGTGATAGGTAGTGGAATATTCTTCCGAAATGATGTTGTATTTGCTGCTGTTGGTGGAAATATGATGATGGGGATTGCTGCATGGGCACTTGGAGGACTTATTGCATTATCATTTGCTTATGTATTTGGAACATTGTCGTCGCAAGATGAAGATGCGACTGGATTATCTTATTTTGCAGAAAAATTAGTAGGTAAAAAATTTAGTTATATCATGGGCTGGTATATGGCAACCATGTTTTTCCCTCCCCTTGTTGGTATTTTAGCGTGGGTTTCAGGTCGTTTTACAACCATTCTCTTTGGCTTTGATGCTGACCCAGGGTTCAGTGGTGAAACCTATATCTTTGCCTTGTTTTATTTAGTTGTTATTTTTGGTATAAATGAACTTAGTCCAAAATTATCGGAAAAGTTTCATATTAGCTGTACCTTCATTAAAGTTATCCCTTTGATTGCAATGGCGATTATTGGAACAATTGTTGGGTTAGTCAATGGAACTACAATTTCTAATATTCAGACTGCTTATATCCCTCCATTTGAAGGCAATCCATTCTTTGCAGCGTTGATCGCGACAGCATTTGCTTATTTAGGATGGGAAGTTGCAATGAGTCTTAATAAAGAAATTAAGAATGTTAAGAAAAATTTGCCACGTGCACTTGTGATTGGAATGGTGATCGTTACAGGTATCTATGTTGCTTATTTTGTTGGTTTATTTAGTGCAGCACCTGTTGAAACGTTAACAAGTGGTGCAGGTGTTATGGCAGCATTTGCTAATATTTTTGGTCCTGCAGCTGGAACGATTTTATTCGTGTTTATCATCATTTCATGTTTAGGAACACTAAATGGCTTGGTTATTGGTTCAGGTCGTATGTTCTACTCATTATCGAGTAATCATACTGGTCCACGTCAAGAAATTTTTTCTCAACTCGACAGAGCGACAAAAATGCCTGCAAATTCGATGGCAATCTCACTTATCCTCATTGGATTTTGGATGCTAGTTAATGCAGGTAATAGCATGGGATTCTATGGTGATTTCTTCTTCGATATTCCAGGATTGATGCCGATTAGTTTTAAAGTATTCATGATTCCAATTTTCTTTAACATGATGATTAAAGAAAGAAATCTTGGCTTTTTCAAACGATTTATTTCGCCTGGATTCTCAATTCTCGCAGCGCTGTTTCTCATATATGCGATTATTTACAATCAAGGCATGGGTGTTCTTGTATTTGCTGTGGTGTTTATTATCATTACAATCATTGGTTTATTACTTGAAAAATCAAAATCAAAATTATAATCAGACTAAAAGACACCTATGGGTGTTTTTTACTTGATTTTTATGACGAAATTTGGTTTAATATTAACAGTTAAAATTTAGGAGTGTGCATTATGAAACCTCATCAAGAATATCAATATTTAGACTTAATTAAACATATTTTAGAAAATGGAACACCCAAAGGCGATCGCACTGGAACAGGAACTAAAAGTGTGTTTGGCTATCAAATGCGATTTGATTTAGCAGAAGAATTCCCGCTGTTAACAACGAAGAAAATTCATTGGAAATCTGTTGTGCATGAATTATTGTGGTTTATCGCTGGTGATACAAATGTAAAATATTTACAAGAAAATGGCGTTCGCATTTGGAATGAATGGGCTGATGAGGATGGCAATCTTGGTCCAGTATATGGACATCAATGGCGCAGTTGGGAAACTGTAGATGGACAAGTAATTGACCAGCTTGCGGATGTTGTGCAGCAAATTAAAACTAACCCGAATTCCCGACGTTTGATTGTGAATGCATGGAATGTTGGCGATATTGATAAAATGGCATTGCCACCTTGTCATATGTTTTTCCAATTTTATGTAAACAACGGCAAGCTATCTTGTCAGTTATACCAACGCTCAGCAGATATGTTTTTAGGTGTTCCGTTTAATATCGCCTCATATGCTTTACTAACCGTTATGATGGCGCATGTCACAGGACTCGAACCGGGAGAATTTATTCATACATTTGGAGATGCTCATATTTATGACAACCATACAGAACAAGTAAATGAACAGCTATCACGAATACCAAAACCATTTCCAAGGTTAAAAATCAATCGTGAAGTCGCGTCGATATTTGATTTTAAATTTGAAGATTTCGATTTGATCTGCTACGATCCACATCCATTGATCAAAGGAAAAGTGAGCGTCTAGCTTGCTTTTTCGCGGGAAATCATGTATAATAGTTTGATGAATCAAAGTAATTTAAATTGAGGTGAAATGATGATTTCCATGATTGTTGCATTTGATGAAAACAGGCTAATCGGTGCAAAAAATAAATTACCATGGCATTTCAA
>Ga0209755_10008583_pt1 | contig 10912 bp, 9 predicted proteins | sample TergutCo191P1_FD_187301 | JGI IMG/M metagenome (GOLD analysis project Ga0209755, IMG submission 187301) | Cornitermes sp. P1 segment gut microbial communities from Petit-Saut dam, French Guiana - Co191P1 (SPAdes) (version 2) | ecosystem: Host-associated > Arthropoda: Insects > Digestive system >... | reverse complement strand
CCAGACCAGCCATTTTTTCCATGCGGCGTTGTACCGTATGTCCTTCCCGTGCTCGCGGACAAGCCGCGAGGCGTTGGTCGAGTCGGTAAACTGGACGTTGCCGCGTTTCAGTTCCATGATCCGCAGGTAGATGCCCTCGTCCCCAATTTGTTCTCTCATAAGAACCTCCACAGAATATATCTGCGGTTATTGTTACCTGTCATTTGTCATATATATCTAGGTAAAATGTGCAAGAACTGCGGGTATCGGAGCAAACGACGGCTCATTCAAAATAAGTGCCAGCCACATTATCCCGTATATTACGCCAACCGCATCAGGCATGGAACGTCTGATTATTACATTAAAGCTAAACGACTGTGCGGCATATGGGCGGTAAGAACCTTTGCGGTGCTTAAAAACAACCACAACCTCAAACGGCACTGCAAGCGGGGGTTTTTCTGGGCAACCGAGAAATGCCTTCTTTAAAAATATTTTGTCAATATATCCAAAATCTAACAGGCTCGAATCACGGAATTAACACTTGTAGTTTTAAAACCATCAGTTTTTTACCTTTGCATCGCCCCATGCAAAATGGACAGCTAATAATTTACCTGTGGCCTTGTCTATAGCACCACCCAAACTATTAAATTCATCAAGGTCGAAAGTTAAATCCACCGGATTCTGTATGGGGATATCCACCACATATCCCCTTTCATCAATGCTGTTTCCCTGATACCATGTAGCATCACAATACAGTTTACGACCGTCTTTTAGAATCAGAACATCCCATGCATGATTACCTTTTTCCGAAGACCATTCTTCAACTTTATCCAATAACGGATGGTTGTTAAATGCCTCAACCACGGCACTTGCGTACCCACCACAGACGGCCTTCTTAATATTCGGTCTTCGGTATTTTACAGATATACCGTATGCACTCTTAAAATCATACTGATAATCCTTGGTTATTTGCAAAACGACTTTTTCTATTTCTACAAACATTGCGTCTTTTCTTCGCAGATCCATACGATGCTGAGCTCCATCCTTTAATTTCCTTGTTAGCGAATACTTGATTTCCCCGTTCCCAATTTTACCTTTTGTATTACCCCAGGTATATCCCACCCAAGTTGGTTCAGGCCAAGTATACCCAATTTTGGGAGTTACCGTAAATTCAAGACATGCTTCACCATTTTCATTATATAAAAATCTATAATGTAAATCCGAAGCGGATTTTGAATTTTTACGTAAAAAATTGTCTTTGTAGTCTTTTGCTTTTCTGGCATACTCCAGAATATAACTACTTTGCATACTCAACTCCTCATTGTTCGCCAAGTTCTATTGTGGCTCGTTTTCGGCAATCTCTTCAACAGTCCCTAGTACCGATAATATGATACGCCCATCTGTTGCAAACGACCGATTCTGTCGTGAGTATTAGGATGAGTAGAATATAGTGCTTTTAAAAAAGATTCTTGCGATTCGCTTGTGCCGATAGCATCTAGACCTTTCGCTAATTCAAATCCATAACCCAACTCAGCTACGTATTTATCGGCATCATATTCATGTTCTCTCATCGACCACATTAGGAATAACATACAAAACTTCGTCCACAGCCAGATAATCCCAGCGACAAACATTCCAGGGAGGATTCTCAAAAAGCCACTCATGCAACCGCTTCGCCTAAATTCGGAATAAGCAGAACCAAGAGTTACCGCAGCAATTATTGTGTATATTAATTTCATTGTTAAGATAATCATTGTCATTATAAAATTACCTCCACCGATTAATAGTTGAATTTGGGTATGGCGGTACGCTAAATGTGCTACTTCATGAGCCAATATTCCTTGAATTACATCATCGGGTAATTTGAGAAGCCCCTCTGTGATACATATCGTCTTTCGTCCGAGAGCATAGGCGTTAGGTTCAGGCGTATAAATCACCTTAAAAATAATTTTATTAGTAAGGTTCGGTGTTTTTCTTTTTGCTTTACTATAAACCAATTCCAATAATGGGATCAGTCGTATTTTCATATCAACACGTGTCATTTTTCTTGCTCCAGCCATCATGCACAATATCCATTCACCAAAGGGAGAAAATGCTATTATTACTGACGCTATATAAATAAAAAATATCATAATCAGGGATTGGAATCCAATAGCAGCAAAAAAACCGATAATGAGCGCCGCATTGAGAGTGAAAAATATGATCGTCCCAACATTGGATTTATTGAATATAATTTTTGCTATACCCAAAGTGGTGATTACCTTTTGTGTTAATATTGTTCATTTTACTTTACCATCCGCAAACAACTTGTCAATGTAATTATTTAATTCTAAAATGTCAGGTATTGTATATGGTTTAACTTGAAATACATTCTTTACTCCATCGGAATAATAAACCGTATTGTCCTTTAATCCCGAAACAGCTACCCCGTTAATCAAATTGTCAGCATCATTATTGTTTAATTCACAGATAATTCGTTCGGGAAATTTTGATAGAATGTTCTCGCCATAATACATAGTCTCCTTGACGCATTGATATTCAAGCGATGAGACAATGAAAAACATCCCATAGTTAGCACCATTGTCTATAAGTTGTAGCAATTTTTCTGTTACAGAAAAAGACATAGTATCATAGCCTCTCGATACACCAAAATCCGCAAATTGCGGTGTTGGTTCATGGGTAGAATTGTCTAGGTACTCGGTTTCGTCCAATGATTCTCCTTTGAACATTTTTTTGATGATATCAAGAAATTGTATGTTTTTTATAACAATGAGCGTTTGTCGCATTTCACTGGCTTTTTTTCTTTCTAGGTATATAGAATACAAATCATTAATAAAGCCAATAATTTCTGACCTGTTTTTTGCCAACTTAAACCGAGATGCGAAGCAACTACCCAAGCAGTCGTATAACGCAGACGATCCCGCTTCGCAAATCAGACTTTCACTATCTATGCAGTAGACATCGGTGTTGGTATTCAACAATGCCGAGAATATGCAGAGGCTTGTGAGATTCTCAGACATCTTTTCATTGGCCCCACAAATCAATAAGTTGCACCGTCTACGACGATCGAATTGTAAAACAAACGGCGGGGCCACCTTTATAAGTGTACCGATATGTATTTTTACAACAGGTTCATTCGTAGTGCTAATTTCGTTTTGAAACAAATAATCTACAAACAAAATAGTCCTGTTGCCTTCAAATATATGCACTTTTGAAGGAATATCTCTATATGTCTCTGAAATAATGGATAAATATTTAGCCTGCATTTCTTTGGAGCAATATACAGAACGAAAGCCGATATTGCTTGATTCCATATATTCTAAATTCATTATAGCAGTCCCGATAGGGCCTTTCATCATTTCAAGGATTCTAGCTTCGTTTCTGCCTCCGTATAGATAACGAACATCATCCTCCCCGCATTTCAAACCAATGCGAATACGCATTTGTTCAACAATACCATGTGATAATGTTAATTCGCTTATTACCTTTGTTGTTTGCGTTGCCATTAGAAGATGTATACCAAAAGCCCTGCCTTCTGTTACTATTCGTTTTGTCAGTTCGGCACAGTTCGTAGCTATTTTGCGATTAAACGAATCATTGAAAAGCACCTGAAATTCATCCATAATAACCAAGATACGCGGTAAAGATTTTTCAGTGTGTTCAATGTAACCAGCAAGGCTTGTTTGTCCCGCATCTTTAAACAAATTTCCTCGGTGTAGCATTTCAGCTACTAAATTTTCCAAAATACTCTCACCAAACTCTTGCATTGCATCCAGTGCCAGTAACTGGATATGCGGTACCTTTACAGACTCATAAACCTTAAACTCTGTCCCACTCTTGAAATCCATCAAATAAAAATGCAACTCATCAGGACTGTGAGATAACATACCGCTCATTATAATTGTATGTAGCAAACTTGACTTGCCAGAACCAGTCGCACCTGCAATAATGCCGTGATGCGATGATCCTTCACCCAAAATTAAGTTTACAATATTTTCTCCATCGCCAATACCAACAGGGATGGACAATCTTTTTCTTGTTGTGGCTGAGAAGAATGGCTGATTTAAAATATCCTCAAAGGAAAGGCTTTTATGTTTTAATGCTTCACTTGCCTTGATGTATTCTTCCATAAAACTGTAAATGTTATCTTTAGGCAATTCTTCTGCAATAATAATCGGGATACCATATGGTTGAATAGTATAGTTTTTTTCTATGAAATCTATCATGGAGCAATGGTTTCTAATGCCAGCAAGATGTCCATCTATACTTTCGTACTTCGAAAATATAATATTAGGATTATAGCATATAATAGTGTATATGCCGCATTTACTACCATTGTTCAAAATATCCAACAATAAATCAATGCTTCGATTGTCAAAATTTCGAGGAAAATCAAATATTATCAATAATGTAATTGTTTCGGTACGATTCGGGGTATTGGTATTGTACTCAATGATATTATCAAAGCGGTTGCCAAGTTTATTCTGAATAAATTCATCGATATACACATTTATTTTTTGAAGTCTGCTGATCATGGCATCCTGTGTGGTGTAAATTTGACCATCGAATATTTCTGTCAGCTTTTGACGAAAATCCAAGAACGGTGTTATGCTGTTTCCTTTGCGTTCCGCATCAAAAATACAAAAATTAATTTTTGAGACAGGAATAGAGGATAAAACATTCCACATAAAACCATGCACAAATTTTTCCATGTACTGACGATTTGCTTCTGGGCATATCAGAAACAAATTGTTTTTTCTACTTAAATTAAAGAGGGCAGATAATTTAAAAGTGTCGGTATTTTGCACGGCTAACTCTGCCTTCAACTGTTCATGTATTTCCTCATTGCCAATCAACCCTAAAGGATACAAGAGAGTACCAACTGTGATTGCAGTCGGAAAAATATGTGTATTTGAGGGGACAGCACCCATAGTGCTGCTGTAATCATCAAGTTTATTTTTTATTGAACTTATAACTGTATAAATGTTGCCAATTTCCTCATTTCCTACCAATTTTTGAACACTGGAATCTAATAGAGGAAAATTATCTTTAAGGCACTCATGAAATAGCAGATAATTTCTGGCATATCTTGACGCCATATTTCCTTCAAAAGCCTCATTGAAAATTATATGTAACTCATAATAAAGGAATATATCAACTGCTTGTTGAATGACAATAGATTTTTCATGGTAAGGTGTCAAGGTATTCCCATTTTGTCCAATTGTTGCAGGATTGTAGCTCATAATAGTGTAGACACCACAATTGCTTCCGTTCTTAATGATCTGGTTTACCAAGGCCATATTTTTATTGCCCAATGATTCTGGAGGATCAAATATAATCAATACCCTTATATCTTGGTTTTGGGTATCGAACTCGGATCTTGCAACAGTGGTCTCAGTAATTGTTAATTTTTCAAGAGTATCTTCTACTTTTTCCTTTGATGTGATTATACCACCATTAAACAAATCAGGTAATTCTTTATATAGCTCCGCAAAGGAACGCGTGTTTTCCCCTTGGCTTTCCGAATCAATCACATAAAGAGTTAAATGCGCAACTGGTACAGAAGCAATAAAATTTTGCATTATTGATTTCATGAATTTATTTTTCAAATTTTCATCTTCAGTATATTTTATAAGAATATTCAAATCATTATTCAATGAAAAGACAAGTGGGAAACGTAATAATTTATTTTGTGCAACTATAGTAACGCATTTATTTTTGATAAGGGAAAATAAAATCTTTGACGTTACGTATAGTTCTAGAGGATAATCAATTTGGCCAATAATGATAGTTTCGTCCCAACTGTTAAAATTTGGGGTTATACCTGAAAAAATCTTCGGGTGACGGTCATTAAGTTCCTCTAATGAATGAAGTAGGTTATCTGGTAAAATTGCATCTAGTTGCTCACAAATTTTATCTGCTAACGCTTCGACATTTTCTTTATATCGTTCGCTAACTCTTGTTAATTCTGTTTTGTATTTTGATTTAATTTCATCTGTTTTTTTAACGTAATTGTCTTTGTTCGCTTGTACAGAATCCTTGGCAAGCTCAGGTATAGTTTCATTGATTTCTTCTATTAATTTCTCTAATGTATTCTTCAAAACAATTAGTTCCTCGTAGTCCTGTTTACGTTGTTTTGAAAAAATAAAATTGACTCCATTTATAATAGCGGGTAGAGTTTCCTTATATTTTTCTGCTACACTCATATACTGTTTTTTTACCTGCTCTAGTGCAATAAAAACATCTTCCGTATCAGTGATGTTTTTTTCCGTCTTCTGTGCTAATTCCTCTGTTTTTTGAACTCGCATCTTAACATAATATTTATCGGTGGCTGCAAGGGAGGTATCTAATTTTAAAACCTCTTGGTATATTTTATTGGCGTTTTCTCTTAATGCCGTAGCTTTTTTTTCTGTGAAATTAGCACCGCTGTCATGTTCTGCGGATGCTTTTGTCATAAATTGATTGTACTGTTCTTCCAATCTACGTTTGGAGTTATTAAAATTGTCCCAGAGTTGCTGAATTTTTTGGTCGGACTGTTCCGCAAAAGAATTGATATTATGAATAAGCCTTAAAATCGTTTGGTAAGTTATTTTATCCATAAGATCACCTTATTTTGTTGATGAACCAATTTATTTCTCATATTTGCACTTGTCTCCGCATTTCTTTGAAAATCCAACCTTCAAAGATGTAGTAACCTGAAGTGGATAACTAAATATCTCTACCATTTCACCACCAATCTTTGGATTACTTGTATTGCATACAAGCGTATATTGTGTGAGATTATTTAGTAAACGAGGGATATATTCCTCGTTACTTGCGTTCAATATATCAAGTATCAGCTTAACTCCGATCGATGTCACAAAATTTATATCAACCGATATTCCAGGTTCAAATTTCACTCCTTCGGTTTCTTCTTGATTTGAGTATACATGATGGTTGGCTTCTGCTCTAGCCGATAGACCGCTACCGTCGCCTAACGCACATTCATAACAGGGCATACTTTTTCCGTATATGTGGTAAAATATCTCACCAGCGAACGCCCTTTCCCAAAAACCTATTGAAATGAAAGAGGATTTATAGTAGATGCTGATTCTGTTTGTATATACATCCGCTATACGATTGTCGGCACACCCTATAAATACGGTATTTCCAGCCACACAAAATGAATCCAGTGTTTCTTTGGGTAGATTTTGAACAATACCCCCAAAACTAATGACTTCCGCGCTTGGATTTATATTTATAATTCTTCGCCTAAGAGCATGGACTTTAAAATCTCCAACATCTTGGATTCCGCACTGATGGCGACAAATATTGTGATATTCTACTATGTCAGCATCGACTAATATGAAATGCTTCACTCCAGCCCGTGCCAATTCCAAAGCAACTAAGCTACCAACGGAACCACAACCTAGTATAATTGCTCTTTTTTGAGACATTACGTCGGATTCTAATATCCCTTTATTGCGGGAAAATATTTTTTGATAAAGACTATATACTTCATGTTTGATTTTTTTTCCATAGCTGTAAAAGTCAAGACCTGTATTGGTTACGACGGCACATAGTTTACTTCTGTCAGCTTTACTGCCTAATGGCAAAATTTTACCAAGGAATACGCCTTTGTTTTCCAGTTCAGGGGGGAATACATTAAAAATCCCTGTTTCTTTATAATATTGACCGTAGAAGCTTCCTTCTGCATGACGGGTATCGACCTGTGCATCGGATATGAACACTACCTTTTCGATGGTCTGTTTTTTCTTCATGTTTTTGCCCCTTTAGTTTTCTTTATTCAAGCCTAGTACTCGCATTAGGCCCGATTTGAATGTAACATCCACAGGAGTGTAATCGGCCAGTAGGCTGGAAAACAGGCCTGGTGAATATAAATAGCAGATATCGCCATATGAAAAGACGATTTGCTTTTTATTTGCCAAATACATGAAATAAACCCTTGTTACCGTGTTGTTTGCTCCTTTATGTGATAAACATATGGTACCATTAGTTTGTTCAACATTCAAAGCAAGTCTGCGAGTTTCGGTAAAATAGGTGATGTCGTCTAAGAGTGCCTCAATTAGGAGACTTTTGTTTTTTTCCGCTTCTTCCAAATTAAAATCTTCTTTTAGCACTGAAATATGTTGGAATTTTACCTTGATTCCATCAAGCAGGCGTATAAAATCTGTGTTTGGTTTTTCTGGCGAGAGTTTTTCTGCAAATGATTTATCGGCGTAGCCATTAATAGAATCCAAGGATTGCTCTGCTTTTTTCAATTGGAGCAAGTGCTCAGGTATTAGGTCATCCCCAACTTTATGTGAAATCTTAGTATATCTAAGCGGATGCGCCACATGATATGGTGTTATCCGAAATTTGGGGTCAATATTGACTAGTACTGAAATGGCACCGTTAGCTGACAGTTTTGCGTATTCAGCGTTAGTCCCGTCGTCGGTTGATGAGAATTCATCAAAAGAACCAGGATGTCTGTGCCAAAGCCCTATTAAAGTTAATTTTGCTTGATACATGCGCGATAGTTTGTTAATCAAATGTTCGGTGTATTTTCTGTCATATTCAAAATAAGCCGCTTGAAAAACAGATTTAGGGCCTGGATCTATTGCTTCTATCACATACCAGTTGTTGTTTTCATAGCAACCCAGAAAAATTCCGCCTGTTTCGGTTTTCATTTTTTCGGCTGTTTCTGCTATAATTGCTAAATATGCACGGTTTGAAAAAATTACCTGCAAAATATACCTCCATAGATGCATTCAGGGGATATCGAAATAAGATGGTCGGCTGCATGGCACAAAAGCCACAGCAGCCGTTGGCATAGGTGTCTCATTGTCCCGCCCCCAGTTTGCAATTCAAATTAATCGATCCCGATGGTTAAGACAGAATTTGATGAATGCATCCTTCTTGATCACAAGGCGCACGGGTAAAGGTAACGTTTTATAGACGGGTGTAAGTAAAACCTCCATCGTTTTGTCATCCTTTGCCGCTGTCAAAGCAGCTGGCGCAACTTTTTCCTGGACGAGTTTCTGTATTTTAGGCCAGTGTTCCTCAATGGCTTTCTCGACCTGTTGATTTAACGCGCTTTCCGAGTCCATGTTATTCTCCTCACCAAAAAATTCCCAATCCCATTTTATGCCCCAAACCCTGATGCAGTGTATTTGGTACGTTACTAGTACACACCTTCCCTTGCCACTTCATCGCTTATTTCCCCGTTAAGCCACATTTCACAAAGAATTATCCACTTGCATGCCCAACTGAGAGATGAAGCTGCCGATGTAGATCGTGTTTGTGATGCCTTAAAATATTTGGGATCAGCCGTACATATAAAGTATTCTTCGTTTCGTCCGAAGTTATCACGATAAATATGTGGCAAGCCCAAACCTAAGCCCTTGTCATTGTCAATCGGCAATTGTGCTGCTATGTCCTTCAGTCGTGGCTTAATCGGCAATATCTGAATCGATCCGCCAAATCCTGCACTTTGGGGATGGTCGTTTTTGTAAATCAACATCAAGTCCCAAACCATCCCGCCTTTTCCCGTTGGTTGAACCTTTCCGCGCCAGTACAATCGCCCAGATCCATCTTCCAGCTTACATAGCTTAAATGACGGGAAAAATTTTCCCATTGCCATTTGTTCGGCTTCCAACAAATCAGGATCATCCTGATACCAATAAAACCCCATTTCAGTACCTCCCTGCCAATTTGCCATCGGGCACTTGGATGGCCGTGTGCCCTTTTTCTTCCGCCTCGCTTTGGAATTCAACTTCGCCGGAAGGGGTTACAACAACGTCCTCCCCTGATTGCAAAGCAGCCGCCAATGCCCGCCGCCTTGCCGCAACGGCATCCGCATCAGCACTGTTGTTTAGATCGCTCATAAATCTATGCCTCCTCAAAAATTGTATTTATGGCAACACCTACCATAAATGGCCAACTTAACTGTTGCCATCAAAAATTATCACCGCATCCGAATTTCCATACTTTGCGGCTCTTAGCTCATCACGCCTTGAAGCAATGATAACCAAGTCGCCGCTATCAGTACGGATATCACTAAGGGTGATGTCGCAATTTGGATCCTCCCGCTCAATCTGCAAGGACTTGGCTTTTACTTTGTCAAGAATCCTTACAAACAGCGAATTTTTCTTTTTTCTGACAACAGAACCCATATCGCCAAAATACATTCTGCCTTATGCCGCCTCGTTCTTCCTTCTCGGTTTCTTGTCGAAACTTCTGATGATTTCTCCATTTGCGGAAATTGTGACAACACTCTGACGCAGTTCAGTCTGAGCCGCCTGCTCACCGTTTTTCAAGACGGATTGAGCATATGTATTGTTATACAATTCGCTACCCTGTTCGGCGAGCTTGGCCAAGTCAACATCGTCTGCTTTTCTCTCCATCGCTTGGGTGTACTCAAAGTAATCCCGCATCTGTTGAAGAGAACGTTCATCACTTGCGATTATCTCATCGGCTTGTTTGATCTGCCTGACCCGTTTGACGAATCGGTAAATGGAAATAATTGGGGCAACAGCAAGAGAAGCTATTAGTACAATCCATGAGCCCACACCGAATTCGCCTTCATCATTGCGAAATGCTCCCGCAAAGCCGATAATAGTCCCTAAAGAAGCCCCAAAAAATGCAAACATTGGTGCGTAAACTAGTGCAAGACTTACGTCTCCCACCCATGAACCAGCCATTATCCCAAGAATGGTTCCAAGAACAGCACCGATAATCATAATCACTCGTTCTTTTTTTACTTGTCCTCTGAAAGCCCCAACGTCAGCCACGTTCTCCGCCACCTGTTCCACTGTGCAGTCGTAACACAGGGCTTTGCCCGCATATTCGCCGACACTGACACCGTAAGTATCATAACAGTCCTTACAGATTGCCTTTCCGCAGCTTATACACTGCCCCACCGCTTGTTGCGAAGTGTGATGATAACATGCCA
>Ga0209755_10008582_pt1 | contig 10912 bp, 14 predicted proteins | sample TergutCo191P1_FD_187301 | JGI IMG/M metagenome (GOLD analysis project Ga0209755, IMG submission 187301) | Cornitermes sp. P1 segment gut microbial communities from Petit-Saut dam, French Guiana - Co191P1 (SPAdes) (version 2) | ecosystem: Host-associated > Arthropoda: Insects > Digestive system... | reverse complement strand
TACCTGGGTGGATGACCAAACAACTGCAGGTGCTGGATGTTGCTGTAAACAGGCTGTTCAAAGACCACCTAAAGCAACAGTGGAGTGGCTCTTGACAGGGGACCATTCTTTGACCCCAGCCAGAAGAATCAAGAAGTCCAATGTCCCTCTCCTTTTTCAGTGGCTTATAGCAGTTTGGGAGTGCAACTAAACAGAATTGCTTGTGTGGGTTTTAAAAAGTGCCATATATCCATTGCAATGGATGGGACTGATGAGGATATGTTGTGGAATGACAGTGGGGAGGATGGGAATATTAGGAGTGGGTGTGAGGAAGATGAAGGCACCAGCAGTGAGGAGGAGAGAGCAACACTAGGTGATGAACACAATCTGACAAGCTTTTTGTATGAAGTGTATTAAATTAATAGTAAAACACATTTTTCTTTGCAGATATTTTTTTTGTAAGGTTGTCTTAGATTATAATTATCTGGCATTTGGGTAAATACAGTAATTTAAAATCTACAAATGTGTTGAGGAAGTAAATTTAGCACAGAAAATTATCTCTCACCAACTAATGACTAATAAATATACAAGCAATACTTTCAGATCCTGCAAATAACACACAATGCCTGTTCTAGTAAACTTTTATCCCAAAGTTACACATAATCTAGTTTCATTTTGAGTACTTTCTGGAACCTAACAGATGGCCATTTCTAGTACCTTGCACTTGCTTGCAACATAAACTGCAAGAACAATCAAGACATTTTGAGAACCACTATGCTTCAAACGCAAGGCTCCACATAGTTCCCTGGGAAGAGACCTGTGATGCCATCCATAACACCTTCCCACCACCCATCATCGTTCTTCTTCAGAACATATATAACTGAGCTTTCTTGAAAACTCAGTTCATCTTCTTTATCTGCATAGTAGTCGTAGATCGCTACCACTGTAAGAAATAAGCAACACACATTTACTGTAGAGTAAATATGCAGTTGAACTGAAATCTGAAGACTTAGTTAAATATGAATTCCATTCACACTTTGTTGCCAAAAAGAAAAGAAACATCTTAAATTTACCGCAATCAGATAACTTTAGATTTAATGTTTTTCTCACAAAAAGCAAGATTTATTTCAATTTGAACACATTATATGTTTTTTGTCTAGTAAAAATGTGGTAAATGTAGTTAAGCTTTGATGCATGGCCAGAGTTCCCTCTCATCCACCATTTCACGACTGACTTTGGTCTTACTGTGCTGTGTGTGGAGGGTCTAGTAAAAGCAACCTTAGTCACTCATACAACATTTAAGAACAAAAGCACATACACAGCAAAAAAAAAACAATGCCATTATCAAATATGCTGCACATATGGAGAAGCATAAATATTGTAGTGGACAACACTAAAATAAAGGTATTTGACCTAGACACAGACATGAGGATTAGGGTGCTTCAATTATGAGCACTGCACATAGTGAGTTAGGCAAGTACTCAAGTGATGTGACGTTTAATTTACTCCCTATTGCGTTAGTATTACAGCTTAAGTCTATTATAATGAAAATTAAAACCAGCGTGAAAAATTTACATTTTAACAAGCATTTATTATAGGCAGTTTTAAAACTAAAAAAGTCAATGACTGCTATTGTGGACAATGTTTAATATTTCAAGAATTTTGAAACATGTTCCAGAAACAGGATCTATTTCAGGCTTCAAGTGCTAAAGGCAGAGAGGTTCCTGTTCAGTGGGAGCTGTTAAAAGAATTAGGCTCCATCACTGTACATCAAACAGGTGTTTCAGGCAACAAACAAATTTTATTGTACTATGTAAAGAATTTCAGTTTTGATCCCTTTCCTTTAAGTCCTAATTTTCACTTATAAATTTTCTACTATTATCTTGTAATGATACTTAACATCACCAGGCTATATGCTAAATTTTGCACTTCTTTCAGTGCTCAGTAGATACAGACTACCTCCTTGTAACAGGCCCAGCTCAGTAGAAACCTGCCACCCCTATAAACCTAATGACTGACACAGCTGCACTTTCTGAAAATTTGATGCTTTCATAGTGACTGAATCCAATAGAATTTTCTTGGGCTAGCAGCCCTTTTGGGTGGTTAAATGACAAGTAAATCAAGGTTTTGAGAACCATCTCTGTCCTCGCCATCAGGGAACAGAGATGGTGGTTTCATATTGAGCTTAGCCTTGTCTTCTGTACCCAGCATACTACTGAACAAAAAGCAGGACCAGAGTACTTGATTCAGCCCACCAACAATGAGCCATAGGTTCAGGCACGTATATCATGACATGGACACTTGAGACACTCAGCTCCCTGATGACGAGGACAGAGATGGTTCTCAAAACATCATTTTACTCAACATTTAACCACCTAACACGATTGTTAGCCTGAGAAAATTTTACAGATTTCAGAAAATCTGTTTCCAAAAACTCAAAAGATGGGCAATTCTAAACATAACAGTCACGCTTATTGTAATAGCTCAGCTGGTTAATTATTTATGGATGTCGCTATGTAATCAGAGAAAATGTCAGAGTTTATGAGGAAATTTATAATTATTACATAATAAATAAACTACATATGAGCAGTTATGTCATATTATAAAACAATACACAAAAGAAAAAAAGTGTCCCTCACGTTTATGATGGTGAATATTCTTATTTCAAAAATTATGAGCAGGACAATAGGAAACATTATCTGTACAGTACTAACATCAAACATGGCTGTGTACTCTAGCAACAAATTGTTGTATTTAAGACAATAATTATGCATTTTCAGGCTTTCATGATGTGGGTTGCTCCAGTGACAGTCCCCTGGGTTAATACACCATGTGTGATAACAAATCCGCTCTGATATTTCCAAGAAATTTGCCTCTGTGGATGCTGGAATGACTGGGAGGAGGAAATGTGTCATTCAAACAAGAAGGCTGCACGGAGGTTCATGAACAAGAACAAACAGATGGAATTTCCATGTGTTCAGGGCTATCACCTGTGGCAGCTGTCTATTTCACGGAGGACAAGTATAAAGCCCTCAGTGGGGCCACATCCAAATCCCTCTGCCAGTTCCACATGCCAATAACACATTCATAATGTGGCCATAAAGCACAGAAGTTGACAGACTTATTGAACTGTTTACACAGAGCACACCAAAAAGTGCAATGAGACAGATAGCCAACAGTAGTATCTACAGACAGCTCCTTCACAAAGTACAGCAGATGATGTGCGTTTACATGAAATATTTTTACATACATTTGTGCCTGTGCAGTTAGCAATAACAAAATTAACCAGACACTCAAAAAGAGGTTTAATGCCAATATCAAGATATGCACAATGACTTACAACAATGTAAGGCGGTTACCTAAAACTATTTTCTTCAAAAGTCAACAGGAGGAGTCTGCAGCATCAAGATAAGTCAACCAGACTGTGCACTCCATTATTACCAAGTTCTATATGAAATACACTGTATACTGCACAGTACTGCATTTGCTGTGTTGCTCTTTGCCACACAAAATACTTTAAACTGCATATATACACATACTAACACAAGGTCAGTTTTACTTGCCCAAGCGAGGGGATAAGGCGGGTCTGAGGGGAGTGTTATACTTAAGTGATTTTGGTACACAGGCTATGTCAGTAACTTAACTATGGCATGAACATGTATTTACTGTACAGCAGAATCCAAACCTTAGCTCATTTTCAAGATCCATTCATCCATGTCCCAAACACTACATATAAAAATATAAATAAAAAACATATTGGAAAAAAATAAATAAATTTAGGGTGAACATAATGTTTCCCAAAACCACAGCTGTAAGTCTGTTTTATTCTGACACAACCACAAGTTCAGATTTGCTCGACTTAAACTCCTTACTTGAGAGGATATTTAAATTTAGTGAACGGTTTACAAAAAGCATACTACTTGAACAGAAGAGAGAAAATTATGAAACAAACCGCATTTTCTGGAAAATAAAATGGAGATTATGCAGCATATCTTAAAAATTCAGTGAATTCCCTTGTTGTCTAAATACATAAAATGAAAATCTAGAAGTGTGTTCTTATGTGTTTGCACATGCAGGTCTCTAAAAGTTTAAGGTATAAAAATTTTATCCTACAGAAAATTCTTAGATCAGCATTCTACTGTACACAAAAAGTGACAAAAACAATCTTTATCTGAGAGGAAGTCACTCCACCATCCAGTTATGAGGTGGTATAAATGAAATTTATGTTCTTCAGTTGGTAGTAGCATTACCTTTTATCATCACCTTTGCATTTCACTGATTCTAGGAATGAGTGCTCGAGTAATTCAGTGTTATTATTTCTGTTCCCAAGTGCTGTTATTCCTGTTTTCCTATTATTCTTGTACATAAGGCCTACACACTGTAGCCTGCTGTGTTGTGCTCTACAAAGCAAGTCAGGATGCTTGATTAATGACTGAAATCATTGAAGAAGTGGAGAAAAATCTGACTGAGAATCGAATGGATCAACATAGTTAAATTTCTTGGATTAGCACTAACCAAAAAGTTAAGTGATGACTGCACTGGAGGAGGACCAGTGCAGAAGATGAAGAGGGAGAAAAGCATGACCTTGAACTAGTGTGGAGTTTCACCAAAGCACACACTACTTAAAAAACCATTAAATCATTATCTTATGCATACAGCACAGTGATGAACAGAACATTTCAGCTGAAATGTAAGACTTCAATAAACAGTTGCCAATTACAGATTTCTTTGGGAAAAAAAGTGATTTCCACACAGATATTAACAGAACTTCTTTCTATAGGCTTCTGTGGAAAATTTAAGATTTTCATTTTATGTTGCTGTTTTGTGCGTCTGCCAAATTTTAATATTTCCCCACAACCGTCACATTTCCACACTTGTGCTCTTTCCACAGTCTATTGAGAAACAATGGATGAAGGTTTCACTTTAGCCTCAACATCCTGATGCAACATTATAGTCTACTGACAAAGAGATAACCTCTGACTTGAATAGGATGATAGACACAACTGCAGTTGTGTCTGACATTGCTACCACCAATTCTGAAAGCATCTGCACAGTGCACTCACAATATGCTACACCACACCCACTCAATCCACAGTCTACAGGCAACATGCTCCCCATGGTATAGTGTTACATTACCCACAGACATTTGAAATGAGAAAAGTCCTTTACACTCTTTCCCTGGAAAAGCTGAGACAGAACACAAAAGAAATTTTGGAAAATTATGAGCTGTTCGTTCATGGACACACACACTACTTTACTAAATCATTCTGTAAAAATGTGCAAAAAATGGCAACATCTTAGCCTACACTGTGAATTGCATTCTCTTGTAAATTCCTCCTATTACTATCAGTATATTTCTATTGCACATGATATATAGAAAAATTACATAATTAAAATTATACACATATGTACACTTAAAACATTCTTTACCCTGATAACGAATAATGTTGCCCACAAGCAGATCCAAGTTTGCCAAAGATGTCTATGCCACTTAAAAGGTTGAGGTGGTCTGCACTACATGAGTAGCTTGATGCTTTCAGGCTACATATAGCAGCAGATTTGTCACTCCCATTGACAGCAGCCATCTAGCGCCCCATCCCCTCATCACACCAGACATCACCATCCCCACACAGGTTACCTCCTGGTCTGCCATCTATACCTTACCTGCTCCTGAAGTTTGTTAGTTAGACCATACTCATTATTACACAGGACTTCTAATGTATTTATTTACAGTTCACCTACAATCAGAACTGATGGGATCTCACCTTTCTCAATGTAATTCTTGGGTACCCAGCCTGGTAAGTCCTCTTCATCTGGAACTATTGGCATCATTCTTCCAGTATGTGGACGGCCAAACCCTGGGTGCTCATCCTCAGGTGGAGGAGGTGGTGGCAGTGGAGGTGAAACATTGCCAGAACGATGCTGATGATGCCCAGTCTGAGCTGGTGAATGATGATGAGGCAGGGTGTGGGAATGGTGGATATGATGGAGACCAGTGTGGTCAACTGTGTCACCATCAGTACTATTCATCACAACTGACAGTGGAGATGGAGGAGCTAAAACAAGTAACACAACTGAGTCACATATACACAACACAGGTTCAAACTACCAACTGTCCAGCACAAGAATTTTCATGGAAATAGGTATCTGTTCATAAATACAATATTAAACACGTGCATGAAGACACACACACACATACATTATATTTTCATGATATTAAAAATTTTATTTACGCTGTTCATGTATGGAAACCAGGTTTCATTTTTTACATTTCAAAACACAGAATTCTGAAATAATTTAAAGAATGACCAGTTGTTTATGAAGGGAATAGGATGTGATACAATAATTTAAAATGCCTATCACGGTGTTACCACATTCACTAACATAGAATATAAACAGAGGGTGCTTCTAAACACAGAAGCAGGGTGCTGAGAAACCTACTTGGACCAAAGAGGCAAAAATTAGGATGGTGACAAGCGCATATGAAATCTGTGAAGTTTTCTTCTTCACCAAATATTATTAGGGTGATCAAATTAAGCAGCACAATATGGGCAGCACAGATACGAGGACTGAATTATGGTCATTAAACCTAGAAGGGAAAAAGACACTAGGAAGAAAGAGGTGTAGACATAAGGATTATAATTGCTGGGATGTTATAGAAATAGGGTGTGAATGTTTGGATTTAATGCTTCTAGCTGTGTACGGGGTCCATTAACAAGTCCTTTTGAATGTGGTAATAAAACTTTCATTTTCATAAAAGCAGAACACAGCTTAATCAACTGGGCAAGCATCAGTTTCTCAGGAAATAGCTTATGGTGTTACTTAGTTACCTTTACTGGCAGCAAGACAAGAATGAGAAACTCACGTGGCATGCTGGAGTTGTGGTCCAGCATATATGAGTTGGTTGGTGGTGCAGGGGGAAGAGACTGTGCGTGTGCTGACTGCACAGTCTGTTGAATGTTGTGTGGTATTGGGTGCACCATGCCAACTTGAGGGGGTGACATGGGAGGAGAGGGATGGGAAACATGCTGTTGAGTGTGATGAGGCAGTGTATGGGAATGCATATGTGCTGAAGGAGGCATTGGCAAGGTGCTATACCCTGCACCCCTCTCTCCTCGACGAGGGTGTCCCAATGGATAGTTCGGCGCATAGTGACTTGGCACCTGTAAGTGTCACATAATAGCAAGTGTACAAAAAAGTATTCATCACCTTAAGTCAAAACTGATTAGCATATCATTATTCAGCAAAATAAAAGAAACTTTATAATCCAACCACAACAGCACTAAATCCCTAGCTAATGTGCACTTCATTTAACAACACTACCAAGCCCTAAGATTTTACAGCATCGGAGACAGAGGGACAGATAAAAGGAAGGATGGATGTACAGACAGATAAATGAATGAGTAAAAAGCAGTGATAGAATGATGACACAGAAAAACAGAAGTGATTGGAGAAAAGCCTGCTCCACTATCACTTTGTCCACCACACATTCCCTATGAACTGGCCTGCTCAAAACTGGGCCTCCATGGTGAGAGGCTGGCGGCTGAGTATGTTAGCTAACCTGGTGTATCCGACACACCACTGCAGTAAGCACTTACAACACTGTACAAAAGCACATACAATATACAGAAAAGTAAGAAAAGGAAAGAAAATTACTGGCATCATTATCAGAATTACACTTATTTGCATCTTGTGGGTATTACAAAACACAATTTGTACATTTTCTTCAAGGTCTTCTACGCAACTTCTACCCATGGAATATGTTTAAACGTTTCTTATGATAAATGCTAAGAATTCACTCTTTCAGTGCCCTTCTGTACTTGCATAACATCATACAAAATGTATTAACATGAGTTTTAAACAGTAAATCTATATAACACATCAGCTGTTTTGTTTTTTATCATATCTCTTTGCTGCATATTGTATACAGTTTCAGTTGTTTTTGGAAACAAATTATCATCTATGAAGTAATATTGATGCAAAAAAAAAAGTGTATCTGTACAGTACAGAGACCAGCTATTGACACCTTGTTTCACTCTTGCAAGGTTTTGACATACTTATACTAGTTGCTGACAGCCACTTACAGCACTGAAACTGAAAAACATACCGTATTTACCCACAGATTAAGTGATATCCCCCCCAAATTCCTCATCCCCAAGGGGGTACCCTTATAACAGCACATAAAGTTTAATATGTAATGTAATATGCATTTTCCTGAAACTTCAAGATTCTGAATGGGATCATCTTACATTTCAGTAAATAGGGTACTTCTTTCTCACACCTGGATATGAAATATTTTGTATATTTCTCAAACAAAGCCAATTTTGGTCACAGTTTAAAATGTCCACATTAGTTTACGTTTATTTAATCCACAGTATGTTTGTGTTTCATCCAGTAAACATAAGTAAAACAAAGTTCTTGGGAAACATTTGTGGAAATTGGTGGATGTATGCTCAAGAGCAACAAGTACGTTACCCTATCATAAACTTGTTCCAAACAGAAAAACCTTTAGGAATGACTTCACAAACAATAAAGGACATTTTCACAGTGTTCATTTTAAAATCTACAACCCAAAACCTAAATTATTCAGTTACATTATCCTAAAAGGAATTCTTCAAAGGGACAGCACAGAGGACTATATGGCCCTGGATGACAGACTAGTGAGGCCTCTTGGTGAGTAACTCACAACTATGCCATTTTGAGTTATTTACCTAACTCCAGCCATTCTTATGCACTGTCAATGTCACATAGCCTTTGTCTCATCTAACCAGACTGGCACAAACAAGTCAAGCAGAGTAAGATCTAACCTGAGGTGGTGCTACAGCCGGTGGAGTCCTATACTCTCTGGATCCCTTACTCAGGCTGCCTCCTGTACGGACAGCCTGAGGTGGAGTTGGAGGTTTCGTTGTGGGAGCAGGACCTACCATAGCCCCCATGCCACTTGCTGATACTGAACCGAGGGACTGGATACTACCCTGACTAGAGCCTCGCTGCTTAGAGCGGGGCGTACCTCCTGTAGATGTTGTTCTAACTCCATGGCCGACATCATCCAAGGCTGAAAATGCACAGTTCATGCAATGTCAACATTAGAAAAAATACTTTGGCTTTACAGGGAAAACAAAGGTATCTGAAGCAACAAGATTATCAGACACATGACAACATGCTGACATCTTTACAGAAAGTCACCAAAATTACACTACAATATACCAAAAACATACCTGTGTAATCAATAGGCTTCCGTACATATTTAATTGGCTTCTCAGGATTAGCAGGGGCTATTATTTTGTATTGTCTAGTTGTAGTCTTGTTGGCCGTCAACACTCCAATTTCACGACGAGCCACTTTCTCTTTGTGAATCATCACTGTCTACAGATAAAAAAAAAAAACACACAGGACAGTCAACATGATGACCACACACATTATCACTTTATAACAGGCCCACATGTCACCTCTGACTTTCTGTCCAATGAACCACACACATAAATAAATACCTCTTTATTTACAGACTGCTATAATTAAGCAATGATGAAAAACAGAAAAAGAAATGATTTGGTGGCACAACACGTGTCACTTAAAGCTTTGCTTGTTGTAAGAGGTTATGAGAGCAAAAATTTCAACATTTTGTCTCTTCCACATCCCTTCTATTTTTGTTTCCCTTTTTGAGTATCACTTCTTGGCACAAATCACTCATGAGCAAAACAGAAGTAAACTTAATTTGGCACATCTTCCAAATACAGTGACGTCTACACAAAACACTGTTGCATGAGACCTAGGGGTATGGATTATCACCACAACTGCATAAGCCATGGGTACAAAAAACCTAAACCATTTTATCATAAAGGTCAAGAGAAGATTATGCATAAGGCAGTACAAAACCTGCAGTACATTATGCAAGCAAAAATACAGTATTTGTGGAAATGCTACACAGGCAAAAATACTTGGTGTCAATGATGCTGCACCCGATATACTATACATACAATTTTAAGAAATGTGTACAGGAAGAACACTTGAAACCAGAAACAGGTAAAATATACAACAGCCACGAGCCTGGATTATACTGGAAAGGCATGCATTATGAAGAGAGAAATGTGATCACCTTACAGTCACCAATAGTACGAATGCAACCAGAAATCTCCAACTGACACAGTGATTTTGGGGGACAGGGGGCAGAAGGGGAGTGAACAGGTAAACTGAAGTGAGCCAGACCTGGCTTAGAGGAAAAATTCCCCTGACAGCACACTATCTGTGCTGTTGAGTTGGCCCATTCGTACATAAGAGTGCAGGGTACTTGCAAACAGACAAAAACAGAAACCAAGTTATAAGCACCTCTTGTACTTATCTCCGACAGCAGTGTGGTGACAGCCTGCTATGGGAATGGGTATCACTTTATTTAAGGAGTGCCTGTAGTTGCTAGAAAGTAGAAAAATGCACAGTGTTCAAATGAAGTAGTTAAGTTTCACAGGATATTTTGTAACTGGTAAAAGATAAAAGGTGTTGGACAAGACAGTGAGTTGTAAAACAACACCCTCTAGTTGGGAACACCTATGTTCATTAGTAGTTTTGGAGTTTAGGCCTATATGAGACATTCTGTAGAGTCTGTAGTTCTTGTAGTATTTCTTTAGATTACATATATGTAAAGAGTAGAGTTTATAATTGTTATTTCATACACTTTTTACAAGTAAGTACTTACAGTAAGTAGATGGGACCAGAGCCAAAACTAGATGAAGTGCAAGGCTTAGAAGGGTACTGAAGCAAACCATATTTTTGTCCACTTTTACAATCAAAAAGGTACACGGTGGACAAGGAACAGTTTAAAAATTTTCATGAAGTTTGAGGTAGCTGATCTGCAGCTACAGAGTGACTGCACCCATGAATAAAGCTACTGGCTGACCTCAGAATTCTTGCCAATAACAAAAACAACAGAAGAGAAATT
>Ga0209755_10008581_pt1 | contig 10912 bp, 4 predicted proteins | sample TergutCo191P1_FD_187301 | JGI IMG/M metagenome (GOLD analysis project Ga0209755, IMG submission 187301) | Cornitermes sp. P1 segment gut microbial communities from Petit-Saut dam, French Guiana - Co191P1 (SPAdes) (version 2) | ecosystem: Host-associated > Arthropoda: Insects > Digestive system >... | reverse complement strand
CTCACAACATCTACTGAAAATTTCATATATCTTGCCATGAGTAGGGTTATGTTAAAGAGGAAATATGCCTAAATTTACTGGTTTCCGGACAACCTCTAATACCAAATCCCATTATTGTACCAAATCCCAGTGGTAATAGGACAAGTTAAAAAGTTTCCCTACGATTAGAGGTTTAGCAAATTTATGATGTATCTTGTTTGGCTTCCCGATAACGAAAATTGGTATAACCTTTGTGCTTAAGAAATTTACTAAACAAAAAAAGGCAAAAAAGTGGCGAGTTTTGACTCTATAATACTTTAAATTGGCGCTATAATAATTTACTGACACTTAGTTTAAGCGCGATTTGGCTGAATGTAGAAAAAATGCAAAAGACATGTAGCCGCTATAATTTGATACAATCCGCCAAAAAATACCCTGAGTTTTTTACTGAATTTTGTCATTGAGCCTGCAGATCAAAAACAAGTTTTGAGTCAGAAATACCCTTATTACTATGGTAAGGGTATTGGAGGAATTTGTCAAGTAGTTTTTTTGTTTCTATGGCTAGAAAATCTGAATTCAGCCGGTACTGCAATTATTTTTCTTTCATCAAACTTGACATGAAATAGTATTTGTAATTAATACTTAGGCAGATTTACCCCAGTTTACTGCTGATAATCGGAATGTTTATTCCTGAAGTTTTTGCAGCAATGGTAATATCAGGATTGTGGGTCTTTTTATTTAAATAATGGTTATACGTGATGAATAATTCTTTAAATTCAAAAACAATTTTAAACATTGACGGAAAGTCATATAGCTACTTTAGCCTTAGCGCTGCTGGTAGATTTTTAGGAATAGATCTAACTAAATTACCTTGTTCGCTCAAGGTGTTGCTTGAGAATTTATTGCGCAATGAAGATGGAGTGAACGTAAAGTTGGATGATATAAAAACACTAGCAAGTTGCGCTGAGAAACACGTTGATCACGAAATTAGCTACAAACCAGCAAGGGTATTGATGCAGGACTTTACAGGAGTTCCCGCTATTGTCGATTTAGCTTCAATGCGTAGTTATATGAAAAAAAGCGGAGGTGATCCAAGTAAAATAAATCCGTCTGTACCGGTTGATCTTGTAATAGACCATTCTGTTCAAGTAGATAGTCATGCAAGTGCTTCTGCATTTGGTAAAAACGTTGAACTGGAAGTAAAAAGAAATTTGGAGAGATATCAATTCTTGAAATGGGGCGAATCATCCTTCGCAAATTTTAGGGTAGTGCCGCCTGGCACGGGAATTTGCCACCAAGTAAACATCGAGTATTTAGCACGAGTTGTATGTAACGATAATGGAGTTGTATATCCTGATACCTTAGTCGGCACGGACAGCCATACTACTATGGTTAATAGTTTATCGGTTCTTGGTTGGGGCGTTGGGGGAATAGAAGCTGAATCTGTGATGCTTGATCAGCCAATTAGTATGGTGATTCCAGAGGTAGTAGGATTTAAATTAATTGGAAAACTTCCAGAGGGAGTAACTGCAACTGATCTAGTGCTAACAGTCACAAATATCTTAAGGACAAAAGGTGTTGTTGGTAAATTCGTGGAGTTTTATGGTGATGGTTTGGATTATTTATCTGTGGCAGATAGGGCAACCATAGCCAACATGGCTCCAGAGTATGGTGCAACTTGTGGATTTTTTCCCATTGATCAGAAAACACTAGATTATTTAAGCTTAACCGGAAGGCCAGAAGAACTGATTAAGTTGGTTGAAGTCTATGCAAAAGAGCAAGAATTGTGGCGAAGCAGTGGAGAGTTAGCGTTTTTTGACATGCTAGAGCTTGATTTATCAAGCGTGGAGCCAGTAATGGCTGGTCCAAAAAGACCACAAGATAAGGTTTTTCTTTCACAAGTGGCAGAGTCCTTTTCTACATCATTTTCAGTTAATGAGTCAAAGGAAAATGATGTACTTCAAGATGGGAGTGTGGTTATTGCAGCAATAACGAGCTGTACCAACACCTCAAACCCAAGTGTGATGATTGCTGCTGGTCTTGTAGCTCGTAATGCAATCAAACTTGGAATAAAACCAAAGCCTTGGGTTAAAACTTCTCTCGCCCCAGGATCACAAGTTGTAACGGAATATTTAGAAAAATCAGGATTACAGAGAGATCTAAATGCTTTAGGCTTTAATTTGGTTGGATACGGTTGCACAACTTGCATTGGAAATTCCGGTCCACTTGATGAAGGTATAGAAAATGATATTAAAAGCAAAGACTTAACCGTCGCTGCGGTTTTATCTGGTAATCGCAATTTTGAAGGAAGAATCCATCCTTTAGTCAAAGCCAATTACTTAGCATCTCCACCGCTTATTGTTGTGCATGCACTTGCAGGTACTGTGCAGATTGACCTAACAAAAGATCCTATATGCAAAGATAAGGATGGAAATGATGTTTACCTAAAGGATATATGGCCAATGAACAAGGAAATAGAAAATTGTGTCAAAAATGTGGTAACACGTGAGATGTTCATACAAAAGTATGAGAATGTTTTCTCCGGTGATAAACATTGGCAAAAGATAAAGTGCGAAAAAAGTGAAATCTACAACTGGAACACGGAAAGCACTTACATACAAAACCCTCCTTATTTTGATGATTTATCGACAGAGAATGATAAAAATAACTTGGTCGACATAAAGGATGCACGAATACTGGCAATGTTTGGCGACAGTGTAACTACTGACCACATTTCTCCTGCTGGAAATATTGCTTCAAATAGTCCTGCAGGTATATATTTGAAAGGTCTTGGAATTGAACCATGGGATTTCAACTCATATGGATCCCGTCGTGGTAACCATAACGTAATGATGCGTGGAACCTTTGCTAATATCAGAATAAGAAACGAAATGGTGAGCAATGAAGGCGGTTATACAAAACACATTCCTTCTCAAGAGACTATGTCAATTTTTGACGCAGCAATTCGGTATAAAGAAGAAGCTGCTCCATTAGTTGTCGTTGCAGGGAAAGAATATGGCACAGGTTCAAGCAGAGACTGGGCGGCAAAGGGTACCGCGCTACTGGGAGTTAAAGCTGTAATTGCAGAAAGCTTTGAACGTATACACAGATCCAACTTAGTTGGTATGGGTGTTCTTCCGCTTGCATTTCAAGATGGAGTAACCAGAAAGATATTTGATGGTAGTGAAATAATGAGCATAAAAGGTGAAATAGTGCCAAATGGAAATCTAGAATGTATCATCAAAAGAAAGGATAATTCAGAGCAATCCATTCAACTTAAGTGCTGTGTACAAACTGCAACTGAGGTGAAATACTTAATGAGTGGTGGAGTGTTAAGCTATATACTTGCGCAGTCCTCTTGAGCTAGCAAAGTCATTAACTAGGCTTTTTGGGTCGATTCTGGCCCTTTATTTAAATAATAATTTATTCTACGCAAAGTTATGATATAATTTTACCTTACATATGGTAAAGGGTGTTTTGTAGATAATTATGATCAGTTCTATACAAGAGCCTAACGAATTGCGAAAACGTTTGCAGGGATTTTATCGTACTGATGAAAAAAGTTGTGTACGTTATCTTGTAGAAAAAGCAGAACTTTCGGCTGATTCGAAAAACAGAATTTACAATATTGCAAAACAAGTTGTCGAAAAAATTAAGGGCAATAAATTAGATATTATAGATTCTTTTATGCAGCAATATTCGCTTTCCAATGACGAAGGAATAGCGCTGATGTGCCTTGCTGAATCACTACTTAGAATACCAGACGATTATACAATAGATGAGCTAATCAAAGATAAAATTGCCAATCAAGAATGGAGTAAACATTTAGGACGTTCCTCTTCATTGTTTGTTAATGCTTCTACATGGAGTTTAATGATAGGCAGTAGTATATTAAGGACCAGTGAGGAAGATCCAAGGTTCTATCACGCTATTTCTAGATTACTTAAAAATTTAGGGGAGCCAGTAATCCGCAAGGCAGTGAAACAAGCAATGTTGATGCTTGGTAAGCACTTTATAGTTGGGGAAAATATAGAAGAAGCATTGGAAAGTGTAAAATCAGATGATCATGGCAAATTCTTATGCTCCTTTGACATGCTTGGTGAAGCTGCTCGTACAGCTGAGAATGCGGAAGAGTATTTTAATTCATATATGCATTCGATAAAAGCTATAGGTGAATCCACTGACACAAATGATTGCTTTAGATCACACGGAATTTCAATCAAGTTGTCTGCATTGCATCCACGTTATGAATTCTGCCAATTTGGTAATATGGCTGAAGAACTGAAAACTAAGGTGCTGGAGCTTTGTCATGAAGCAAAAAAGTACAATATTTCATTATGTATAGATGCAGAAGAGTCAGAAAGACTTGAGATGTCATTAGTTTTATTTGAGCAATTGCGTCTTGATGAATCACTTTCCGAGTGGGAAGGGCTTGGCTTGGCTGTGCAAGCGTATCAAAAACGTGCTTTGTCTGTTCTTGATTTTGTTGAAGATGTTGCTATTCGTTCAAAACATAAGATCATGGTGAGACTTGTGAAAGGAGCATACTGGGACTCAGAAATCAAGCACACACAAGAATTAGGGTTAAGTGGGTACCCAGTGTTTACTAGAAAAAGCTATACAGATGTATGCTACCTTGCCTGTGCACAGAAACTTTTAAGCAAAGCAAGTCACTTTTATCCATGCTTTGGAACTCACAACGCTTATACTTTTGCTACTATAATAGAGCTTGCCGATAAAAATCACCCTGGGTTTGAGTTTCAGCGTTTACATGGAATGGGTAAGGGCTTATATGATTATGTAATGTCAGAGCTCGCAACAAGTATAAATTGCCGCATATATGCACCGGTTGGTAAACATAGTGATTTATTGCCATACCTTATTAGACGTCTTCTTGAAAATGGGGCTAATAGTTCATTTGTCCGTCAAATAAATGATTCCAACGTTAAAATTGAGGAGTTAGTTTCAGATCCATTGGAAAAAGCTAAAAGCTTAGAGTACGAGCCCCATCCAAGTATTCCATTACCACAAGATATCTTTGGAGAAGAAAGGAAAAACTCCTTGGGGATGGATATTAGTGATTCAGTTACAGTTTCACAATTTGCAAACGATATAAAAGAATTTAGCGAAAAGAAATGGCAGGTTGGGCCGATAATTGATGGAGAGTCACTGTTTGACAGTACTGAATTTACTGAAGTGGTTAATCCAGCACATTTGGAAAACGTAATCGGAGAAGTGTCAAATACAACAAGTGATCAAGCTTTAAACGCTCTTGAAATAGCACATAGTGCTTTTGCTAAATGGCAGAATGTTTCAGCAGAAGAGCGTGCTAAGCACCTTGAAAGAGCTGCCGATTTGCTTGAAGAAAGGATGGAAGAGCTGATTTATATTCTAATTGTGGAAGCAGGAAAGATTTTATCCGATGCGATAGCAGAAGTAAGGGAGGCAGTCGACTTCTTGCGCTATTATGCAATGATAGCAAAAAATGAACTGAATGACTGGAAAAGATTGCCAGGTCCAACAGGTGAAGATAACTTTATCTTTTTTGAAGGCAGAGGGGTTTTTTTGTGCATATCACCGTGGAATTTTCCACTCGCTATCTTTATTGGACAGATTGCAGCCGCACTTGCAGCAGGTAATTCAGTACTGGCAAAACCGGCAGAGCAAACGCCGATTATTGCTTGCGAAGCTGTTAAGATACTACACGAGGCTGGGATACCAAAAAACGCACTGCACCTCATTCCAGGAAACGGTCGGTATTTAGGTGAAACATTAATACCAGATAATAGAATTTCTGGTGTAGCTTTCACTGGTTCAACACAGACCGCTCAAATAATTAATAGAATGCTTGCTAGCAGAGACAGCCCTATTGTGCCACTCATTGCTGAAACTGGTGGATTAAATGCTATGATTGTTGACAGTTCTGCTCTCTTAGAGCAAGTGACTGTAGATGTTTTAATTTCTGCATTCCGTAGCGCTGGTCAACGCTGTTCTGCACTTAGAGTATTATTTATTCAAGAGGATATAGCAGAGAAACAGATAAAAATGATATGCGATGCAGTTCAAGAATTAAAGATTGGTGATCCAATACAACTTAGTACTGATATTGGTCCAATAATTGACAAAGCATCTATTGATATGCTGAATAAGCACACGGAGAAAATGTCAAGAGATAAGGATTCAAGCCTTTTATCCAAGGTACCTATGAATACAAATTCTCATAATGGTTATTTCTTCCCTCCATATATTTATGAGATACAAAAAATTTCGCAATTAAAGCGAGAAGTGTTTGGCCCTATTTTACATATTATACGTTTTAATAAGTCGCAGTTAAATGAAGTTATAAGTGACATAAACAGTACAGGATATGGGCTTACGTTCTCTTTGCAAAGCCGCATACAAAATCAGATCGATTTGGTAAGCAAGAAAATATCAGTTGGAAATGTGTACATCAATCGCAATCAGATAGGTGCAGCAGTTGGCGTACAACCGTTTGGCGGTAGAGGACTATCCGGCACTGGACCAAAAGCTGGGGGACCTCATTATCTACAGCGTTTTTCTACGGAAAAAGTTGTAAGCGTCAACACTACAGCATTTGGTGGTAACACTACACTCATGTGCTTGGATTGATTTGAAGGTATTTTTTTTCCTTTAAAAATGCTAGACGTACAGTCCCAGAGTATGGTATGGAGCTGAACATGTTTCGCAGGGTATTCCTAATTCACTTTAGCTATATTTATTATTTTTTAAGATTAAATGGTTAAAATAGTAGATAAATGCTAAAGTGAGGTTTAACTATGATAGCAAACTTTCCAATAGAAACTAGTGTTTTACCTTTCCACCTATATTTCGATTACACATACAACATTTAGCTCAATTTAAAAGTTTAATTCAATTTTAGTTGTCAGTTTAAGCAGAAAAAGCATCAATGCTGGCAACCAAGAAAGTACATAGCTTTTAATATTGGGGGTTTGGTATGAGTACAGACATAACTGCACTAACTACTAATGCAGATAAATTAGACAAACACATAGATAAAAATGAAAAGCAAGAACAGGATAAAAAAAACGAGCAATTGTATGGCGCTATAGAGAGAAAAGTAACAAAAGAAAAACATAAGCGCGAAAGGCCAAGAGGTCGAGATGGAACTATCAAGGAATGTAAAAAGTTATTCAAAGAAGGTGCTAGCCTGAAAGTATTAACTGAATTAGGAGAGTTACTTAGAGAACAAGAAGGACGTTATGAGTATTATGTCGAACGTTTCCTTCCAGTATTAGGTAGAAAAATATCAAGAGAATTAGACCCTATAAAAAGAGAGGAAATAGAAAAAGTAATTTCTAACATTATTGGAGAAAGCGTCAATCACAATCATTACAGTTGTAGAGATAGTCAAGACAGTGGAATTGGAAGTGATAGCGATGATGAACGTCAAACTGATAATAGGAATGTTAACGATCGTTTATTGGAAGCAGCAAAACGAGGCAATAAGACAAAAATTAAGAAGCGTGTGCAAGAAGGTGCACACATTAGCGCAAAAGACAGTAAAGGCAACAATGCTCTACACTATGTTATTGCTTTACCACAAGGGCAGCAAAGAGTCGCGTGCTTAAATCTAATATTAAGTTTAGTGGAAAAGGGAAAAATATCTAAAGATGAACTTCGTGAAGCCATAAATCCTAAGGAAGGGCAAATACCAATACAGAAATTGCTATTTAATAAAATAACTAAGGGAGAGCATAGCTCTGAAAGTGTATCTGGAAAAATTGGAAAATTTCTCAAAAGTCCATTTACAGAATATGATGATAATACAATAGAAACTGCTATAAAGTTGTTTGAGTTAGGAGCTAACATCGGTGATTTGCAGTTATCCAAAGAAAAATTGCAGAACTTAGATAGAGGACATGAGAGGTATTATCTTAAATTCCTAGAAAAATTAGCAGAGTCGATAAAGAAACCTGAATTAAAACAAGAGATAAAAACACAAATTAAAGAAATTATAGCACATACTATCAACACTCCAGATAGTAATGGTAATTATCTATTACATTCAGCAATTAATAATTATGATAAAGAACTTTTTAAAGAACTATTGCAAAAAGGAGCAGATGTTAGCCTTAAGGATGCAAGTGGCGATAATGCCTTACACCGTATTGCTTTACTTAAAAAGAAGCACAAAATTGCATATTTAAAGTCAATATTAGATTTAAAAGAAGAAGGAACAATACTTTCAAAGACATTGCGTGAGGCTATAAACACCAAAAATAATGATAACAGATATCCAGCACAGGTCGCATTAGTCAGACAAATAGAAAAGATACCTAGTAAGTTAAAAGACTTTTCTAATTGGGTTAGACCAAGACCTACAAAACATTATTATACTGCTGAATTTTGTGCAATGTTATTACAAAATGGCGCTGAAAACAAAAGTGATCATATCACAATAGAAAGATATGACAATAAGAAATATTATCACATCAAAGAAAGAATCCAAGAGTTAACAGGTGTAAGCCCTAATCGGGAAGTAGACGAAGCACTGAATCAGAAGTTTTCTAAGAATAAGAAACGCGGTAATAATATAGATCTCCCAGTAAAATGGATACTTGGGGGTTTAATTTTCGCAACAGTGTTTAGTGCCTTAGCGGGAAATATGGTAGTTGCAGCTGTCTTATCGGTTATCATAGCAGTTTGTGCAATGTGTTACCCTGCTTATTTAAAATTAGAAAAATTCCTTAATGATAGGAACTCGGAAACACAAAAGTCATCAGATCAATCAAAATACACTGAAAGCCCTCCAAACTCTAACATGAGTGCCATATCAATATTGAACTCATTGAAAAATTGTGTAGAAGATAATGTAACTAATAAATCCTCCTCTCCGGGGCGATAAAATCAATCTCATCGCTCAGGGTTTTTTCGGCGACTTTTTTGTAATCAATTTTTACATTGGTTTTGCCTTTCTTTTCTTCGAGCCACGCTATAGTGTGTTTCATCCAGTCTTTATCATCGCGCTCTGGGAAATCTTCACGAGCATGGGCACCTCTGCTTTCTTCGCGATTGGCTGCGCATTCCATAGTGATAACTGCTTGCGGAATCATGTTAGCAAGCTCCAGCGCTTCAACTAAATCACTGTTCCATATCATACTGCGATCTTCAATTGCAATTTTGGACATCATTTTTGCTACCTCTTTTATAGCTTTTTTACCCTCCTCTAAAACTTCAGCAACGCGAAACACGGATGCATATTTTTGCATAGTGTGCTGCATTTCGCTGCGTATTTTCGATACCCTTAGCTCTCCAGAAGCAAATCGCATTTTATTGAACCTGTCAACTATCCAGTCTGTGCAATCTGAGTGCAATTTTTTGTGTGGTGCATTGGGTTTTAGCTTCTCTTTTGCTCTGAGCGCTGCAGCTCTACCAAAAACTACAAGGTCAAGAAGTGAGTTAGAACCAAGTCGATTTGCACCGTGCACGGAAACACATGCAGCTTCTCCAATTGCAAACAATCCTTCTACTACTTCTTCCTTACCTTTCTTCAGCGTGATCACTTCCCCATGATAGTTGGTTGGAATGCCACCCATATTGTAGTGAACAGTTGGGATGACCGGTATTGGATCTTTAGTGACATCAACCCCTGCAAAAGTCTTCGCAGTTTCGCTAATTCCTGGAAGTCTCAGTTTTATTACTTCCGGATCAAGATGTGCTATAGTTAAATATATGTGGTCTTTTTTCGGTCCAACGCCTCTGCCTTCTCTGATTTCAATTGTTATTGCCCGGCTTACCACATCACGAGAAGCCAAGTCTTTTGCTTTTGGTGCATAGCGTTCCATAAACCTTTTGCCCTTAGAATTAACGAGGTACCCGCCTTCGCCGCGACATCCTTCCGTCATCAAACATCCTGAACCATATATTCCTGTTGGATGAAATTGCACAAATTCCATGTCTTCAAGCGGTAATCCAGCTCTCACCACCATGCCATTACCATCGCCTGTGCAGGTATGCGCGCTCGTTGCAGAGAAGTAAACACGCCCATATCCACCTGTTGCTAGTACCACCGAATGTGCACGAAATCTATGTAGTGTGCCGTCGCACAGTGACCAGGCAAGAACTCCGCAGCATGCACCGGTTTCGTTATCCATGACTAAGTCGATTACAAAGTATTCAACAAAAAATTCGGCGTTGAACTTAAGACACTGCTGATATAGAGTGTGAAGGATTGCATGCCCGGTTTTATCTGCCGCTGCACAGGTGCGTTGCGCTGATTTTCCTTTACCAAAGTGAGTTGTCATTCCACCGAAGGCACGCTGGTATATTTTGCCATCTTCTGTACGCGAAAAAGGTACGCCAAAATTTTCAAGCTCAATGACAGCTTTAGCAGCGTTTTTACACATATATTCTATTGCATCTTGATCGCCAAGCCAGTCTGAACCTTTTATTGTGTCATACGCATGCCAGCGCCAATTGTCCTCAGCAATATTCCCTAAAGCCGCACTAATTCCGCCTTGTGCTGCAACCGTATGACTGCGTGTAGGGAAAATTTTAGAAATGCAAGCAACTGAAAAGTTAGTTGCAGCCATTCCAAGCGTTGCTCTGAGTCCTGCTCCACCTGCGCCCACTACCACTACATCATACTCATGTTCTATGATTTCGTACGCTGATTTATCCATATTTGCTCATTTATGACCACAGGTTTATAATACCACAGAAGTGGAGAAAATCCATACAAGTTTTCTAGATACAATAAACTTCTCGCATATCAAACTAGCTTTGGCATATGCAAAAAAACTACTTGACAACCTTCGCCGTTGCCCTTATCATAATATTGAAGCTATTATTTATCTTCAGTCTGTGCAGATAAAACGACAAAAAACTCAATGTACTTGGCGTCTTATGTTTAATTTTTTGCACTATGTGCAACTCATGTCTTTATAAACTT
>Ga0209755_10008580_pt1 | contig 10913 bp, 7 predicted proteins | sample TergutCo191P1_FD_187301 | JGI IMG/M metagenome (GOLD analysis project Ga0209755, IMG submission 187301) | Cornitermes sp. P1 segment gut microbial communities from Petit-Saut dam, French Guiana - Co191P1 (SPAdes) (version 2) | ecosystem: Host-associated > Arthropoda: Insects > Digestive system >... | reverse complement strand
GCCGCGGAAGAGCTGGGCATTCTTTACAACACAGGCGAGGGCGGCCTGCATGATGATTTTTACCGCTACGGAAAGAACACAATCGTTCAGGTAGCGTCCGGCCGCTTCGGCGTTCATCCTGATTATTTAAAAGCGGGCGCGGCGATCGAAATTAAAATGGGACAAGGAGCAAAGCCCGGCATCGGCGGACACTTGCCGGGAACAAAAATTGTCGGCGATATAGCGCGCACAAGAATGATCCCGGAAGGAACTGACGCAATCTCGCCCGCGCCGCACCACGATATTTATTCCATAGAAGATTTACGCCAGCTTGTCTTTTCGCTGAAAGAAGCGGTTGATTATAAAAAACCGGTAATTGTAAAAATCGCCGCTGTTCACAACGTCGCGGCGATAGCCAGCGGCATCGCGCGAAGCGGCGCGGACATCATTTCCATCGACGGTTTCCGCGGCGGCACAGGGGCCGCTCCCACGCGGATAAGAGACAATGTCGGCATTCCGGTAGAACTCGCGCTGGCAAGCGTCGATAAGCGTCTGCGCGACGAAGGCATCCGCGGCAATGTTTCGCTTGTTGTTGGCGGCAGTATTCATTCAAGCGCGGACATCGTTAAGGCCGTCGCGCTGGGAGCCGACTGCGTCTATCTTGGAACATCATCGCTTATCGCTCTTGGCTGCCACCTTTGCAGAAGCTGCCACGGCGGCAAGTGCAACTGGGGAATCGCGACCCAGATCCCCGAACTTACAAAAAGGCTGAATCCTGACATCGGCTACAAACGGCTGGTAAATCTTTTAACAGCGTGGCAGCACGAAATAAAAGAGATGATGGGCGGCATGGGCATTAACTCAATTGAAAGTTTAAAAGGCAACAGGCTGATGCTTCGCGGCGTCGGTCTTAATGAAAAGGAACTTGAAATTCTGGGAATCAAACACGCCGGCGAATAGGAAATCATAAATTTTTTCAAATAAAAACAGACGCGGAAATTAAGGCGATAATTTACGAAAAGAATCCAGCAAATCTGTTACCTGCTTTGCCGCTGAGTCAATTGTGCTTTGTAAGCCTTCGGTATCAATCGAATTAATTGTGTCTACTACCTGCTGCACAGCGTCATGCGCCTGTACGGAAAAATCCAATATTCCCTGACTTGTGCTTAAAATATTACTGCCGATATCAATCAGATTGCCAAGATCATCCCCAGCTAAACGCATCAATTCCACATTGTAAATTGTTTTATCGGCAGCCGATAATCTGTTAACTTTTTCGGAGACCGCAGCCGCTTTTTTCTGAAGGTCAGCTGCCTTAGTAGAATTAAACACAGCGCTCATTGTTTCTTTTGCGATTTCGTAAGTTTCTTTCGCAAGCGCCTTTGGATCAGCTTTAAAGCAGCCGGATATACAGATAACAAAAATTATAAACAGCGCGATAATGCCCGGCAGTTTGATTAATTTTCTCATATTATAATCACCTTAAAATAATTATAGAGTATAAATTTATTAAGATCAATGTTTACGGCTATTCCTGGTTCTTGACTAAAATCTCCGCATTTAATATAAATACACAGGGGGATATCATGCCGGAAAAAGTGCTTTACGAAGGCAAATCAAAAATAGTATTGGAAGGTCCTGACAGCGATAGTTACATAATCCGTTATAAAGATACCGCGACCGCTTTTAACGGCGAAAAAAAAGAAGATATTTCCGGTAAGGGTAAGTTAAATTCCGCAATATCAAATTTGATTTTTGAATATCTGATGAAAAACGGAATTGAAACGCATCTGCTAAAAATAATTGATGATACTTCCGCCATTGTAAAAAAAGCCGAGATCGTCATGGTAGAGGTCATTGTCCGAAATATCGCGGCGGGAAGTTTTTCCAAAAAGTACGGCGTCCCCGAAGGAACGGCATTAAAAAATATAACAACCGAATTCAGCCTCAAAAGCGACGACCTTGGCGACCCGATGATAAATGACAGCCAGATTACCGCCATCGGCATTGCAACATCTGATGAACTTGTTTTCATGAAAAATCAAGCGTTAAAAATTAACGAACTTTTATGCGCGCTGTTCATAAAAATGGGAATCAAGCTGGTCGATTTTAAACTTGAGTTTGGCAGATGCAAAGGAAAAATTATTTTATGCGACGAGATATCGCCGGATTCATGCAGGTTCTGGGACGCGCAGACAAATAAAAAACTTGATAAAGATGTTTTCCGCCGCGATCTTGGCGATGTGCTTGAAGGCTACAGGGAAGTTTTAAAAAGGCTCAATCAGTCTGAGGCAAAGAATGCCTAAGGACGATTCGTCCGCGCAAATAAATCAAACAACTTCCCGCTACGAAAATCCGCTGTGTAAAAGGTACGCAAGCGCGCAGATGCAGCGCATTTTTTCCGACAATTTTAAATTCTCTACATGGCGCAGATTGTGGATCGCACTTGCCGAGAGCCAGAAAGAACTCGGCCTTAACATCACAGATGAACAGATCGAAGAAATGAAGGCAAAGGTCTGCGACATAAATTATGAAACAGCCGCAAAATATGAAACGGAAACAAGACATGATGTCATGGCGCACATCAGGGCTTACGGCGATCAGTGCCCGCGCGCGAAACCGGTAATTCATCTGGGTGCGACTTCATGCTATGCCGGGGATAATACCGATATCATCGTACAGCGTGACGCGCTTTTGCAGATTAAGCGTCTTTTAATAACAACAATCGATAAATTATGCGGCTTCGCGGAAAAATACAAATCGCTGCCATGCCTTGCGTACACGCATTTTCAAGCGGCGCAGCCCACAACATTGGGAAAACGCGCGTCTTTATGGATTCACGATCTCCTTCTTGATCTTGAACAGCTTAATTTTACTTTAAACAATTTAAAACTGCTCGGCTGCAAAGGCACGACAGGAACATGCGCCAGTTTCCTTGAACTTTTCGACGGCAGCCATGAAAAAGTAAAAACGCTGGAAAAAAAGATTTCAAAAAAAATGGGGTTTGATAATGTGTACGCGGTAAGCGGACAGACATACTCGCGCAAGATTGACTACTACACGCTATCGGTGTTATCGGGCATAGCGCAGAGCGCTTATAAATTTTCAAACGATATCCGCCTTATGTCGCACCTTAAAGAAGCGGATGAACCGTTTGAACCGGGTCAGGTCGGCTCAAGCGCGATGGCGTACAAACGCAATCCGATGAGAAGCGAACGAATCGCGTCGCTTGCCCGTTATGTGACAATTGACGCGTTAAATCCGGCGCTGACAGCCTGCGCGCAATGGTTCGAGCGCACCCTTGACGATTCGGCAAACAGGCGCATCGCTATCCCGGAGGCGTTCCTCGCCGTTGATGCGATTCTCGCTTTAATGATTAATATTTCTGACGGAATCACAATTTATCCAAAAATAATAAAAAAGCACCTTGATGAAGAACTTCCGTTTATGGCGACAGAAAATATTCTGATGTACTGCGTCAAAAAAGGTCTGGCCGCAGGAAGCGGGCAGGACAGGCAGGTTCTTCACGAGCGTATCCGCCTGCACTCTGTGGAAGCGGCTAAGAAAATAAAATTAGACGGCGCAGAAAATGATCTTATAAGCAAAATCGCGCAGGACGCGTCATTTAACGTGACGCACGAAGAGCTTTTAAGCCTGTTAAACGCAGAAAATTTTACGGGAAGGGCAAAAGAACAGACTGAAGAATTCTTATCAGGCGATGTAAAAAAGGTTCTGGAAGCGAATAAAGAATTTTTAGGCGCGGACGCTGTAATCTCTGTATAAAATTAAATTTTAAGAAAATCATTGTCATCAGTTTAATAAATTGTTATATTGAATAAATGCTGACATATAAGCCAATTTTCCGGAAAATCAGAAATCATTCCCTGATTATTGTAGTGGCTGTCATGTCAATTGTTACCATAATTATCGGAACAGGACTTTATGTAATCAGGCAGAATGTAATAACAGCCAACAACACCCTTGGACATTCAGCGGCGAATAACGCGAAACAGGCGCTTATAAACCAAATCGAAGATACGCTTCTGCGGCTTGTAGAGAGCAAAGCCGCTGTCAGCAATGAAAAATTTTCCGGTATAGCGGAGCACATCAATATAATATCACAAGCTGCGACATCAATCAGATCAAATCCCGGCGAATACGGACGAAGGACAATATCATTCCCTGACACATCAAACATCGAAGGCCGCGTGACCGTTATGGTGCAAATTTCCGATAATACAAACTACGCTGATGTCAGCGGAGAAATCGCTTTAATGGCGAATATTCAGGACATTCTGCTTTCGATCCAGTCAAATAACGCAAACGTAGGCACTACATATATCGGAACTGAAGCAGGCATTACAATCTGCGCCGATCCGGACTCCGCGCAGAAAACCCATTACTTTAACTGCAGAACGCGGCTTTGGTATATCCGCGCAAAAGAATCAAACAGCCTGATCTGGACTGATGTATTCGAAGATTATCTGGGACGCGGGCTTGCGATAACATGCGCGAAACCGTTTTATAACGCTTACGGCGAAGTAGCCGGCGTTGCAGGCATGGGTTTTTTTCTGGATACGCTTAGCGATTTAGTCGCAGAATCGACAATAGGAGATACCGGTTACGCCTTTATGACAAATGAAAAAGGCGAAACAGTAATTTCCGGCAGCGTCAGAAAAGACGCGGAAGGCCTGATTGTCAGGGAAAATCTTCTGAGCAAAGACAACTTCCCAAAAGACACAGCTCAAAGAATAATAAACGGAGAAACCGGCATTGAACGGATTATTTTAGACGGTACAGAAAAAATAATCGCGTACTGCGGATTAAAAGCGATACCGTGGAGTTTTACCGTAATTATCGATGCTAACGAAATAATTCTGCCCGCTGTTCAGATGGAAGAAGAAATTATCAATTTAAAACAGTTAACTCTGGATTCCATCGGCAGGATAATTTTAAATATTACCCTTTCGTCAGGGTTAGCCCTTTTATTAATTATTCTTGGAACAGGAATAATTAACAGCCGGCTTGCGATGAGCCTGACAACCCCGATTAATAAATTAACAGAGGACGCGGCTTTAATCGGGAGCGGCAATTTAAGCCATACCCTTGATATTAAAACCGGCGATGAACTAGAAATCCTTTCCGACGCTTTTAATAAAATGATTGAAAATTTAAAAACAATTTCCGCCGAAAAAGAATTCGCCGAACAGAGTAGCCGTTATAAAAGCACATTTCTTGCTAACATGAGCCATGAAATCCGCACTCCGATGAACGCGATACTCGGCATCGCGGAAATCCAGCTTCATAATAAAAATAATTCACCTGACGCCGAAGACGCGTTTAATAAAATTTATGAATCAGGCGATTTACTGTTAAAAATAATAAACGATATTCTTGATCTTTCAAAAATCGAAGCGGGAAAACTGGAGCTGGTCTTCAATAATTACGACATTCCAAGTTTAATAAACGATACTGTTCAGTTAAACCGCCTGCGTTATGACAGCAAGCCGATTAAATTCTATCTTCATGTAGACGAGAACACTCCTAATAATCTTTTCGGCGATGTTCTTCGAATCAAACAGGTGCTTAACAATATTTTAAGCAACGCATTTAAATACACAGAAAGGGGCAGAATCGATTTTTACGTTTCTTCAGAGCAGGCGGATAATTACGAAAACGCGGTTTTGGTCTTCCGCGTCTGCGATACAGGCCAGGGTATGAAAGAAGATCAAATTAAAAATCTTTTTATGGAGTATATCAGATTTAACATAGAAACCAACAGCGGAATTGTCGGCGCTGGTTTAGGAATGAGCATTACTAAACGGCTTCTTGATCTTATGAACGGCGAAATAACTGTGGAAAGCGAACCGGGAGCAGGATCAACATTTGCCGTGAAAATTCCGCAGAAACGCGTAAGTACCGCTGTCTGCGGATCGGAACTTGCAGAAAAACTCCAAACCTTTCATTTTAGCAGTTCGTCTCTTACAAAAAAAACGCAGTTTATCCGCGAGTATATGCCGTACGGAAGCGTTCTGGCGGTGGACGACGTAGAATCAAATATTTATGTTATAAAAGGAATGCTTACTCCTTACGGATTAAAAGTTGATACTGCGTTTAACGGACTTGAGGCAATCGAAAAAATAAAAGACGGCGGCTCATACGATATTATTTTCATGGATCACATGATGCCGAAAATGGACGGAGTGGAAGCTGTAAAAATAATCCGCAGCATGGGATATAAGCGCGACATTATCGCATTGACAGCTAACGCACTGATCGGCCAGGAAGAGATGTTCCTGCAAAACGGTTTTGACGGTTTTATTTCAAAGCCGATTGATTCGCGGGAACTGAATCATTGCTTAAATGAATTTATACGCAACAAACAGCCGCAGGATGTAATTGATAAAGCCAGAAAAGAGCAGAAGGAAAAGGGCCAGGAATACACGGAAAACACAAACGGTTCAAATCTGGAAAAAGTTTTCCTGCGTGACGCGCAAAACGCGGTTAATGTGCTGGAAAATCTGTATAATAATTTCAGCAGCGCGGAAGACGCGGTTAACTTCAGCGCGGAAGAAACAAAACTTTACATTACAATAATCCACGGAATAAAAAGTGCGCTTGCGAATATCGGACAGATACGGCTTTCCGATGCCGCGTCCAAACTTGAAAAAGCCGGTAAGGAAGCTAACGCGCAGATAATACTTACAGAAACTCCGGCGTTCATAGATTCAATCAAGTCTTTGATAAAAAAAATAACGCCGGAAGAAAAAACAAACAACGCGGAAATTTCCGGCACAGACGCCCTTTTTATAAAGGAAAAACTGCTTAATATAAAAACATTATGCGGCGAAATGGATAAAAAAGCCGCCAAAAAAGAATTGAATGAAATAAATCAGCGCCCTTTGCCTGATTATATCAAAGCGCATATTGACAGCATAACAGCGCATTTATTACACAGCGATTTTGATAACGCGGCGCAGGCCGCGCAGCAGGCGGCGGACAGTATCGCCTCTTGACGAAATCCGTCTTTTATTACAAAATTGCATAAGAACAACGGCGTTCACACGGTCACTAATCTTAGTTGATTATTGCATTATAATTATCATGGATAATGCGAAATTAAGTGATCAGGTGAATGCTTTTTTTTGGCGTAATGCCGGGGAGTGAATATGCTAACAGCAATAGTCGGTATTAACTGGGGCGATGAGGGTAAGGGCCGCATGGTCGATTTATTATCGGAAGGTTACGATATTATTTGCCGTTATCAGGGCGGCAATAACGCCGGACATACTGTTGTAAACGAAAAAGGAAAATTTATTTTAAATCTTCTGCCGTCCGGTATTCTGCGCGACGGAATCATAAATATTATGGGATGCGGAATGGTTATTGACATTGAGCATCTCTGCGGAGAAATAGATAAATTAAAAGAAAAAGGAATAGCGATCTCCCCGGAAAATTTAAAAATAAGCGACAAGGCTTTTATCTGTATGCCGTACCATAAACAGCAGGACATACTCGAAGAAGAACGCCTTGCCGATTTAAAATACGGCTCGACAAAAAGAGGTATCGCGCCTGTGTACGGCGACAAATACATGAAAAAAGGCATAAGGATGCTTGATCTTTTTTCGGCGGAAACTCTTGAACAAAAATTGGAAAATATTCTTGCCTGGAAAAACCTCACGTTAAAAAGCTATGGATCGCAAAACGCGGAGATTAAAAGCGTTATGTCATGGCTTTGCGAACACGGAAATAAAATTTTGCCTTTTATAACAGACACAACAGAATACCTGAATAATTCCTTAAGCGCGGGAAAAAAGATTTTATTCGAAGCCCAGCTCGGCGCGTTACGTGATATCGACTACGGCATTTACCCTTACACAACGTCATCGCAGACGCTTGCTTCCTACGCGGCGGCCGGAGCTGGCATTCCGGGAAAAAAGATCGATAAAGTAATTGGAGTAATGAAAGCCTACTCCAGCTGCGTAGGCGAAGGGCCGTTCGCTGTAGAAATGAAAGGCGATGAAGCGTTCGCCCTTCGTGAAGCGGGCGCAGAATACGGCGCGGCAACCGGCCGTCCGCGCAGAGTCGGCGCTTTTGACATTCCGGCAAGCAGATACGGGGTAATGACGCAGGGTGCGGATGAAATCGCCCTCACAAAACTTGATGTGCTTTCATACTTAGAAAAAATCCCTGTCTGTACGATGTACGAAATCGGCGGAAAAAAGACAGAACAGTTTCCTTCCGGCGATAATCTGATAAAAGCAAAACCTGTTTATGAGTATTTTGACGGTTTTAAAACCGATATTTCCAAATGCCGCAAGCAGGAAGATCTGCCAAAAGCGGCGTTAAACTACATTCGTTATATCGAAAAAGCGGTTGGCTGCCCGATACGTTATGTGTCAGTCGGCGCAGGCCGCGATGAATATATAGAAATGACTAATGCATAATTACGAAGGCACAATGAGGGATAAAGAATGAAAAAAGTTTATGTGAATGAAAAGTGGTGCTTAGGCTGCCATTTGTGCGAATATTACTGCGCTTTCGCAAACATCAGCTCCGATGGCGGCGGAGCGAATGAAAAAGATATGGCCCGCGCGCTTAAAGACATCAAGATACGGCCAAAAATAAAAATCGAGGAAAAAGACGGCGTCAGTTTCGCGGTTTCATGCCGGCATTGCAGTGAACCGTTATGCGTTAAAGGCTGCATTACAGGAGCGCTTACGATTGCAGGAGGCGTAATAACCATCAATCAGAAAAGATGCGTTAGCTGCTATACATGTATACTGAGCTGCCCCTTCGGTGCGGTTTCTCCGTCAGAAGACGGCGCCGTGGAAAAATGCGAGCTCTGCGTAAAAACAGTTAAAGGAGAACCGGCCTGCGTTAAAGGCTGTCCCAACGGCGCAATCGTTTTTGAGGAAAGAATATGAAGTACGTTATAATCGGTAACTCTGCAGCTGGTATAGGCGCAGTGGAAGGAATCGGCGCAGTTAAAGCAGCGTTCGCAGCTAAAGCAGCGGGCGCAGCTAAAGCAGGTCAGAATGATAAGCAGGATGAAATTACAATTATCACTAATGAGACGCATCATACATATTCGCGCCCGCTCATTTCGTATCTGCTGCTTGGAAAAGTCACAGAACAATCAATGAAATACCGCGGAGATAGTTTTTATTCTGACAACAATGTAACGTTTTTATCAGGCGTTACTGTTACAAAAATCGACGCGGAAAAAAAACTGCTTTCTTTGTCAAACGGAAATAACGTACTGCGTGAAGCTCCTCCGGCTGTGCCTTATGACAAACTGTTAGTTGCAACAGGTTCGTCTCCTTTTGTCCCGCCGTTTGAAGGACTTGATACTGTAAAAGACAAAGTGACTTTCATGAGCCTTGACGACGCGCGAAAACTCGATCAAATGTTATCTGCCGCCGCTTCTAAAAATAAAAATGGCGCGGAGGTTTTGATAATCGGCGCAGGTTTGATTGGATTAAAATGCGCCGAAGGAATTTCCAGAAAAGCGTCAAAGATAACAATTATAGACATTGCGCCCAGAATCTTATCCAGCATCCTTGATGATACCGGAGCTTCTATTGTGCAAAAACATATACAAGAGCAGTCGCCATGCGTTGAATTTAAACTTTCAGCAAGCGTAAAAAAATTTGACGGCAGCTGCGCGGTTTTAGAAAACGGCGAATCCATCAATTTTAACGTTCTTGTTCTGGCAGTCGGCGTGCGTCCCAACACCGCGTTGTTAAAAGGCATCGCGGAAATCGATCGCGGCATTATCGTTAACAGTAAGTCAGAAACATCAGCCAAAGACATTTACGCAGCAGGCGACTGCACTCAGACTCAGGACATTTCAAGCGGTCAAAACAAAATCATGGCGCTGCTTCCCAACGCGTACATGCAGGGTGAATGCGCGGGAATAAATATGGCAGGCGGAAAAAAAGAATTTGACAAGGCAATTCCCATGAACGCGATTGGCTTTTTCGGTCTGCACATAATCACAGCCGGAAATTATTCCGGAGAAACTTATGTTATGAAAAGCGAAGAGCCGGAAGAGAAGGAAAAAAATAAAATCTATAAAAAATTATTTTACAGCGATAATAAATTAAACGGTTATATAATGATCGGCAATGTAGAGAAAGCGGGTATTTACACAAGCTTGATCCGCGAACAAACAGCTCTTGATTCTATCGATTTCGCGCTTGTTTGTGAAAAGCCAGGCCTTATGGCGTTTACAAAAGAAGACAGAAAAGCAAAATTAGGCAGAGGCTAGGCAAAACCCTAGTTGTAAAATTCTTGTTTGTTATTTATAACATCATAATTAGTTCATAACAGACAACTTGACTAAAACTTTCTTTTCCGGTATAAAGAAACCAGAACAAAGGCGTTCATCAGATTGAAAAAGCGGCGGTTAATTGGCTTTTAAAGCTGGTTGATTTGCTTTCTTTTCTGTCTTATGAGCGCTTTTTTTTGAACATTGATTTGCTATGTCCGGGAGAAACAATGAGTATAATAGCGAAAAATCTTCATTTTAAAGAATTAAATGAACAGATAAAAGCCTCCGGTGCATTTGTTCATGTAGAAGACTGTTATGGGCAAAGATTTATCGGCAGCGGATTAAAAGGAAAAACACTGACAATAAACGGGACGCCGGGTAACGCGCTTGGCTGCTATCTTGACGACGCGGTTATTGAAGTGCATGGCAACGCACAGGACGCGGCAGGCGATACAATGAACGACGGAAAAATAATCATTCACGGGAACGCGGGAGACGCTCTGGGTTACGCGATGCGCGGCGGATGTATTTATGTAAAGGGTAACGCAGGATACAGAACAGGCATTCACATGAAAGAGTACTGTTCAACAGAACAGCATCTGGATAAAAAACCTTTAATCGTTATCGGCGGAAAGGCGGGCAGCTTTCTTGTAGAGTA
>Ga0209755_10008579_pt1 | contig 10913 bp, 12 predicted proteins | sample TergutCo191P1_FD_187301 | JGI IMG/M metagenome (GOLD analysis project Ga0209755, IMG submission 187301) | Cornitermes sp. P1 segment gut microbial communities from Petit-Saut dam, French Guiana - Co191P1 (SPAdes) (version 2) | ecosystem: Host-associated > Arthropoda: Insects > Digestive system... | reverse complement strand
GGGTTCGGTCGGCTAGGTCAGTCGCTGCGCTCGTTCCCACGCCTCCCTCACCCACATTTTGCCAGCCATGGTCTTGCTGCGCAAGCCCTTATTCGGGCTGGCAAAACGTCAGTTACCTAGAACGTTATGTGACATTTTTTGTCCAAAAATCACCATTATATTTCAAAGCGTATAAAAAATCATACTATAAAAGCTACTCAAATGTTAAGGAAAAATTGAAATAAAGTCTTGTCAAAGTGTTGAAAATAGCATATCATTAAAATGATAAAATACTGGTGTTTAAGTGTTTGTTTTGAAGTTCATTGGGAGGGTTGGAAAAGCATGGAATTTAGGCTTGGAGAGCTGTTTTGTGGGTCTGGAGGCATTGGTTATGCGGCAAAAATAGCTAAGTTATAGATGATTCAAATAAAATTGTCCATGCTTGGGCAAATGACTATGATAAAGATACATGTGACACTTATATTAAAAATGTCTCGAATGACCCCTCTACTGTAATTTGTAAAGACATTAGAAAATTAGAATTTGGTAATTTGGAAAAAATTTCTGAAATAGATGCCCTTGCTTTTGGCTTTCCTTGTAGTGATTTTAGTGTTGTTGGTGAGCAAAAAGGAATGGATGGTGTATATGGTCCATTATATTCTTATGGCATAAAAGCATTAAAAAAATTCCAGCCAATGTGGTTTTTAGCAGAAAATGTTGGTGGTCTTCGTAATGCTAATGATGGTAACGCTTTTACAAAAATATTACAGGAAATGCATAGCGCAGGATACTCTGTTTTTCCACATTTATATAAATTTGAAGAATATGGCATTCCACAAGCTAGGCATAGGATAATAATAATTGGTATTCGCAAAGATCAGAATGTAATATATAAAGTTCCATCAACAAAGTTATATCAAGACAAGAAACGTACATGTAAAGATGCTATTGAAAATCCGCCAATTAGAGAAGATGTACTAAATAATGAATTAACCAAACAATCAAAAGAAGTAATTACTCGTTTAAAATATATCAAACCTGGTGAAAATGCTTTTACTGCAAACATTCCCGTGCAATATCAATTAAATGTAGCGAGAGTTAAAATAAGTCAAATATACCGAAGGCTTGATCCTAATAAACCAGCATACACGATTACTGGATCTGGCGGCGGTGGAACTCATGTATACCATTGGAAAGAAAATAGAGCTTTGACAAATAGAGAAAGAGCAAGGTTACAAACATTTCCTGATCATTTTGAATTTATTGGTCAAAAAGAAAGTGTTCGCAAACAAATTGGAATGGCAGTGCCTGTTGATGGTGTAAAAATTATATTTGAAGCTGTTTTGAACACATTTGCAGGCATTGAATACGCCACAGATGATTATTCTTTTAGCCCGCTTTTACATGAAAAACATATAGAGCTGTATAATGAAGGAAGTTCAGATAAACTTTATCTTCTGGAAAAAGAACCGGAGTATTTAACAGCATGATTCATAAAGATTTATACAATGAAGTTTTAATTAAACCTTGTCAAGAAGGAGCTAATAATTTAAAAATAATTTCCGGATATGTGACATCTGCAATGGCATCGGATCATTTAGATGATCTATCAAAAAATAATCTTGATGTAAAAATATCACTAATTGTTGGTATGTGCCCAGTAGATGGCTTATCTTTAAGTAATCACAATGGTTTTCAAAGTATAATAAATTCGCAAGTTGGTTCTTTTCTAAATCATTTTTCATGCAGTTATATTTATAAAGCACCCCCCAATACATGGTAAATTATATGCATGGTATAAAAACGAAATGTTATACAAGGCTTTTATTGGATCAGCAAATTATTCACAAAATGCTTTTTATCGCCAGCGGGAATTGCTTGCAGAAATATATGACAATAATATTACAGACTATTTTAAAGAAATTGAAAATAATTCAATTTTTTGTAATTTATCTGAAGCAGAAACATTAATAACAATACATAACGATGCAAATTATTATAGAAGGCATATAAATGAAGAACATCACGTTGCAGGTGCAGTTAATGATACTGGAATAATAATTGAACATGTTACAGTTCCTTTATACAGTTCAAGAACTGGAGAAGTACAAAATCATGCTGGTTTAATTTGGGGACATCGGGATAATTATAAACGTGAACCTAATCAAGCATATATACAATTACCTCCAGATGTTTACAACTCAGATTTTTTTTCACCTAGATCACAACATTTTACAGTTGTAACAGATGATTCAAAAACATTTATATGTTCACGAGGACAAAAAGAGACAACTCCAGGAGTTGCAATTTTAACACCTCTTAATAACTCATTATTAGAGGAGTATTTTAGAAATAGACTTGGTTTGGCAAGCGGCGCATTTGTAACTCGTGATGATTTAAAGAGTTATGGACGGGAAGAAGTAGAATTTTATAAAATTGGGGATGAATATTATATGGATTTTCAACCTACTAATAAGTGAATGGATGTTTTAAGTAAAGAAGAGCGCCGAAAAAATATGCAGAATATCCGGTCAAAAAATACTATACCGGAATTGTTAGTAATGAATGAATTGAAACGGCGAAAAATATATTTTTCTAAACATGTTGACAAAATTTGAAAACCTGACATTGTTTTTAAAAAAAAGAAGATTGTAGTATTTATTGATTCAGATTTCTGGCATTACAATCCAAAAATATTCATAATGCCAAAAACAAATGTAAAATATTGGAAAAATAAAATTATTGGCAATATTGAGAGAGACAAAATAGTTAAAAAAATTAAGAAAAGAAGGATGGGTTGTTCTTAGATTTTGGGAATCTAATATAAAGAAAAATGTTTCTAAAATAGTAGATAAAATTCAGAAAATATTAAAGAAATATTAAATTGAAAATGGGACAAAAAACGTCACATAACAAACGGTAACTGCAAATTACCCTGTTCGGGCATTTTGGGTTCCATTCGGCTAGGTCGCCTAAAGGCTCCCACGCCTCATTCCTCCACATTTTTTTGTGCCCGTAAAACGCTTTGCGTTTTCCTTATCGGGCACAAAAAAGCGTCAGTTACCTATAACGTTAGGCGAAATGCCTATTGACATAAATAAAAATATGTGATAATATATATTTAGGTCTAAAATATTAAAATTATATTTTAGTAAGATTACTTGACAAAAAGGAGATTATTTGCTAAAATGAAAACCCACAACCTCTATACTTTTTTAAGTAATTTTAATAGAAAATATAATCTGGGGAAATTAATACCTAAAAAATTACATAACATATTGTATTCGTTCTTCTCAAAAAATAAATTAGAAAAAGAAATTATTGATTTTTTAGAGAAAAATAAAGATGGTTTTAAATCTTATGATTTTTTAAATATTCGGTTGAGAGAAGATACTAAAAACGGAAAATATTTTAATTTTAATGGTGCAATATTACCAGATATTTCTAATAATATAAATTTTATAAAATCATTAATATTGATATTTCCTGATACTTTTTCATTTCCGTGTTTATTAAATGATAATTATAATAGTGAGATTGTGAAACAATTTGATCCTTTTATGATGGAAGGTCCCTATGGGTATATTGATGGAGACTTTAATGCTACAATAAAAGAAAATGATATAGTAGTAGATGCTGGAGCATGGATTGGAGATTTTAGTGCTTATGCAGCTTCAAAAAATTCAATAGTTTTTGCTTTTGAACCAGTAGGTGAAATTTATAATGTATTAAGAAAAACTGCTTTACTGAATAATAATAAAATAATTCCAATTAAAAATGCGTTAGGAAATACTAATGAAGAAATTGAAATCAATATTATTAAAAATTCATCAGGTGCAGATAGTAGTATATATAAAAAAACAAAAAATACTTTAAGTGAGAAAATTAGTGTTACAAAATTGGATGAATTTGTTTAAAAAGAAAATATTAAAAAAATTGATTTTATAAAAGCAGATATTGAAGGGGCTGAAAGATATTTATTAATGGGAGCTGAAAAAGTGTTAAAAGCTTTTGCTCCTAAATTAGCTATTTGTACATATCACTATCCTGATGATCCTGAATTATTAGAAAAAATAATATTAGATATTAATCCAAATTATTGTATTAGACATACAAAAAGTAAATTATTTGCGATGATGAAAAATTAGAAAATAGGCACTTCGCCTAACAAACGGTAACTGCTCCACCACATTTTTTTGTCTGCGAGAAACTGCTTCGCAGTTTCCTTATCGCAAACAAAAAATATCTAATTTTAGTCCAAAAGGGGCAGACCAAATAGGTAATTCATCATACATTTTTGACAAGTTTTTTAAATCCAGTTTATTTTCCAAATAATTTTCCATAAAACTATTATCCTTCTTTTTTATAATTTTGTCAACCAGTTTGGGGGCATTGCACATAACCTCAAATATGACTACAGTATGTCATATTTGAAAACAAATCCTGAATAGCTGTCAGATAACTTCAATTTTCTAACAAGCTCATTTTTACATTTTTATAAAAATGAGACCCTCTCCCTTATTCGGAACGGCGTCCGCTGTTACTGTATCGCCTTCGCGGATAATCCCGCCTATAACCTGCTTTGCGAGGGGATTTTCAAGTTCCGCCTGAATTGTCCGCTTCAAAGGACGCGCTCCGAACAACGGATCATATCCGCGTTCTGCAAGCAGGGATTTTGCAGCGTCAGTCAGGCATAGGGTGATCTTGCGTTCCGCAAGGCGTTCTTTCAGTCTTGTCAGCTGAATATCAACAATTTTACCGATATCGTTTTTGCTCAATCTGTTGAAAATTACAGTCTCGTCTATTCTGTTCAGGAACTCCGGTCTGAAACTTTGTTTGAGCAGTTCCATAAGCGAATCGCGCACTGTCTGCGTATCTTTCGCTTCCAGAATTAGATCCGAACCAAGGTTACTCGTCATTATGATGATTACATTTTTAAAATCGACAATTTTTCCCTGTCCGTCAGTAAGGCGTCCGTCATCAAGTATCTGTAAAAATATGTTAAAAACCTCAGGGTGCGCTTTTTCAATCTCGTCAAAAAGAATCACGCTGTAAGGACGGCGCCTTATCGCCTCTGTAAGCTGACCGCCCTGCTCATAGCCGACATATCCCGGCGGCGCACCGATCAGGCGGCTTACGGAATGTTTTTCTCCGTATTCGCTCATGTCGATTCTTGTAAGTGCTTTTTCATCGTTAAATAGAAAATCCGCCAGGGTTTTTGCAAGTTCTGTCTTGCCTACGCCTGTAGGTCCAAGGAACAGAAATGATCCCAGCGGACGCGCCGCATCCGAAAGTCCCGCTTTGTTGCGTCTGATTGCGTCTGCAACTGCGGTCAAAGCCGCATCCTGACCTACAACCTTCTGTTCAAGAACATTTTCCAAATCGAGATATTTTTGCAATTCACCCGAAAGCATTTTTGAAACGGGAATTCCTGTCCATGCTGACACAACGCCTGCAATATCTTCTTCACTGACTTCTTCGCGTAACAGAGCGGGCGCTTTGCTGTTAACAACGCCGTTGCTGTCAGCGCCGCTGTTTACAACGCCACTGCCGTCAGAAGCAATTTTTCTTTTTTCCTCCATTTGGTCAGTAAGTTTGGAAAGCTGTCTTTCCGCTTCCGGAATTTTTCCGTGTTTCACTTCCGCCGCTTTTGAAAGATCGCCTTCCCGTACATAACGGGTTTCTTCAATCTTCAGCTCTTCAATCTGCTGTTTGAATTCCCTTATCTTTTGAATATCTTTCTTTTCGCTTTCCCATCGGGCTTTCATCGCGTCACGTTCCGCGCCGATGTCCGCAATTTCCTTTTCAAGTTTACCCAGGCGGTCTTTTGAAGCTGGATCGCTCTCCCTGGATAACGCCTGTTTTTCAATGGAAAGCTGAAGCAGTTTCCTCTCAAGCTTATCAAGTTCAGTCGGGCGGCTATCTAATTCCATTTTAAGGCGGCTTGCCGCTTCGTCAACAAGATCAATCGCCTTGTCCGGCAGGAAGCGGCTTGTGATATATCGGTTCGATAAACCTGCCGCCGCAACCAGCGCTTCATCTTTAATCCGTACGCCGTGATGAATTTCATACCGCTCTTTCAGTCCGCGCAGAATAGCTATCGTATCTTCTACAGAAGGTTCGGCGGTGTAAACCTGCTGGAACCGGCGTTCAAGAGCGGCGTCTTTTTCGATGTGTTTCCGGTATTCGTCTAATGTAGTCGCTCCGATACAGCGAAGTTCTCCCCTGGCAAGAGCGGGCTTAAGCAGGTTGGAGGCGTCAGTTGCGCCCTCGGCGGCTCCGGCTCCTACCAGCGTATGCAGTTCATCAATAAACAGAATGATATTTCCATCCGCCGCCTGCACTTCATGAATGACTGCTTTAAGGCGTTCTTCAAACTCGCCGCGGAATTTCGCGCCTGCAACAAGTGCGCCCAAATCAAGCGCAAGCAGTTTCTTTCCCTTGAGCCCTTCCGGCACGTCGCCTTCGACTATTCGCCGGGCAAGCCCCTCAACAATTGCTGTCTTTCCTACGCCCGGCTCGCCGATTAGAACCGGATTGTTTTTTGTTCTCCGTGACAAAACCTGCATACAGCGGCGGATTTCTTCGTCTCTGCCGATCACGGGATCTAGTTTTTCCTGCCGCGCCAGAGCTGTCAAATCACGGCAGTATCTGTCCAATACCTGATATTTTTCCTCAGGATTTTGATCAGTTACCCGTGTATTTCCTCTTACCTGTTTAAGCGCGCCTAGAATCGCGTTTTTGGTAATACCTGCTTTTTTCAGTAATTCTGACGCCTTACCTTCCCCTGCGGCTATTGCGATTAAAATATGTTCAGTTGAAATAAATTCATCTTTCAGCGCGGCAGCTTCAACTTCCGCCTTGCTGAGTATTTTAGACGCTGCGGACGATAAAAAGACCTGTGCAGCCTCCCCGTAGATTTTGGGCGTCTGCTTTACCAGCGTCTCCGCACCTGATGAAAGACCAGATACATCACCTCCGATTCTTTCGATTATGGGCGCAGCAATGCCGTTTTCCTGCTGAAGCATCGCCAAAAGGAGATGTTCAGTTTCAATTTGCGAATGGTCGTTTTTTTGCGCAATGCGTGTCGCTGTTTCCAGCGCTTCCTGCGCTTTTATTGTAAGTTTTTCATAGTTCATTGCAGTTTACCTTCCATAAATAGTAAGATACGAAAGGTTATTGTCATTGTCTAGTCTTTATCCTATAATTATTTTTTTACCTGTCAGCCTTTTGTTAAGAAACGTAAAATTACTTTGAGGGCATCTTATGGATGTTATCTATCTTTTTAAAAATTCCGTTTCTGTGCAGACTCCGTTTTATTGCTACGATCCTGAATTATTTCGTGCGCTTGTACGCGGCGGCGGTTTTTGGGATAAATATAACCGTGCGTTTACCTTTAATCATGGCATTAATGCCGAAATTTTGAGCAAAAATATTTTTGTTCCCTGTGTTCTGGTTGAGGAAACTTCAGGCTCTTTGAAGGTATCCAATTTTTTTGAACATTCCCTGAATGTTGCGCCTAACATTACTCCCAATAATAATGAAAACATTCAAAAACCCGTAAATCATTCCGTAAAAAACTGCGGCTCCCCTTTTGATTTTCCGGCTTCGATGCCTCTTCCTGAAAAATTTTCCGAATACTGGCGCGCCAAACTTGAAGCTGAACTGCGTTCAAGAAAATACAGTATGCGTACCAGGCGCGCATATATTTATTACAACCGCCTGATTTGCCGCGCTTTACAAAAATCCCCTGAAGAAATTCACCCTGACGATATTACTCAATTTCTTGCATGTATGGAAAAGACCAGGGAATATTCCGCTTCGTCGATGAACCTTGCCATCAGCGCAATTAAATTTTTCTTTAAGTATATTTTGAAGAAAGATGATATTAACGAACATCACCGTCCTCATCAGGACGGGCGCCTTCCAGTTATTTTATCGAAGGAAGAAATCGTTAAAATCCTTTGCATGGAGAAAAATCCCAAACATCGCCTTCTGCTGATGCTGGTCTATTCATCCGGCTTGCGCGTAAGCGAAGTAGTTACGCTGAAGAGGGAACACATTGATCTGTCCCGCAAAGTAATTTATGTCAGGCAAGGCAAGGGACGGAAAGATCGCAGCACGCTATTGTCGGAAAAGGCGGCTATATTTTTAAAAGAGTATTATAATTTTTTTGATACTGAGAAATGGCTTTTTCCGGGGCAGCCTTTAAGCCATCACCTGTCAATCCGCTCAGCCCAGCATATTTTTGATAAAGCTCTCCGCCGAACAGGGATTCATAAAAAAATCTCGATCCACAGCCTTCGTCATGCCTTTGCTACCCACCTGCTCGAAAGCGGCACCGATATTCGCTATATCCAAACCCTTCTTGGTCATGCCAACGTACGAACCACCGAACGTTACACCCATGTCGCCCGCCGCAGTGCTCTTAACATAAAAAGCCCTCTGGATTCTGTCTTTTGACGCTAATTTTATCCTTTATGTGTTATAAAACCTATTCCCGGTATTAACACGAAGTTTTCTTCATTTTATTACCCTGTTTTAACGTTAATATAAGTACATTTTATGTTCATATTGGTAATTTTATCAGTATTTAGGCTAAATAACGTTATATGCCATTTTTCTGAAAAAGTGTCTGAAAAATTTTACAAAATAGCAATATTGACAAAATTATTGAATACCTCTATTATATTAATAATGGAGAATAAATTATGGGTAACTCAAACAAAAATACAATAATAAATAAAATCAAACAAGTCATACCCAAAAAAATTATTGCTTCAGTACCATTTGAACTGGAGGAACAGTTTGATCAAGTACAATTAAAAAATACAATTTATCGTCTAAAAATATTGACAATAGCTATGTTTGCTTTCAAATTGATCAGTTTACTGATATATATTGTGACTAATGGACATATTATTCAAAGTGGCAGGTTAGCTCAATTATTATTTTTTGAACAAAGGATTTTTAATATTGCAAATTCATATAATTTCACTATTATTATAATGTTTTATATTTTGATTTCTATATTCTCTAAAAAAAATAATACTTTATTCCTTTGGACGCTTTGTTATATATTTATAGTATTAAATTTTATATCTATTAATATTGCTATGCTGTTCACTGACTCTGACATTCAAATTCTTTATCTTTTTTCTACAACACTTTTTCTAAATATATTCATACCAAATTTTAAACCAAAAATATTTTTATGGACATCAGTTCTGTTTTATCTTGCAACAATGGGAATACTTGCAAATCACTTTCCTTTTTATTATTCTGGAGGCATTCAATTTTTTATTTTAAATACATTCATTGCTATTCTGGTTATAAAAATAATACAATATAATAATAATGTTAAAGTATTTGTAAATATGGCAAGAATTAATGCCTTGAACGAAAAATTATCAGAATTATCAATTACTGATGAATTAACAAAGTTAAATAATAGGAGAGCATTTATGGATTATATGGATATAGTTTGGAAACAATCTCATCGCTTAAAGTTACCATTATCTGTATTAATGTTGGATGTTGATTTTTTCAAAAAGTATAATGATTCTAAGGGACATTTAGAAGGGGATAATGTTTTAATTGCAATCGCACAATGTTTGAAACGTAAATTAAAGAGGGATACTGACTTTATTGCCAGATTTGGCGGTGAAGAGTTTGTTTGTTTACTTCCTTACATAGAAAAGGAAAAAGCAGTAAATTTTGCACAGGATTTAGTAAAAAGTATTGAAAATTTAAATATTCATCACCCAATGAATGAAAATTCTGAATATGTAACAATTAGTGCTGGTATGGCAATTATTATACCTGATGAAAATTATTCTCAAAAACAATTATTGGATGAAGCGGATAAGGCTTTATATATCGCAAAACAATCAGGAAGAAATAGAGTTATAATAAAATAGTATAAAAATTATTGTAAAACAGAAAAACGGCATATAACAAACGGTAACAGCTCACCGCCTGTTCGGCGGTTCGGGTTCCGCAAAACACCGTTCGGGCTAACGCCCTCTGCGGCGTTTTGCTCCACCACAGTTTTTTGCGCCCGTAAAACGCTGCACGTTTTCCTCATCGGGCGCAAAAAACCGTCAGTTACCTCTTTCGTTATGCGCAATACAATTTGGTGTGATATAATAAATATTGACAAAAAAAGATAAAAATAATAGAATATTATTTATGGAAAATATATTAAATTTGTATCACTATTATGATAAAACTGTTGGAGCATTTATTAATTTATCAGATATTTCAATAGAAGAAGCAAACAATGTTTTAAATAATATAAAAATAACAAAACCAAATGTTCAATGTGCTAAACGGCAAGAAACTTACATGAAAGATAGGCATTCTTTTGAAGAAATACTAAAAACAGAATTTCTAAAAAAAGGTGGGAAAATTAAAAGAAATTCTCCGCATTATATGGTAATTGAACATAGTCCATGGTTAAGTACATGGTATCAGAATTGTTCCTTTTTAAAAATTCCAATTAATGAATTTGATTTAGAAACAGTATCTTTTACATATGGAGATTCACATCCAGTATTTAGTTCAAAAGAGCATAAAATGGATGATAAAGAATACAGAAGAAAATTATATACATACGATGAAATATTAAAAATAATTGAAAAATATGATCTTCCCCAAAAATGGAATGATGATGGAGCATATGGACCTGAAAGATATATAGAAGCACATATTTGGAGCGATGAAACAATAGAAAAATATTATAAAATAAAATAATTAAAAATTTAAGTGCAGATGTACTGCAGATAAATATCGTAATGCGCAACATAATATTGAATATTCGGATTATAATTCAATATTATTGACAAATTAATATTTTAATGATTTAATTAAAAATATGGAGAATTTATGTTAGCAAATAGTGTGAAAAATCAAACAAAACAAATATTTCAAAA
>Ga0209755_10008578_pt1 | contig 10914 bp, 1 predicted proteins | sample TergutCo191P1_FD_187301 | JGI IMG/M metagenome (GOLD analysis project Ga0209755, IMG submission 187301) | Cornitermes sp. P1 segment gut microbial communities from Petit-Saut dam, French Guiana - Co191P1 (SPAdes) (version 2) | ecosystem: Host-associated > Arthropoda: Insects > Digestive system >... | reverse complement strand
TCATATTTTAATGAATATTTAATTTTCTGGATTATTTACTAATATACTGAAATATCAAGTTTCATGGATATCCGTTCGGAAGTGACCAATATATTCCATGGGTCAGAACGACAGACTGACGGACTGAAAAGAAAAAATGTTGAATTAGAATGTATCCTTATACAGTTTTTCGAAAGCGCTTGCAATAAACGAATATCCAAGCGTTAAAGTGGTTTGGAACTTGCCTTCTGGCATTGTTCGCCTAACACATAATTTCAACCCAAGAAGAAGAAGGGAATGGTTTGAAAAGGAACAACAGTATTTTACTAACAAACTGAACCGTATTTGTAACATAGAATTTGTTAATTTTAAGACTTGAAAGTGTGGATAACAAAAAATCGAAAATACTATGAAATTGGAATTCATTAATTGTCGAAAGTGAAATAGAAAATTCTTTGCGTTCTGGATTGGTAAGGCAGAACTGCAGTTGGTGTGAGCGGTTGGTGTTGCAGTCGACCAGTCAATGTGCAGTTCGATATTAACCTTGCCACCTACGTTACTGCAGTAGGAGAGTAAAAATTATGTACACTATTAGAGTACTGAATTCGCTGTTCTCTGCAACAGAGGGGACGCAAAATTATTCCTTTCTACTGAACGACCTTCTGAACTACCGTTTATCCCATTAACAGTGAAATGAATAAAAATTCTGAAGTACTTATTACGGAATTCTATATGGCTGTGCATTGTCCACAGACAAACTAATTTCCAACTACCAAAAAATAAAAGGCTGTTAATCGGACCACGCAAAGTGCAGATCGATATTAACGTGCCACCTCTGTTAATGCAGAAAGATTGTAAACACTTGTCTGCACACAGTAGAGCTCTGTCGAAAATATTAAACTTTTAAATGTAATTCCGATGAAATTATATAGGGATTAGATAGAAATATTCAGCAAATTTTATTTACCGATCTTTCACTTTTACAGCAAATTCATGTGTTTTGTCATTGTACTTCTTTCTAAAATTATTTTTCTATGATCTCTTACGGCATTACAATGAATGTTATAATAGCTTCACGTTAATTTTCTTTCTTTCATTTCAAAACGATATTTCAACCCAAAAAATGGGGAAGCGGGAATTTCGAAGAGAAGAATAAAAGAAAATGCTGCCTGTTTTAAAATTTTCTGTCATTTGGTGTGTAATTTCATGTAATGTTTCTGCATGAAACGGCAACAGGATGTGATTCATACCTTGCAGTTTTTCTTCAAAACATATGATACAGTAAGTTTTGTTTTTATTGCATAACTGAACATTTACTTCATGTATCCCTTATATTTAACAGCGACATTTTAAATATAAAAGATAATCTGTTGCCTCATATAAAAATAATATATTTTATTGCACTCAAATAAAAACTCATAAAAATGTACATAACGCACTAATAAATATGTGTATCAGTTGACAGGACATTAAGGAGTCTTGGATTTACAGGACCAACAAAGAAGCCTGGCATTGCGTATTAGAGAAAACAAATTTTCCTGCTAAATTTGACACAAGACACAACAGTATTCGCCATACCTGCGACTTGTATTCGCATGATATTTCACAACTATTTCTTGCATTAGTCCATAGGACAGACTTTTGGAAACTTATGTTTCAATGTACGCCTGAATTTGTATGTTACGCTGCCATTCATGATGTCAGAACTGCAAAAGATTGGTAAATTTCAGTGACTTAGGTCACGTGATCTGAGAAATGATTATTGAAATATCTGGTGTTGGGGACGAGGTTCTACAAAATAGTACATTCTCATGCACACGAGAACGTTTACGTTTGTTGGAAGTTATATAGTTACATGTTTCGACTAAAATTTGTCATCTTCAAGCACTTAAATTTTAATTTTTAATTTTAGAAATTTAGTGGCCTGACGAAACACAGCCAGTTGCTAAAATGTAGCACTGTAACTGCTCTCAAACCGAATATGTACTTGTGTTGGTGGTGAATGGTACGTTGTGGTATATTCAAAGGCAATGGCATGTTTAAAGTGAAAATTGGGAAAGAAACTTGTTATCTTGTGTCCTCTATTTAAAGCCTTCTTGCACATTCGTTCTCTGAAGATGTTTTGCTTAATTTTGCTGTAATAATAAATATATAAAAGTATATTTTTATGTGTTTACAAACGCCAAAATTTCAACAAATTCCTTGATTGTGTTATTCTACATTTTTATTAAAAATTTTGGAACTCCATCAAAACAGTTTTAAACGTAACCTAATCTTGAATTACTTTTACCCATAAGCTGCAACAAGACTAAAAAGCCGTTTTATATCTCCCAAAATCAATGGCAACCTTGTTTCAGGTTAAACGTTCTGGTTACATTATTCACATCATTGTCCACTGGGGCGTGGCGCCGTGTAGTTTGTTAGATTATACGAACGTAGCGGGGGAAAATTTATTTTTAGCTGCATGCAATTCTGAAATGAACATTTGTAATTCAATACAATTTAAGAGCAAATGCAAACCTGCTGAAACATTTAAACATGAGAGTTAATTTTTGTGACTACAAGAAAGTTGAAGAACTGCTCTATATAAATGGTGCTTAATAGTATCATTCATATAAAGTACAAATTTGTTTAATTAATTTTATATTTACTTCCAACAAAGATCTTTTTAAAATATTGAATCTCATGCGAGAGTTTCATTCTATGGTACCTGATAGGGACCTCGAAATTAATTACAACTTTTGGTCGAGTAATAGTATTTAAACCTTATATAAATAGTAATTTACTTCTTATTTTGAGACAAAAATTCAATCGAAATTTTCGCTTGTTTTTTAAGGGGGATGTGGGGTTAGCCACACTTCGTTTGGCATATTGGGTCTTTCAAGCCGGAATAAGAAAACAAAAATCTAAATACTGAAAAACTAATAAACTTAAGTCAGAAACAACTCAAACACTCGATCAAATCCATCTGCTTCAGAATGTATTTCGTGTCCTGTGAAAAAGTTTTTTTAACGATGGAGTCATAATGCTGCGTTATATTTATAAAACAGTTTCTGTAGGCAATTTTTTTTTGTTATTCGTAAAAAGTAAATGTCCAAGCAGATTTTCTAACGGAAAGTAACATTTGAATATCTGGAGGTAATATGAGATTTGAGAATTGAGTTTCCACAAGTTAAGATCTTCGTCATTTCGTGGCAACAAATTAACAAACTGGTGCAGCCTGTAAGAAAACTGAGAAATTTACACACAGTGAGTAATAAAAGTCTGAATTTATCCGGTTTTTCCATTAAATGTTAATTTGTAGGTCACGAGCTTGGAACAGTGAGTATTAAATTTTAATCGTCGATGTTACTTGGCAACAGGCTTCCAAACATATTAAAATAGTCAATAATTGTTACAACAGTTAGCGTGATTATGTCGTAGTGTTCAGTTGCAGGTGGTGAGAAAGAAGAGAAAGGCAATTGTTTCAGTTCCTGGTTCAAGCCTTGTACGATGTGGCACTGTTTCGACTTGTGAAGGCGACTTTCACAGGAGAATATTAGTCACATATTCAGGAAAAGGCAGTGGAATAATAATGGAATTTTATTTTAAAAAATTGGTAAACTTTGCTTGCTTATAAAAGAAAAAAATACTTACTTTCAAATTTCATAAGGATTTTCAAAGTACATCTTTATAATATGTACATACGAATTTTAAATATTGAAACAAATATTATTTTCCGGAATTTCAGGCACTATTTTTTCCAGTTGCGTTAATATTGTATATCATTTTCCATTTCGTGCAAAGTTCTTCTTCTTTTTTTGCGCTGTAAACACCTCCCTTGTACTGTAAACACAACCCTTGTACACTAAACACCACATTTCCGCTGTAAACACCACCTTCCTCTAGTCGTTCTGTAGATATTGGACATTGATATCAGATGTTACTACTAAATGTAACGAGAGTGTAGGGCTAACTGAGTGGTAAAATTGGGCACATAAATCTGAATGACGCAATGCGCCCTAAGCAAACGGTTGAGGGAAATGAAAGGAGGGGAGCGGTGCTTTCGTCGAAAGGCAGATATTTACAGGTGGCTGTTGGTTTTTCATCAATTTCTAAAACCTTTTTTCTAAAAAAAATGAAGTCATAAAATATCTGCCAATTTCTACACTACAGAATGATCGGTATGATATTTTGCAAGTTTGGTTTACAACCTGGGATTTCAGAGTGTTGGTAGGCCAAAATGATATTAATTATATTACATTTAATTTATTAATTTTTTCTGAATAACATGTGAAATGCAGATACTTATGTGTGATAATCGTCACAACTTTATTCTCCCTAACCTAAGTGGGTCTGGTAAAGGTTGGAAGTAAAATATGGAAGAATGGCAGAATAAGATGCTATGTAACTTTACAAAACTTTTCTCTTGAAATATCATTAAGGAAATGAATTAATTACACAGGGATGCATGCTATTTTAAGTGATAATATAAATTACGATGTTTCAGAATTGATATAAATATTGACCCAATGTGCCCGCTTATGACTTGCATCATGTAGAAAGTGACATAAATATTAGTAGTTCTTGAAGGGTGGGAGGTATATTGGACAGTTGGGGAACTGTGAGTGGCACATTGCCATTTTTCATCAACAGTATCTTATTTCCGTGAGAAATGTAATTACATATGTAACACAATCATGAGAAGAAAATGAGAAATCATTTACGTCTATGTTACAACGTGAATCGAAAAAGAGTTACATTCAAATATCGTTGCGAGAGACGTGTTCCTAATTATAGCAAACTCACGTATAATGACCAAATATAACAAGCGAATCGTTTATTACGAAGACATCAATTCAATCTTGTATTTAAATTGTCGAATAATTCGACAGAATTATCTCTGTTTCTCCCTTATTCTCGCCGTGTAAAAAAGATAAATGTAATGTCCCTTCATAAATAATACATGTGTGATCCAGATGTTTATTACTAAGTGACAACAAGCACAGTCTCTGTAAAAGACTATGTCACATTTTCGATAAAAACAATTCGAATGTATTGATTTTTTAATACAGCAAAATACAAACTTTCGAATCATATTCACGTTTTATATCAGTTAAATTATAAGATTAAATACGTTCAGGTATCATAAGTTTTTTTAATTTGTTACGTAATAACTACTGAGATCACATGTTTGAGGCCAAATATTATTTATTTCTAAGAAGGAAAAATGTCACATTAGCCCTATCCTGTAACAGACACATGACAGTTTAGCGGTCTTCACGTAACACACAACACAATGTAGTACAAACTGTCTGTCAGAAGGCACTGTGTCCCAGTAGCCCTACCCAATAACACTCACATGACAGTTTAGCGGTCTTCACGTAACACACAACACAATGCAGTACAAACTGTCTGTCAGAAGGTACTGTGTCACAGTAACCCTACCCAATAACAGTCACATGACAGTTTAGCGGTCTTCCCGTAATACACAGCACAATGCAGAACAAACTGTCTGTCAGAAGGCACTGTCTCACATCAGCCCTACCCAATAACAGACACATGACAGTTTAGCGGTCTTAACGTAACACACAGCACAATGAAGTACAAACTGTCTGTCAGAAGGCACTGTGTCACAGTAACCCTACCCAATAACAGTAACATGAAACTTTAGTTGTTTTCACGTAACACACAACACAATGAAGTACAAACTGTCTGTCAGAAGGCACTGTGTCACATTTAACCTAACCAATAACAGTCACATAACAGTTTAGCGGTCTTCACGCAACACACAGCACAATGCAGTACAAACTGTCTATCAGAAGACACTGTGTCACAGTAGCCCTACCCAATAACAGTCACATGACAGTTTAGCGGTCCTCACGTAACACACAACACAATGTAGTATAGAAGCGAAACTGTTGTTTTTGCTGCTCAGCCGTATGCTCTTGTGCGCTGTGATATTGACAGCAAATGGGGGAGTATAATGCTGCCTTCTTATACTGTTATTCGTGTCTATTTGGCCACATATGAAGAAGGAAAGGGCATGGATTTGCGTAACTGTATTAAAGGAATATTTTGAAATTTTATTTCAGAAAGTGTATTTATATTCTGTTGAATGTCTACTAAAATTCGGTGACATTTTGCTACCCCTCGTTTTACGGTATTTCCCTAATGTAACCGAATTACATTCAAAACGAAACTGTCATTTTTAATTACATCCATCGAATATAGCTTCAGAAAACTTATGATCCTCAAATCTCATGCACGTGGTTAGCAGTTTACTCGAAGTAGACGTATTCTGCTTCTCCACCTGTCAGCACAAACACACTGCTCTACCCGCGCGTAATTTCGCACACCGTCCTGACTTTCATTATCGGACTGGACTGGCCAGTGTTACTTGCGGATGATGATTGAGACTACAGGTCAGGATATTTGGGTCAAGGAGAGATGAGGTGACAAGGAGGTGTAAAAACTGAACATTGTGTTGTTTTATGTCCTGTTTCTGAAAACAAATAGTTTCGGTTGCGAAAATCATTACAAATGCAATGGGCTTGAAAAGTGTCTCTATGGTGGTGAAGCGAGCCCTATACGTTTTGTTGGGAAATGAGTGATAAACCGATATGGAGATCCAAAATTAAATTTTATAACAATAATAAAATAGATCTTCAGTAAGTGGTACCTGTGGTTATGGACTGGATAGCTCTGGTCTAGGATAGGAACAGGTATTGGGGAATTGTGACTGCGGAAATAAATTTGCGGTTTGCCATAAAATGCGAGGAAATGCTTCACTAACTTAAAACCGATTAAGTTCTAATGATGGACTCTGTTGCACGTAGAAAGAATGTAAGGAAATAAGTTGGAAATTTAACAGGCGCATTATTTTTCCCAACCTACAAAGGTTATCAAATTCCTGCCGCCAATGTTAACTCCATATACAGAGGAAATTATTATGAACCATCAGGATAGATTTCGAAGTAAAATTTGTGAAATTTAGTCGCTCACAATAAGGGAGGAACGTAGATTGTGTGTGTTGGTAAATAGACGGAAGAGAAGAATGTTTGGGTCTAACAATAACGGGGTATCAGGTGTGTGGAGGAAACTACATAGTGAATAGCATAATGATATATATCCTTCATTCATTTTTCTTGAGTTTAAATAAAAATAAATTATTGGACGTGTCATGTAGCACGAATGGGACAGAGTATTGATGCTTACACTTTTTGTTTGGTAATCGTAAGCAAGAGAGACAGATATTGAGACCACTTGAAAGATCCACGCTTAGAAGAGTGGTAATATTAATATTATTGTACAATTCAGCAAAACCTTTATCTGTAAACCGTGAAAAAACTACACGTTTTTTAAAATTTGTTTCGCTTTTCTATTTATTCTGTGAATTTTTATGGTTGCTGGAATTTTATTCGGTGACCTTCATTTTCAAATACCTACTGCATTTTGATTAATTTTCTAAGAAGTCAATTTGCATACCAAAAGAAGAATAAAAATTTGTGTAATGAGATTCTTTAGAAAATAAATTTATAAAAGTAATTAAATTCACTATTCAATAAAATAATGCATATTTATATAAACATATTTCATTATATAGAATTCCCGAAAACACAAAAGTGGAGTAAATTGTTACCTCTACTCTTTCTTTAACCTTGCCGCTAGATGAACTTGGGTGATTAAAGCCGCGCAATGACAAAAAATTCGAAAAAGCAAACATTTCCCATTTTACATGAGGTTAGCTGAGCAGCAATGAGGGTCGTTCTGTTACGGAAATTATCGTCTCCACGGAGCTTCCATGCCAGCACCGTCTAGTATATATGTGTACAGAAATATATTATGATTTATGACTGTATGTATGTCAAAAACAAAGAAATATTCAGGGGAATACAGGAGAAGTTTCGAAAAATTCAGAATTGTTAAACATTCAATGCAGTTTCCATGCTGAAGAAATAAACACATGATATACGGATATAATTTCAAATATTTAAAATTTGAATTAGAATTTTTTATAAATGTCATAAATTACTGCCATATGTCAAATTATCTATTCAAAGTATAGGCTTCAAAACACAAATTGTATTAAATCATGTGTTATTACTATAGACTCGTGCAGAATTAACCTTATATAAGTACAGTAAACGGAACACAGATACAAAAAGGCACAAATATTACAGATTTATATTAATTTCAATTTATGTAATATATAAGTATGATGTCACTTTTATATATAAGTAAGTTTGGTAAATATATCTTCCTTCACAGTGAGGGTCACTTGAACCTTGTACAATATTGAGCCAGGTAATGTTGGAAGATCAATTATTGCACCCTAATGATAACTTAGTTTTTTCTGAAAATTTTCCATCCTCTCTGGTCTTTTGACTGTGTGTCATTACATTGTCATCTTATTTATTTCTTTTACGTCTGCAACTGTCTTGGAAATCGGAGATAACCACTTGCCTACGTAGCTAAGGAAGTAACTTAATACTCACAAACTTGATCTTCTTTAACTCTCTTCAGTTTATTACTTTATAAAATTTTCAACAAAATTTCTTTAAATCATTCGGTAAAAGCTTTCAAATATAATCTTACGTATCAACATTTATACTTAACGTACAGTAACTCACATATATCCTGCGGCGGAATAATTTGTTCTGAAAAGCACTATAGTAATTTAAATATACAAAAATTTTGGACAAATTAAAAAAAATAATTGTGTGTCTCTTGAGACAGATGAGTTAACGGAGGACGTTGATTGCACTATGAGATATTGCATGATTTCATTGTACACAATAATCTTCGTGTTGTCAAACAAATTTCAAAATGTTGGGCGAACCATTTACCACGTACGAAGTAAAAGCGAGGTGAATGTACATTTTTGTGATAAACCTTGAAGGTAAGTGTCGATTTGAAAGGTCACTCTGCCGACATTGAAATTAAATTGATACCAAATAAAACTCTCACAGAGACAAACAATTACGAATTGTTGGTTTATATATGTTATTGTCTAGAATGGCCCGTCAGAAATAGTTGTTGAATGAGAATTACATAATATTGTGCATATTTAAAGAGAAGAAAGAATGGAAAATAATGTTGCTGAACTGAACGATTGATGATTAATTCAAATAAACAAGGGATTCCTTGTTTGATTTCATTTGAAACGTAAATGAATCTTCAATTAACTACAGACACGAAATCAGAATTCAGTAATAAAAACGTTGAGAATTTTCTAGTTTACCAAACCACAATAAATAAAAAATGCCCCAAATTTTCCCCTCTCTCACTGTTCCACACTTCATATCGTTTGACCCCACACTCACCTCACTGTGTGAAGAGCGAAATTGTGTACGTGCGTGGGTGAAGAATACTTCGGTATGCTGAAATAGTGTGACCAGGAGCACAAGATGTAAATTATTTGAAATTCAGAAAAATTGCCTTTGGAAAATCAGGGGAACGTTAGTTTGAAACTATGCAGTAGAAAGTGACTCTTTGAAATTGACTGAATAGAAACCAGTAACAGGGTGTTCCGAGAACATTTGTTGAATCCAAAAGCGAGCAGCAAACCTGGACACTTCTACATGGAGAAGTTTGTTTCCTTCATGAGTGAGAATATGATTGTGTCCCTGAAGCTATCGTGAAATAATCACTCACTCAAAATTCCTCCTTTCTGTTCTTAATCTTCTAACAGCAAGAACTCAAGCATCTCACAGCTCTTTGCCCAGTTGCTGCCACTCGCTGTTCGTTACAGTCTGTGTCTGCAGACAGTCACTGTAAGTCCCTCAGATCAATTGAAATCCCTCATTGTCCTCTCTGTAGGCTCTGGCACTGTTACATCATCTTCTTCAAGGAAGATTTTCTTTCTATATTCCAAACAATATTGAAATTTGGGATCTTAGTCATGACAGTTCATCAAATGTAATGATCTCTCAGCCTCCACGTACACGAAATTTCACTAAACATATAATATATTGGGTTTGGGGTCAAGCCATTAAATTCAGAACAATAAGAGAGGAATCTCTCTGTGGAAATTGTATTTATTATGGTCGCGTCGAATTGCAAAATTTCATATAGTTCCTTCCTACAAATTGAAATCAGGTTTCCAAGTATGTAAGATTTCAATTTTGCTAAAATGTAATAGATTTAAATTAAAGAAAAAGCAGGAAATTCTCAACCTACACTCACTATTAATGGAAACAAAATCTCATTCCACTTCAGTACATTTGTCCGAAGGATTACACATTTAAAGTTTCTTAATATTGGATTTAATATCTCTCGTTATACATGCATTCGGGAAAAGGTATTAAACATAATTAACTAAATAGAGGAATGTACAATACCTAGCTAATTATATTGCGTTGGGTTTTTTGCAGAATGAAACATTTTCGGCATTTTGTTTGTGTTAATACTCCGCAACGCAATAGCGAATGGAGCACTGCTACCATCTAAGCCCATTACGTTACAGGAAACCCAATTGGTTCGCTGTCTGACACACATCAGCCAGAGATATTTCTCACATGGGCTTACTGTGGTTATATCATCACCGTCGAACTACAGAGATGTGCAACAGGAATTGATTGCAGAGATTCAACGTATTTCTACCTGGCCTGTCGTTGTTACTGTTGACGGTAATATTGGCATACCCGAAGAATCAAATTTTGTGGATAGAGATGGCAATTACATTATATTAATGCCGGATGGAAATATGAAGAATCTTCAGGCAGAAATTAATGGGCTCGCTTTTGAAGGAACTAAATTCACAAGACTGTGGAATTCTGAAGCTCGGTTTGTTGTGGCTGGAACTAATGAATTATCAACGTTGCAACAAAAGGACATATTTGATTACTTATCAAAATTTAGAATATACAACTGCATTATAGTAAACAAAGAGAATGATGTAATAAACAAAGAAAATAGCAGACGGGTAAATATTAATGATGTAGACATGAACAT